>Ga0213830_1000409_pt1 | contig 28594 bp, 24 predicted proteins | sample SWATP11_FD_161661 | JGI IMG/M metagenome (GOLD analysis project Ga0213830, IMG submission 161661) | Coastal seawater microbial communities from Marineland, Florida, United States - SWA TP1 #1 | ecosystem: Environmental > Aquatic > Marine > Coastal | place: USA: Florida | collected 2016-08-06 | reverse complement strand
TCCAGCGTTTTGGCAGCTACCGGGGCCAAAGCTTGCTAAAACAGGTTTATCAGAGCAAGTTAACCCCTTTTCTATAGCGAAATTAGCTGAGTCAGATGACTTGGTTTTTCGGGTAGAGCAACAGCCTGGGCAAGCCCTACAAGCCCCCTATTACTGGCGCAGCCTTATTCATGATGAGTTTAATGGTAGTGAATGGCTAATATCGGACATTTTGAAGTCTCAACAATTTAACCCAATTCGCCGTACAATTACTCAAAGTAATAGTGTTAATTATCAGGTTATTGCAGAGCCCTCATCATCAAACTGGTTGTTTGGGCTTGGCTTTGCGCAAAGTGCTAATTCTGATGTGCACTCAACCTACAATGGCTTGTTAAAACGTAAAGGTAATTTAAACAAAAACATTAAATACGCGGTAACCAGTAGTGAGGCTATGCTAAGTCTAAATGACTTTGAAAAACGCTTATATACCCGCTTACCGAAAACAACCAATCCACAAACAACGGCACTGGCAAACCAGTTGGCTGCTGAGCATGAAAATGCGCAAGCTTACTTTAACGCGTTGCTTGATTACTTTAATCAGCAGCAGTTTGCTTACACATTAACCCCTACACCCATGTATGGTGATAATACGCTAGACCAGTTTGTGTTTGATACCAAACGTGGCTTTTGTGGTCACTATGCCAGCACCGCTGCATTTATGTTTCGTGTCGCCGGTTACCCCGCCCGTGTTGTGTCTGGTTATTTAGGCGGAGAACAAACTAAAGCCGCTACGCTTAACATTTACCAATATGATGCACATGCTTGGGTTGAAGTGTTCTTTGATGAAAAATGGCATATTTTTGATGCTACCTCTGTTGTTGCCCCGGAGCGTTTAAACGGTTCGTTATCACAACTGGGTGATTTAAACGAAAGCTTTAACGACAATCTTAACTTTGGCCTAAAGCGCTGGAGCCATTTTAAAGCAATAAACTGGCTTAGAATTCATCTTGAAGAGCTCGACTATAAATGGACTAACTGGGTGCTTACGTTTGACCAAGAATCACAACAAAGTTTATTTGATTCACTGTTTGGTAATAAGTCAGCATGGCTAACGCCTTTAATTGTGTTAGGTACATTATTACTGAGCTTTACTGGCTATTTCTTATATAACAAACGCCCTATTAGAAGTAGAGAGCCGCTGGTTGATGACATCACTAAGCTTTATCTGTGGGCAAAAAAGCAAGGTATTGAGCCAGTTGATACCAACACACCACTACAAAATATTGCTTTAATTAAACAGCAAAAGCCTAGAACAGAGCCATATTTAAGTGAGTTTGAGCAAATAATCATCGAAGTACGTTACCAACAGCAATCATATAACCAAAATCGCAAAAACCGCGTACGAGTTCTGTTAAACTCTCTCAAAACAGCCAAATAGAGAACAATATGAATGCAGTAATTGTCGGCGTTATGTTGATGCTGATCCTGACACTTTGTCGAATTAATGTCATTGTGGCGATGACGGTAAGCGCAATTGTTGCGGGTTTGACCGCAGGCCTTGGTTTATCACAAACCGTTAATGCATTTAATGATGGCTTATCGGGCGGCGCTGAAATAGCACTTAGCTATGCGATGTTAGGTGCATTTGCGGTGGCTATTTCTAAGTCGGGTTTAACACGTATTTTAGCGTCTAAGTTACTAAAGCAAGTAAACGAGAATAGCCATAAAGGCGAAACAACGCTTAGTTATCTTATATTGAGTATTATTTTGCTGTGTGCGATCTCGTCGCAAAATTTGATACCCGTACATATCGCTTTTATCCCAATTCTCATTCCGCCATTACTTGTGGTGTTTAACAAGTTACGCCTTGATAGACGTGCCATTGCGTGTATCTTAACCTTCGGCTTAGCCACCTCTTACATGGTGCTACCTTATGGTTTTGGTGGCATTTACTTATACTCGATACTACACAAAAACCTCACTGAAAATGGCTTAGAGATTATTAATACTCAAGTGCCGATGGCAATGATCATTCCAGCCATTGGGATGTTATTTGGTTTATTGGTTGCGGTGTTTATATCTTATCGGAAACGCCGTAGTTATGAGTCTCACAGTCTGACAGAACAACAGCAAGAGGTTGTCATTGAGCAGCCTAAAAAGGTGTTAGCAGTGGGCATTACCGCCGTACTTTGTTCATTAGTGGCACAAAATATTAGTGGCTCTATGATCCTAGGTGGTCTTGTTGGGGTAGCTATATTTACCTTATTCGGTGTTGTAAAGCTTGAGCAAAATGGCGATGTATTTAGCAAAGGCATTGCTATGATGGCGATGATTGGCTTTATTATGATTTCTGCGCAAGGCTTTGCTTCGGTGATGAAAGCAACCGGTGATGTAGCTTCATTAGTTAGCTCTGCCGCAGGAATGATTGAAGGTAACAAGCCCCTTGCCGCAGCATTAATTTTACTCGTAGGATTATTGATCACCATGGGCATTGGTAGCTCGTTTTCGACGGTGCCAATTATAGCCACCCTGTTTGTACCACTTTGTATGGAACTAAACTTTTCTGTTATGGCTACTGCAGCACTGGTTGGTACTGCGGGAGCGCTAGGTGATGCAGGCTCCCCTGCCTCTGACTCAACACTTGGCCCAACATCTGGCCTAAATGCAGATGGTCAACACGACCATATTTGGGATTCAGTAGTACCTACTTTCATCCATTTTAATATTCCGCTACTTGTTGCTGGCTGGGTTGCGGCAATGGTGTTGTAAAGTCGAGTTTCATTTTAAAAGCCCCATTTGGGGCTTTTTTATTGGCTAAACAAAATACGCAGTGCGCGGTTTAAATCATGAAAGCGAATAGGTTTTGTCAGCACTTTGTTCATTCCTGCTTCTAAGCAAGTGGCTTTATCTTGATGAGATGCGTTGGCTGTTAAGGCGACAATGGGTAAAGTCATTTTTAGTTCTTCACGCATGTATTTAGTTGCTGTAATACCATCCATTACTGGCATCATCATATCCATCAAAACTAAATCAAAGCTTTGCTGCTGAACTTTATCAATGGCTTGTTGCCCATTATCTGCAAGGGTGACATGGTGATTGAGCTTTTCTAAAAAGGTTTTTATAAGCACTTGGTTGGTTTTGTTATCTTCTGTAACAAGAATAGCCATTGGCTCAAGAGTTTGTTCATGTTCAATAGCTTGCTGATCATCCGCGACGATAGAGTATGGTATGTAAATATTAAACTTAGTGCCAATATTTATTGCACTTGCTACTCTTATCTCGCCTTTCATTAAATCAACTAGGCTTTTGGTAATGCTAAGCCCAAGACCAATCCCTTCAACTTGTCGATTCACGCCATAGTCATGCTGTTTAAAGGCATCGTAAATGCTGGCTATTTGAGATTGAGAGATCCCCTGCCCTGTATCTGCTATCTCAAATAACAAATGGGTGTCATTGAAATCAGCTGTGAAATTGACGGTGCCTACTTTGGTAAACTTAAAGGCATTATCTAAAATATTAAACAGAATTTGCCCGACCCGAACCCCATCAATATTAATTTTGTTGGGTAAGCCATCGCTTATCTCTGTGGTAAACAAGACATTAGAGCCTTGAGTGGTTTCTTGAAACTGTGCAGTAATATTTTTTACTAACGCATTTATATCTGTTGCTTTAACATCAAGTTCCATCGAGCCACTTTCTATTTTTGAAAAATCCAGCACATCACTGATCAAATCAAGTAATAAATCAGCGCTTGAGTTTGCGTAATCGAGCCAACGTGTTTGCTTGTCATTAAGTTCTGAATCGGCTAATAACTCCAACATGCCTACAATGGCGTTCATAGGTGTTCTGATCTCATGAGACATCACCGTTAAAAACTGAGACTTTGCTTGGTTTGCTTCTTCTGCTTTTTCTTTTGCTAATTGTAGTGCTTGCTCGCGGTCTTTATTTACAGTGATATCTTTGGCAATACCTAAATAGCCGCGAAATTTCCCGCTTGAATCAAATTGTGGCTTACCACTCAAAGAGACCCAGGCTGGAGGCGACGAATTAACTTCAAATTCAAAATCTAAAAACTCAGCATGATCAGCCAGCAAGTGTTTAAAGTGCGACCATTTTTTTAACTGACTCTGTTCCTGCTCAGTGATGATGGCATCGAAATTTTTATGTAAAAAATGGCGTTTATATAAATTGCTGTGGCTGGCAGTAGTTAAAACATTAATAAAGTGCTCATCTCTATTGGTACGCCAAAACCATTCGCTGGCAAAGTCTCTGAATAGTTCTGACAGCTCGCCTAATCTTGTTAGTAAAGAGGTTGAGTGAAACTTTTGCCGGTTAAGCCTTGTTTGCGCAGCTAATTGAACCGCTACTTGCTGTAATAAGATCTTGATTGCAGTTTGTGATTTATCATTAAAACTAGCCTGCTCTTTTATATCGAAAAAGACCAAGCACTGCGTTGTGTGTTCAGAAATATCAACATGAAAAATTAGGTTATTTACGAATTCATTACTATAAAACAGCGAGTTATCTTCATTAAGTAACCACTGTGACTGCGCTTGTTGTAACTTAGACTTTAATATTGTTTCGTCAAATTCAATGTACTTGATAGTGCGCATTTCGAGGGATGCTTTTGAATCTTCGAAGTTTATTAAGCAAAACTCTTTAAACGAAAAATATGGCAGAAGCACTTTTTCAAGCTGAGCTTTTAATGCACGGCTATCGTTTATGCCATGAAATGCCGTTAGCTCAAGTTGTAATTGCTCTAAGTTTAACTCTGCCATTGTCATTCCTAGTTAATATTGCATCGCATATTGCAAATATAGAAAACAGTTCTCAGTTTAGCCATAAAAATATCAAAATAAATTATTTAAATTTCATTGTGTTATATAAATCTGAACACTTGGTACGGGCCATGCTAACTAAATATTAATCAAGTTTAACCAAGGTGACTGTTATGAAAATAGTATGCATAGGCGGCGGACACGGTTTATCCCATATGTTAAGTGCAATTAGACCTCACTGCGCCGAACTGACAGCGATTGTTGCAACCACAGATAACGGCGGAAGCACAGGTAAATTACGTCAAAGCCAAGATGTAGTTGCCCTTGGTGATATTAGACGTTGTTGTTTGCAATTAGCTGATAGTGACTCATTAATCCATCAAGTTTTTCACCACCGTTTTGATAGTGGTGAACTCAATGGCCACAGCCTTGGTAATTTAGCCTTATTAAGCTTAACCCAACAAACTAACTCAGCAACTCAAGCGGTTGCATGGTTCAATGCCATGTTGGGTAATTCAGAAACGATTCTACCTATGTCAGACGAACCGACTGATTTATTAGCGGTTATGTCATCAGGCATTAAAGTATTTGGTGAATGCGATATTGATTCACAAGAAGAGCTCCCAGACTATTTAACGCTCTCACAAGATGTGAATGCTGCTCCTGGTGTGGTTCAAGCTATTGAAAACGCCGATATGCTAATAATTGGCCCTGGAAGTTTAATTACCAGTGTAATGCCTGCCATGTTAGTTGAAGACATAGCTAAAGCGGTGCAACAAACATCAGCATGCCGATTATTTATCGAAAATATTGCCAAAGAAGCCAGCGTAATTAAATCGCTCGATATGCAACCGGTTGATTGGCTCGAAGGCATGCTTGGTTACCGGTTTTGTGACATGAGTATCTCTTTAGATGCGCTTAGTGAAATTGTGTCTCACTTTGACGATGTTGTTAAATCGCCAAACCAGCAGCACGACATTGAGCAGCTAAGTAATGTATTTGGCGAAATATTAAAAATGCCGTTAAGCCTAGAAGCTGAGGAACTAGTCAGTAGCAATCAAACTTTGCGCGTGAGTTAGCGTTTGTGCAAATTGGTCTTGCAGTAAGGCTATTAAGCTTTGTAGTTCATCGTCAAATTGTGATGCCTTTGCTTTTTGCTCAATTTGTTCTGCAAGGCCGCCTACGGCTAATGCCCCGTAACTACGGCTACTGCTTTTTAAACTGTGGGCATTTATTTCGATTTCAGACTGTTTCGTTGCGTCAGCAAGATCAGCAACGATTTGGCGGGACTCAGTGATATATACCTGCAAAAGTTGTTTTGCTAGGTCGTCACCAACATCCTGTTGTAATTGCGCATAGGTCGCAGTATCTATCATGGTCTCACCTTGGAGTGAATATGAAATATAGTGTTATTTTATTCGTAGATTCAAGCTTAATTGGTGGCATCGAAAGCCATTTGATTGCCATGAGTAAGCTGTTAGAACGATATAATATTATGAGCTCGGTACTATTTTATCAAGATCATAATAACCGTGAATTATATAAGCGCTTAGAAAATGCAAATATCACTTTCGGTTTTGCTGGCGGAAATTTAAAAAGCTTGAACGAAATACTAAAAATGTTTCCTCGCTCAGCGTTACTCCATACCCATGGGTACAAGGCAAGTATCATGGGCAAGTTAGTGTGTCGCTGGCAAAACCGCCCTTGTATTTCAACCTATCATGCCGGTGAAGCAGGCACGGGTAAGGTTTATTTTTACAATAAGCTCGACAAACTATTAAGTTACTTTTCACTTAACTTTGCTGTTTCTAGCAAACTCACCGAAGAGCTTTACAATGCTGAATTACTTGAAAATTTTATTCCAGTAAATGAATCTACTAAAGTATTAGGTCTAAAAAATAATGATCAATTAAACGTCGGATTTGTTGGTCGTTTATCACATGAAAAAGGCCCTGACATTTTTATTGAAACAGCCAAACGATTCAACACACCTAACTTAAAATTTCATATGTTTGGTGATGGCCCTATGGTCAATGAGCTTGATTTGTCAGCGGTGAATTATCATGGCCAGTGTGAGCAACAACAAATATGGCAACAACTTGATGTATTGGTGATCTGCTCTCGGGCTGAAGGTCTACCTATGGTGGCATTAGAAGCAATGGCACACGGGGTACTCGTTATTGCATCGCCTGTTGGTCAGTTACCACAGATAATAAAGCACCTATCAAATGGGTTAATGATGACTGAAAGTACAAGCGATGCTTTGCATAAACAGCTAAACAACGTACTCATGTTGAGTGCTGATCAAAGAAGTTACATGCTAGGCAATGCACAAATACTTGTTCAACAACGTTTTTCTGGAGAGCAGCAATTTAAACAGCTAGATAGAGTCTATAGCTCTAGCTTACTTGCATCTCTTCCCAGCTTTTAATTTTACGATAAATCGTAGATGGACTCACATCCAAAAGAGCTGCAGCTTTAGGAATATTGTTATCACAAGCATCAATGGCTTGCTCAATATAACGTTTTTCTACCAACCAAAGCGGTTCAATATCGGCTTGAGAAAATGCTGTTGCAACTTCGCTGATAACAGGAGTGGCTTCAGTTGATGGCGATGTAAAGCTTTGTGAAGGCGTCACCTCCGAGGCTACAGTATTAACAGTTGCTGCTACTGGTTGTGATTGATTTTGTGCGTTTGGTAGTGCTGGTATCATACTCGCTTCAATGTAGGCTTCATCATGCAAAACGAGAATGTTACGTATGGTGTTTTCTAATTGGCGAACATTACCAGGCCAGCCATAGCTCAAAAATAGATTTTTAACGCCTTCTGACATGCCTTTGTATGCACGGCCTTCTTCTTTACTTATTTTTTTAAATAATGCATCGGCAATTTCGATCACATCTTTGCCACGCTGATTCAACGGTGGTAAGGCAATAGGGATAACATGTAGGCGATAATATAAGTCTTCACGAAAACGGCCTTCTTGCACTTCTAATAATGGGTCGCGGTTGGTGGCGCACACAAAGCGCACATCAACTTTAACTTCTTTTTCGCTGCCTACCTGCTGGTAACAACCAGTTTGAATAAAGCGCAGTAGCTTACTTTGCAGATTGATGTCCATTTCACATAGTTCATCCAAAAACAACGTACCACCGTCAGCTTGGCCTGCGGCACCTTCACGATTGGCAATCGCGCCAGTGAACGCCCCTTTTAAGTGACCGAATATTTCACTTTCGATTAGATCTTTTGGTATTGCTGCACAGTTAAGGGCTACAAAAGGTTTATTCGCACGCGGTGACGCTAAATGTACCGCACGGGCGCACAGCTCTTTACCTGTCCCGCTTTCACCAGTGATAAACACAGTGGCTTTACTTGCAGATGCTGATTTTATGATTTGGTAAACAGATTGCATTTCTGATGAGCTACCAATCAAATCATAGTATTTACCGTTCTCGTAAGTTGTTTGATAGCTTTTGACTGTTTGTTTTAAATCTTTAAGTTTTAATGCGTTGTTTACTGTAATGCGAAAGCGATCTGCTTCGATTGGTTTTTCTAGAAAGTCACTGGCACCGAGTTTAATGGCTTTGATTGCCATTTCTTTAGTGGCATGCCCTGTTAAAACAATCACTTGTGGAGCTGAGTCTGGGTCTAAAGAGGATAAAATATCTAGCCCGTTAATATCTGGCAGCATAACATCTAATATTACTAAATCAGGCTCAAACTCTTGTAATGCAACGACGGCTTGTTCACCATTGTAGGCAATGCGTGTTTCGACCCCGGTTGGGATCAAATATGATTGGTACATCAGCGCTAGCGACTCTGTATCTTCAACAATGAGTATTTTAGGTGGCATTACAGACTTCCTTTATTATCGTTTTATGCTGAGATAAAGTGATTATTTAACAGATCCTTATTAGTAGCTTAGTGTGTATTTGACCGGTTTGTAAACTCAAACTTTAGTGTTTATTGATCACAATTAACGAGGCATCGTCTATTTCAGCAGTTAACTCAACCTGGCTTGCCTGCCAAAGTGCATAAGCAAACTCTTCACTTTGCACATTTTCGTCAGTTAATTTAGTAATAATTTGGTCTACATCGCTTAATTGCTGATTATCAAGCCAACCATCGGTGAATAATAAAATGTGTTCAACGTCATTTAAGTCATAACTATAATGTTGATAAACATGATCATCACTAAGGCCAAGTAAGGGATCAGTACCGCTTAGCTGGATCAATTTGCCATTTTTGGTTATCACACAGGGGGCTGGGTGGCCTGCGTTAAACCAGTGAAGTGTGTTATTTTCAATAAAACTTATTAACAAAGTGACTAGACTAGTTTTACATAACCGCTGTTCATACAGGGCTTGGTTTAAGGTTGTTAAAACGTTTTGTATTGGGATTTCTGTCGCTAAACAACCACTTAAAAAGCCCTTTATGGCAAAACTTTCTTTTAGTGCTGTTATACCGTGCCCCATCATATCGCCAATGATCACAGGCGTTTGCTGCTGGTGGGGGTACATACAAAAATCACCACCATTTTGGCTGATAATAGAGCCAAAATTATAGGCATTAAACTCCCCTATTTTTTGCCTTGTTTGCATGCGCTCTTCGTTAATTAAATACTTTAATGCGGAAAAACGATGCACAATGCGCTCAATACTCTGCAATAAGCGAGTTTTGCTAACGGGTTTTACTAAATAATCATCAACCCCTAACAGGTTTATACGTTTTATAAGTTCTTCACTGTCATCACCTGTCAGCATAACCACAGATAAATTAGTTTTTAGGTTAGATTGATTGAGTTTTTTAAGTAAAGGCTCACTGGTGCCATTTTTCAGTTTATGATCAAGCAATAAAATTGTTGCCCCAGAGGTGAGAATTTCTTGCCACCCCGATTCACTATCCTCACAGCAAATAACCTGAAAATGCTCAGATAAATAAGCATTCAGTAAAGCAAGTTGTGCCTTATCATCATCTATGTATATAAGCGTGGGTCGTTTATCGATATTGGTTAAACAAAAAGAGAATGTATTCTGCTGGCCGACAGTTTTATAACAAGCATTTGGAAAGTAATGCTTGATGAGTGCAACGCCCATACCCCCTTCCACTAATTCACCACTGTCTAATTGCCACCCTGATGCTTGTTGATTAAATAAATCATAGCTTGGCATGCTGTCTTTAAATTCTATTAGCAGCTGTTTATCGGGCAGTTTATGCATAGCAAACTGCACATTCATTGACGTTTCTTGGCTATGGCGTAACAGATTAGTTAGGTATTCGGTTGCTACTAAACCTGCTGCATCAATATCTTGATTTTTCACACTGATCGCCGTTAAAACATGTTTTAAAATATGGCGGATCTCACTGACTGTAGGCCAGTCTAAACTAAATGATTTTTGATATAAGCAGTCCATACAGGTTCTCAATAAGGTAAAAACAACCAGCGCTGTTTAATAACTTTGTTTAATAAGTACTCTGTGAGTTTAGGCCATTTTGGTTGAAGCGCTTTGAGCGTTTTCACGATGCGGCTACCCAATGGAGCAAACTGATGCTGCGCAACGACAATCTTTACGTTATTGACGCCTGCGTGTTCAAGATTTGCCATACCGTGACATAGAGCTTCTTCGTCGTTATAACCAAGCGATACCGTTAAAAATGTCAGTTCGGTACATAAACTAAGCGCATGTAGCGGTACGTTACCGCGATTACATTTAAGAGCTGGGCTCATATCTAAAAATATATAGTCATACTCTTGTTTTATGCGTTCTATTGCATCATTAAGAACGCTTTTATTTTTCACCGATTCAAGCTCTTTAAGGTGTGCCATGGTGAGTAGGTCTACCTGTTCTGTATTGATGATATTAAGCTGACACGAAATATCACTAAAGCACCAAGACTCAGGGGTTTTTGGCTCATCAAACTTAAATGGATTTAACGGATTTAAGTCGATAATAAGCACTTTGGCGGCTTGCAAACTTAAGCGCTGTGCAACACTAGCACAAAGTGATGTAGAGCCTTCGTTGCCGGTTAACGAAATAAAGCAGATGCAACGGGCTTTACTGTTATCTATTTCGTTACACACGGCTTCAAGTTCTTGGTATTGCGCTGGTATTAGTTTCATAAGCCCACCACTAAAGCTACAACAGTAATAAAATCTAAGAAGTTTGATTTAAACTGGCTCATTAAATCTTGGCCTTTGTCTGGTACATATAAAGTATCGCCAGCACGTAATACAGGGATATACGCTGAGTTAGGGTTTTTTACGAATTCTTCTAAATCAAATACACGAGACTGTTCTTTACAACATGAATGATTTACCACCACGATTTTGTCGATTAGCGCTGAGCTTGATGGGCCGCCCGCTTCTGCTAGTACGTCAAGTACCGTCATGGTGTCATCAAAGCTATAACGACCTGGCTTTTCAACAGCACCCATGATGCGAACTACTTGCTCTTTTGGTGTACGTAACCAGTCTTTATCTTTTTCTGGGATATAGATGGTATCGCCCGGTAAAACGTGTGGAAATAAGGTTTCATCACCAGTTTCAAAATACAGTGCTAGGTTTAATTTACTGACTCTTGCTGCATTGCCGTTACGATGAGTAATACGAATATTGCGTAAGTCAGCGTTATCTGTAGGGCCATCAGCAGCGGCTAAAATGTCGATAAAGTGCATATTAGTATTAAATGCATAGCGACCTGGTGAGCCCACCTGCCCCATAATGTAAATAGACTTGCTTGATTCTTGACGGATCCATTGAGATTTATTGTCTGCAGGGTCAACCGGTAACTCTTCAACAATAATAGTATCGCCAGCCATTAAGTTTGGCAGTTCATATTTGCCCGAATCATTAATAGTGTATTGCTCTAAATCGAAACGTTTGGTCACCTCACCGTTTCTTACAATTTTAATATCATTGATATTGGCACCCTTAGTTGGGCCACCGGCATGAGCAAGTAAATCGGTAAAGTCCATTTCAGGGCTCCACTCATAACGACCCGGAGATAAAATGGCACCGATAATTTTGATGGCACGTTTTGGCGGTACTTTTAACCAGCTTTTTTCGTTTTGATCGGTTTTCTCTGGTACAAAAATCACATCGCCCGGGTTAAGGCTTGGCACTTTTACTGTAACTATGCCTTCGCTGTAACCTTGTAAGTCAAATAAGATGCTTTCGCCTGCTGGAGTTAAGATTTTAATCTGACGAGTTTCAGCAAAACGGGTTGGGCCACCTGCATTAGCCAGAATATCTAAAAAGCTGGTGCTTTCGCCTGCTTCATAAGCGCCCGGCTTTTGCACTTCGCCCATGATATAAACTGTTCTTGAAGTGGTATTTACATCATCAACCATTATAGGCACATAAATAGTAGAACCCGCTTTTAGCTCTGGCATAGTGTCGTTATTCGGTTTATCTAAATACGCTTTTAAATCGAACACGACAGGGGTTTTATCAACGATAACGCGAATTTTGGTTACATCTGCATAGCGGGTTACACCCTCAGCACGCATTAGCGCATCAAGTACACTCATGTTTTCTTTAAATGAAAAGCTACCAGGATTGTGCACCTCACCAAGCAAAGTAATGGCACTGTTATCACTTGCATCACCTGATGCACTTAAAGTCTGTGCATCAAAGTCAATTTGTACGTTACCTAACAGCGGAGACACTGGCACAAAGACTGTGTCAGCGCTTTGTAATGCAGGTAATAAGTCAATGTTGCCTGAATCTAGGTAGGCTTTATAGTTAAACTCAATCATCTCGGTGCCACGGCGAATTTGTAAGCGGTCTAATTGAGCGCCTGGTTTTAAGCCGCCAGCACGGGCGATGACCATTTGAATGTTGCCATCTTTAGGAATACTTACTTGTGATGGGTCGTTCACATAGCCCATAACATTGATGAAAATATCTCGTGAATGAATTTCGACATAAAAGTCATCCATCGCCACATACATTTCACTTAATGCTGTGCGTAGCTGGCTTTGCACATCATCTAGCTGTAAGCCTGCTACTTTAAAACGACCTAGCTCTGGTAAGGTAATAGCACCTTCTTTATCAACTTCAAACGGTTCGCTAAATTCAGCTTCGCCTGGTAGGTATAAGTAAAGTTTATTACCGACTTCAATCTCTTCTGCGAAAGTAGGTAACGTGAATATAAGTAAGCAAAGTAAGATTAACTGTTTCATGTTATTGCTCCTTAGGACCATTTAAGATTTTGGTCCAGCTGGATAATGCATGTTTTTGTTTAGTGGCTTTATCGTCACTCATGTCGATAATAATTGCCTCTACTCGTCTATCTGAATGACGTTTTGAGCGTGAGTCAGGTTCGTTGCTGTACGGTGTTAAACTACCTTGTGTTAAGGTTGTTATTGTTGCTGGGTTTACACCATAAATACCTAGCCAGTGTTTTACTGTTTCGGCACGCTTAAGTGCTAACTCATAGTTGTTTTGTTGCTGACCACTAATGTCAGCATGACCAACAAGCAGTAAGTTAACCTCATCAACTTGTTTAATTAAGTCAGCCGCTTGTGCTAAACGTGTAATGTATTTAGGAGTAACCTGAAAATCATTCAGCGAGAACTGGTTATCACTATTTAAAAGCTCAGTGATCTGGTCTTTAAGTGATGCTGTCATGTTTTTTTCAGTATCAGTAACGCCTGCACATTGGCTCATCGCATTAACAGTTTCAAAGTGCTTCGCAAGCTGATTTAAACCGTGATAGTGAATAAGTAAATCATGCTCAGCATCAGACCACATTTGCGCTGCTATTAGGCGTCTTATACGGTTTTCGTATATTTGTGCTTTTAGCAATTGCGCTGGCATACATTGCTGTATCCCTTGTGCTTTTAATAAATCTAACTTTAAAACATGATGTTCAAATTCGCTTAGCACCACGGTTTCTTGTGTGTCGTAAATCATCTCGTGTTGTTCATCAGTAAGCGGATAATTTTGATATTTTTCAGCCCAGCCTCCTTGCCCCTCATCAGGCCAAGAAGCACATCCACCAAGCGTTAGCAAAATGATTGTAAATAGTATGTGCTTCATAAATCACCTCACGCGATATCAGCTTGTTCGATAAATGGAATCGTCTTATCAACTCTTAATAGACTCATTAATTTGTGTGGTTGCCCAGACACATTAAGCAGTGATAGCTTTTGCCCTTTTTTCTCAATGCGTTTGTATAGGAACACCATGGCACCAATGCCAGATGAATCAATAAACGTAGTAGAGCTAAAATCGAGTACCACACTTTGCTGTTTGCCATGTGCAACTTCTTCAAACTGATCTTTAAAGCCATCAACGGCTAGACCAGAAAAGTCACTAGGTAGTGAAATTAGTTTGGTATCGTTAGAAAATGATGTGTTGTTAGCCATGATCTTCACCTTAGTTAAATTGGTTAGTCATAGTAACTAGTACAACTAAAATGCCAGTTTATAAGGTATTGAAATTTAAAGGCTAAATGATGGAGCGATGCATAATGCAATTAACTTTTTGCTGTTAATTTGCATTATGCAACGTGATTTGCCTAATTTATTTTGCAAAAAGGATGTGGATTGGTATCACTGCCCTTTGCCTGTAAAGACAACTTGTAATGTTTTAATCACAATTGAAAACTCAAGCTTCGCCCAAGCAAGAGGTGATGACATACTCAGTGAATAGGCGTAATCCCAGCCAATTTTACTACGTGCATCGTCTATGGTTTCATCGTAGCCGTTCATTACTTGAGCAAGACCAGAAATACCTGGTTTAACCCCGTATGTACGCTGGCAAAAATAAGGGATGTCTTTTTCTAATTTACCATAAAACACAGGGCGCTCTGGTCTTGGGCCAATTAAAGACATCTCGCCTTTAAGCACATTAATCAATTGCGGAAGTTCGTCAATTCGTGTTTTACGCATAAAGCGCCCTACTGCCGTTATTCTTGGGTCATCTTTACTGGCCCATACAGCACCAGAACGTGACTCAGCATCAACTACCATAGAGCGAAACTTATAAACATAAAATAACTCAACGAAGTCATCTGAGCTTTCACCCACTCTTAGTTGCTTAAAAATGATAGGCCCTTTAGATGTAAGCTTTATAGCCAGCGCTGCAATTAAACATACAGGCCAAACTAGACTTAACGCAAATAAAGCGCCTGCAATATCTAAGCTTCGTTTTATGACTTTAATAACAGACTTGGTTTGTGCTTTACTCGCAGATTTTACACGTTGCCAAGGAGTGTCAAAGTAACCTTGTTCATAACGAATGATCCCCCAAAGTGCTAAAAAGTAGCTATTTAAGATGTAATTAACTTTATCGACGATAGGAATGCGTTTTTTAAAGGCGAATATAGTTTTAACCGCTTGTACTGTATGAAGCGATAAAATGCTTGTAGCAATCAATTGTGACCATACAGATTGCGTGACGATAGCTTCTATAAATACACAAGCATAAATACAGGCTAAAATAATTGGCATAACCCCACGTAATACTTTGTGCGAGAAAAAGTTCATACAAGTCCAGCCTAAACGCGGGTTAAGTAATAAAAGCAGAGCTTTTATTTGTTGCCAATTACCGGCACCTAATCTTACTCGGCGTTTATAATCTTCACTTTGCTCATCGCATTCGCGCTCGTAAATGACTACGTCTTCATCGACAATGGCTTTACCGCCTTTACTTAAAGCTTTCATTGATAGCACGAAGTCGTCGTTAATGGTGTTTTTTTCTAATTCATTTGCATACTCAGCGCGCATTGCAAACATTGCCCCAGGTACGCCAATCACAGCGCCAAGGTTTGACTCGGATTTTTTCACTTGGTTTTGGTACTGCCAGTAGGCTTTTTGCGCATCTGGTGCATTTTCATCTAATGTGTAAACACCTGTCGAAATTGCCACTTGCGGATCACTAAATTGCTTAGCTACTTTGTTTAATGCATCAATACTCAATAAAGCACTAACATCAGTGAACAGTAAAATATCATTGTGATATTTTGCCATCCCCATCAAGGTATTTAACCCTTGTACTTTCCCTTGGTTTTCATCACGATGGTGAAAATAGCACTGCACGCCTTGCTTATGTAATACCTGCTGTGCTTTAAGAGCTTGTTGATAGCTTTTATCGGTGCAACCATCAAAATAAACATGAATAGAATAATGATGAGTGTCATAAACTAGTGATGCTAAGTTATAAAGCTTTTCTGCAATATGCTGTTGTTCATTGTAAGCACACATCAAAACAGCAATATTCGGTGTGTAGCTGTCATCAAAAACGGTTTGCTTGCTTGGTTTTTGCTTTTTGCTTGCAACACACTTTAGTAATAATGGGTAGCCAATATGATGATACGCAGCAATACACATTAAAATGATAAATAATGTAGTAAAAATAGTCATGGTTGGCTCCTACACTGCTAATGCAGAATATAAATTATCGTATTTACTACTCATGGTTCTTGCATCAGCGACTGCAATAGCATGATGACGAATGCAAAGACCATGTGGCAGTTTACATGCTCTCAAAATAGCCGGTGCAAGCTTGTTAAACTCGTTCAAAGACACAAGCTCACCTTCGTTATCGGTGACAACTTCATGAATTCCACCTACATCAGACGCTACAACTGGAATACCACATGCCATGGCTTCAATAATCGATAATGGCAAACCTTCACGCTGTGAGTATAAACACATCACGTCGATACTCGAATAAAAGGCTCGCATATCGTGAACGTTACCTAAAAAGTGCACACGTTCGTTAAGCCCTAAATTACGTACCAAATTCATTAAAATGACTTTTTGATCGCCATCTCCAGCAAACACCATATGGAAATCTTCAGGTAAGTAATGCAATGCATGAATAAGATCTTTGTGTCCTTTACCTTCAATCAACCTTGCAGCACAGCCAACTAGCTTAACTTTGTGGGGTAAATTGAGCTGATTTCTGGCGGTTGATTGATTAATTGCGACAAAATTATCGCAATCTATACCATTTAAAATGGTGCGCTCAGGAATGATTGCTGTTTTAGCTCTAAATTCATCGGCAACAATACGTGCATCTGCGACCCAATAAATATTCGTTAATGAGTTAAGTAACTTAGTGAAAGTACATTGTTTAACGTTATTTAAATACCAGGCATCATGAATTGTTGATATATGACGAACCGAATCACCGGTTAACGCACAAGCAAGGCCGGCATAAATAACAGGGCCAACATGATGACTGTGAATAATATCGATATCATGCTCTTTTATTAATGCCTTTATCTTTGCGATAACAGAAATACTCACGCCTGGTTTTTTGTTTAAACAAATCACTCGATGGCTATATTGTTCAAGCTCTGGCCATTGCTCAAACGCAGATTGTCTGTCTCCCTCAAGAGAAACAATAATACTCGAGCTACTAAATTGACTGTTTTTGAGTAAAGTAATTGCCATTTTTTCTAGGCCACCTACTTGTAGGTGTTGAACTAAGTGCATGACATTCATGATTTATCTCCTTCAATATTACCGAAGTTAGTTTCGGCATTGACGATAGGAAGTACTGTTACCACCTCTGCGCTGGTAAGTTTTTCGATGGTTTTAATATCTTTTAAGTGACTGTCACAAAGTGCAGCAACAAATACGCTTGCACTACCTGTGAAAATCCCAAGCACAATGCCAACGATAACGGTCATTAGCATTGAGGTATTGATAGGTTGTGTTGGGCTATAAGCTCGCTCGATAGTTTTTACTTTGTCAGGTCCTTCGTATTTAACTAATTTGCCCGTAACTTTGGCCATTTCGTAACGGCTAAGCATGTCTTTATAAAGTGACTGTTTAACATCGTAATCACGCTCTAGTTTACGTAATTGTTTTTCTACATCACTGGTTACTAACAGACGTTCACTGACGAGCTGCACTTGCTCTTCGAGCATTGCAAATTCTTGCTCTTGCTGAAGTAAATTATTACGGGCCTCTTCAAGCGCAAGAAGTTGTGAAACTAAAACGCTGCTCTCTTTACCATCACCAGACGGAAGCGTATTAACCATTTGCCATAACTGATCAAGATTCGTTGTGTCTAGCTCTTCACTAGATGCTAACAGCGCCTGTTGGCGACTTTTTAAGTTTGCCAGTGTGCGTTTTTTCTCGATAATTTTGCTATGTTTATCGGTATAGCGTGTTCTCAAAAGACTTAACTCTGATTCAGTACGAATTATCTTTTCTTCTAAATTGCCTAAAATTGGATTGGCTTGCCCTACTTTACTCACTAAGGCATTCAGTTTTGCTTTAGCCCCTGAAAGAGCAATCAGCTTTTGTTGTTTTTCACTTAGTAAGCTGTCGAAGGTTTGGCGATTGCTATGTAAAACATCGGGTAAGGTGTTACTGTTTTTGGTTTTAAAATCAGCAAGTGCTTCTTCAGATAACTCAAGTTCTTCGCGTAAACTATCCAGCTGTTTAAAGAAAAACTGCTCAGAAGTATCAAGTGATGCCTTTGTTGGTGCTAATAAACGTTCAATAAATTTTTCTACCACCTTTTCAAGCACTGGCTTCATTTGTGATTGGTCATGCCAAATAAAGTTAATGCGGACCAGCTCATCACCAATTAACGAAAGTGATAGTGCTTTAGATAGTTTTTGATGAATTTCTTCAACTTGCTTTGGCGTAGCATCTTCAGCTATTAATTGGGTTTCTTTTGCTACTGCAATAAGTACCTTACGGCTGATAACTAAGGTACGTAGTGCTGCCATACGGTCAGAAAGCTGAAACGAGAAAGACAGATCATCTAAGTAAGGATTAAGTAGTGCTGACTCTTCAATTAAGATAGTAGCGTGATTGGTATATTGTTTTTGAGCAGATAAACCAAGTGCAATGACGACGATTGGCACAATGCAAAACGGAATAATAAAGAGCTTAATACGCGTGTAAAGCGCATAAAGCCCTAAATAAATTAACCGTTTGATCTGCTCTTTAACTAACATACTTTACCTTTTGCTTTGCATTTTGCGAAATTGCTCGGTTTTAATTTGCAAATTGATAAAAACAACCGAGATTTCTATAGATAGTTAGTTAATTGCAGTTAATGAGCCAAAATGAAAAAGCCGCATCTTGTAGCGATACAAGATGCGGCTTTGGGTTGAAAGGTTTATTTAGCAAAACCTAAGTTGTTTACAGACTAACTTGGCTTTTGCTTGCCAGCTATGATCACTCGCCTGCTGAGATTGGTTGGCTCGCCAATTTAAGTTGTTTGATTTACTTAGGCTTACAGCATAGTCTAATCGCTCAATAAAGCCCTGGTGGTTGTCTGCTATTAATATGGTCTCTTGGTACGGATTAACCGCAGCAAAGCGTGTTGTCACAATTGGTGTGCCTGTGGCTATGTATTCTTTTAATTTAAGTGGATCGCAGGCTCGGATCTGCTCATTATCAACAAATGGCAAGATAGATACCTGCCAATGCTGAGAAAATGAAGCTAAACGACCATGCTCTACAGCCGGTATATGGGTTACATTGTCTAACTTGAGTAGATCAGAGAAGTCTTCGACAAGGTGGCCTATCAATACTAATTGATACTCAGGCCTATCTTTAGCTAGCCTCAACAATAAGGCTTTATCAAGCCAAGCATTCAAGGAACCATAGAAACCAATAATTGGTTTGTTTATTTGCTCAAGTTCAACGGCTTTTGTGGTTTGCGTGGTAAAGAGCTCTAAATCGACACCATGAGAAAGCATTTTAACTTTAGATCTCGGCATTTTGTTGGCAAGAAACTCACTCACAACATAGATGGTGTCAGCTTTTTCGATAAGGTCGCTTTCAAAAGGCGCGACCATTTTATGATCAACACCCGCAAGTGCAGAGAAATCATCTCCACAATAATAAATGACCTTATCTCGCTCTCGCGGTGAAATTAGACTAATTGCAGTAGGCACACTAAGCCAATAAACAATTGGCTCATCATCTATGAAACCTTTTCGATTAAAAATCCATTTATTAAATAGCCTTACTATAACGTTATCGTGCCAGGGTAAAACCGCTAATGTGTGTGCTGTTAAATTAATGTTTTGGCTAGTATTCGTTGTTTTAGCATTTGACCCTGTGCGCTTTGATAAAAAAAGGCTTTTTAATTTATTAAAAACTCGTTTCACATCAATCAAGCGAAATGTTGGTTTTCGCATACCAATCGAGTTAATCCAAATAACCTGATGTTGTTTTGCTAGTTGTTTAAATAGGTGCTGTGTACTACTTGGGTGACTTTGCCAGTCTTCGCCGAATACAATAAATTTCATAGCGTGCCCTCCAGCTTTTTAACAATTTTTGCTGGATTGCCAGCAACAATAGTATTTGCTGGGACATCTTTAGTAACTACAGCGCTTGCAGCAACTATAGCACCCTCGCCTATTGTTACACCTGCAAGCACAGTTGCACCGGTGCCTATCCAAGCGCCTTTTTTAATTATGATATCGCCAACTTGGCATTCATCATCAGGCTCACCAAGGGCACGTCTTTCAGAGTTTAGAGGGTGACCAGGAAAACCAGCTAAAAATACCCGCCCAGCAAGGCGAACATCATCTTCTAAAACAATTTTTCGACCAACAGAAAACGCATTCTGCCAACCAATATCAACATTACTGCCAATTATAAGTTTGGGTGTGTAATTACCATGACTACGCCCACAAAAAGTACTAATGCCACTAATTCGCGTGTTGTCATTACAGCTAATTTCAAGTTTTCCTAAAATTTGCGGCATACCAGAATAAAGGTATAAATTTGCTTTTGAGCCTTTAATTTGGCTTTTAAATAGTGGTGTGTAATAAAAAATGCGCCCTAGTTCACTCACTACTGTTTTAACCAATAAATGCAGTTTATATATAAATGAATGAATACCTGGTATAACCCACATTTGCGGATTGCGAATCGATTTCGCAAATTGAAAAAGCGATTTTGCAAATGGGCTGTCACTTGATTTAAGCCATTGTTTAATATTTTCACTCATGTGTGGTCTCCCTTTGTTTATCGATTACAAGCTTTTCTAAGGCAATAGTTAAAGCAAGAATGATATAAATAGGCCATGTAAATGCCTGAGTTAAAAAGGTTCCTGACACCATAAAGCCAATTAGGCCGCCCTTTAGCGCTTTCGCATTTACATCAATTTGTTTGTCATTAATCTGTTTATTCATTAAGAACACACGGTTCAAGGTGCGATAAATACAGGCAATCACTAACACAAAAATACATATTCCAACGATGCCTGTTTCACCTAATACCTGAAACCACGTACTGTGTACTGCATGATTCTTGCCATCCCAATGTGGGCTGTAAAAATAGTAATTAACGACAAAGTTATTAACCCCAACCCCAGTTAATGGATTATGTATTGCCATATTGATTGCAGCTTGCCATGCGTAAATACGGCCCATAGCTGATTCATCAACACCACCTTCATGGGAGCCGCCACTTTGTCTATCTGCAATACCTGCAAAAGCAACCATGGCTAACATGCCCACGGCACCAATGCAGCCGACCACTACAGGATTTTTAACTTTCTGGTAAATAAAGAAACTAAGTACAGCAGCAATGCCAAGTAAGCCTCCTCGGCTTTGTGTTGCAATAACACCGCTGATTGCGATAACTAAGCAAATAAATGCAATGATGCGTCTAAATTTATGGGCACTTGAATCAAATACTTCAGCAGCTAAAAAAGACACGGGAAACATCATTACAAGTGATAAATCGTTAGGATCCCCAAGTTGTGAGCGAAGTTCTCGCGAAATAGTGACGCGGGTACCTTCTACTAGGCCAATACCATTCATTTTGTTACTCAGGGCAACTAAAGCAATGGCGGAACCTGAGATCATGATGCCAATTCTAACCACATTAAAATGCTTTAATGTGCTCATCCACCACGAGATTGCAAATACCATAATGAGTACTTTTGTCAGTACACCTGACCAATACTCCATCGCTAAACCGCGATTTGAGGCACTAAAAACGCAAACAGTAAGCCAAATAAACCAAACAAAAAATATCAGATGATTGGTATGCCAATGTGGCTTTAATTTTTGTGAGATAAACAGGTGCCAGGCTATTCCCAATAGCGACGCAAGCGCGAGTAACTTAGGAATTTTAAAAGGCATTAAAAAAGGAAAAGCTTCGTGTAATCTAAAGTAGCTAAATAAAATAAACAAAATTATAAAAGCCACACTTACCTTTACTGCAGTGAAAGCGGCAAATGGTAATAGCAGCAATGCAAATACTGCTATCGGGCCCAAAATGGCATAGGTAACAACTACAAGTAAGGTAACTAAAATGCCATTAATGAATAACTGATTTTGTTTATAGTAATTGAGCATGGTGATGCTCCTTCATTAAGCTTTTTATCACTTGCTTAATTAATGCTCTATATTGATAAGCCAAACCAACAATATAGATAAAACATACAATCCATTTAGCCAAACTAAGTTCGCTAAACTGTAAAGTGATCAGTGTTATAGAGCCCAATGCTAACCAGCTTGGTATTAATGCTGCAAAATTTAGCTCTAGAGGTTCGAAATGCTGACTAACTGAATAAAGACAAACTAATTTAAAACTTTGCATAATGATTAGTGCCAAAATAGCGCCTTCAACACCAAGTTTTGGCACTAAAAAGTACAGCAGACTAAGACCTAAAAGTGCTGTAAAGAAGTTTATAACTGATACAAACACACCATTCTTATGCATGTAGCAGCCAATATTGAAAATATCGCTGTGATGGCGTATAGCAACAACAATAATTAATAAAATCAGCCAACTATCTTTGCCATGGTATTCAGCAGGAAGTACTGAGTTTAATGCGATTGGTGCCAGTAAACTCATCAAAACACACATAGCTAAGCCTGCATTTAATGAGGTTATTGCATAATTTTGATATTGCGTTTTATCTTGCTTAATTAAGCTAAAACGTTTGGCGAACCACCAAAGCCTAATCGGCTCAAATGTGAACGAAGTTATAATGGCAAATTGCGCTGCAACGTAATAACTCGCTAAAACACTCTCGTTAAATTCGGCAACGATAAACCAGTTTTCAGCCCCATTACCGGCATAAACAAACAAACCTGATGCGATAATTGAAGTTAAGAATACAGTCTGTGATTTTTTTATTCTCCAGCTAAAACGAGAATAGCTCACTTTAAGTGCACTTCGCATATCACTTAAGGTTAAACACATAATAATGAACGTGCAGACAACACCTGAAACCATTACACCGGTTACATTAAAACCAAGAACTAACAAAGTGATTGTTAAACAAGTTTGTATGACAGCATGCGCAATACTATAAAAACAATACTTTTGCGCGTAACCAAATAACCGGTAGTAGGTGTACGGGATAGCAAGTACCGAGGCAAAAGTTAAATTTAAAATAAGTAACCTAAAATCAATCACCTTTATTTGCGCAGGTAAGGTTGCAATAATTAGCTCGCTAAATATAAAGCTACAGCCTAAAAAAAGCGCACTAAAACAGATTGTTAATACCAGAGAGTCTCTAAATAACGCCATTTTTTCACGAAAAGATGGGTACTGTTGTTTTAGTAGTAGCTCAGGTAAACCAAGAGAAACCACTAAAGAGCATAGAGCCGACATGGTTACTAAGAAGTTCAGCTCACCAAACTCGCTCTTTTCTAAAAAGCGAGTTGTAATTGGTAAAAGTAAAAAGCCAAACCCTTTTACTGCAAAAATAGCTAAAGCAAAGTAACCAATTTGTTTTAAGTTACTCATAAAACCTCCCTATAAAGATTCAACCCATTTGGAAAGTTGCTGAGCTTGCTTAACTGCGTTGTAATGCTCGTTAACATGTTGCTTAGCATTTTGACCAAGTAGATAACGCTTATGTGGAGATAATTGGTGAAATTTATAAAGCATTTTGCTGAGTCCTGAGATACTACCTGGCATACATTTCATACCAACACTTGGGGTTACAATTTCGTTTGCTCCCATTAAGGTGGTAGTGAGAACAGGAAGGCCACAAGCCATGGCTTCTTTTAAAACTAACGGGCCTGTATCACGGTCGCCATTTTCTGCGACACAAAAAGGCGCGATAAGCGCAGAATAATAAATTAGGTTTGAGCTAACCCAGTCATGAGGTTTTTCGCCTAGAAAACGGATAGATTTACGAATACCAAGCTCTTCAGCCATATACATTAAATCGTTAAGCATTGGCCCGTCCCCTACTATATCTAGGGTTATACCAAACTCTTTTGGAATATGCTTAAGTGCCGGTAGTAGAAATTGCAGCCCTTTCTTCTCGACAAGACGGCCGATGAAAATCAAACGCACAGATTCGTTTAGGGACGATGGTACAAACTTAAATTGGCTAGTATCGATACCACAATGCAACAATTTAACATTGCTCTTCGAAAAGCGTTTAAATTGCATAGCCATTTCTTCACAAACCGCTATTGAAAAATCACAAAGAGCTAATTTAGGTTTTAAGTCTGCGTTGTTTACGTAAACATCATGGCCATGACCAATAGAAGATACTGTAATGTCAGCAAGTTTTGCCGCAACGATACCGTATGCAAGAGGCCCATGCATAAAATGGCAATGTAAATGATCTATCTTTGCAGCTTTTATATAACGTGCAATTTGATAGCCATAAGCAAGCAAGGATTGTGTTGAAATTGATTTAAATTGAGCTGCAGTATGCGTTGCCCTTGCTAACTTATAAATGTTAAACATAGAAGGTAAGATTGATTTAAAAGCAGGCTTAGTGATTTTTTTAACTTCAATGGAACTGGTTAAGTTAATCATCACACTGGTTTTTTCAAATGTAAGAACTGTCACCTTATGCCCTGCATTTAGAAGAGCTTTAATTTCCGTTACAACAAATGTTTCAGATGCAATTGGAAAGCTTGGAACCAAAATAGCAATGTGCTTCATAAAAACGCTCCTATAAAAACTGTTATAAGAGCTATGGCAAGTTCCATACCCAGCAAAAAAACCGAAATATTCCCGAATTGAGATAAAAAATTACCGAAGATTTGCAAAATGCAACGCACAAAGAGAAAAGGCTGAGTAATTTCACAGAAAATACAGATTTAAAGCTGGCGTCTAAATTGCGTATCCTTTACTACGTGAAGAAATGCTATTGGAGCATATTATGAACAGCCAAGTCAGTATTATCATTCCTAACTACAACTGTTTGCAGTATCTAGATACCTGTATTAACAGCATTTACCAGCAAAAAAGTGTAAATTTTGAAATCATTATTGTTGATGATGGATCTACAGATGGCAGTAAAGAATACCTTGAGCAACTTGCTGTTGATAAGAGTGAGGTACGCATATTTAGCCAACAAAGAAAAGGCGTTGTCGCTGCTCGTAACCTTGCAATTACACAAGCAAAGTCAGAGTACTTAGCTTTTTTAGATGCCGATGATTATTGGTCAGCCGATAAACTTGCAGCTCAGTTAGCATTTCATAAAAAACATCCAGACTGTGTTTTAAGTTTTACTGACTACATGCATTTTAATGAAAACAACGAAGATATAATTGGCTGTTTTGATTATTGGCCCGAATTTAAATGCAATAAAGAAAACACAGACTTCAAGTTTCTAGATAATCCAATAAGCCAAATGATCACAACCAATATCGTTGGCACATCGTCGGTCATGGTTAAACGTTCAACCATTGTTGATGTGGGTGGTTTTGACAATAAGTTAAGTAGCGCTACCGATTTAGATTGCTGGTTAAAAATAGCAAAAAAAGGTTATGTAGGTTATTCAACGCTGTGTGCAATGCACTATCTAATGCGTGCTAACTCTATAACATCAAATAGAGAAAATAGACTAGCGGCTATGGTTGAAATTATTAATCGTAACCAATCTGTTGTATCAAACAATGAACTTAAAAAAATCAAAGCACGTTTAAGTGAATGTTATGGCGAGTTCTATCGTGAACTTGGTCACTATTCAAAAGCCCTTATGTACTCAAATAGAGCCTTTTGGCTATTCCCTCATAAACGAAACTTTAAACATATGCTCTATGACTTGAAGCACTTATTTGGAGCACATTCATGAGAAAAAACATTGTAATCATCGATGATGATGAAGCAATTTTAAGGTCGCTAAAACGATTATTAGGTACTAATAACCATGTAATTTGTTTCAGCGACCCTCTATCGGCAATTGAGTATGCGAAACAGAACCCAATTAGTTTAGTCATTTGTGATCTGTTGATGCCTGCAATCAGTGGTTTTGCTGTTTTAGAGGACATTAAATTGCTACAGCCGAACTGCTCTCGCCTTTTGATTACCGGCTATGCAGAGCTAGAAGCTTCTAAAAGTGCGCTTAACAATAATATAGCTAATATGATTACCGCAAAACCTTGGGATAACTTTGAGCTAACTATGCTGGTTGATATATTAATTGAAAATAGCCACCTTAAATTTAATCAATGCGTAGAAAATGTGAGTTCATAGTGCAGCAGTTTGTGGTCGCTGCCGTTTACTGAGTTAACACCAACATTAGATAAAGAAACATCTTCACTCACTAAACAATGATCTATTGGTAAACCCAAAACTTTTAAATCGCTTAGCTGGTTTTTTAAAGACCAAGATGTATAAAAACCTGCGTGATTAAAACAACTGCTTTTAATACTCATAAAGTATCGTGACCAAGGTACTGTATTAAAATCACCAGCAACTAACCAACTCCCCTTTAACTTTTTAATTTCTTTAGCAACTTCACTTAAAACTAAGTTTCTCTGACTCCACAAACTTTGAGTTCTAGGTGATGGAGGATGTAAAAACACACTATTTAACATAACGTTATTATGTAAAAAGCTAAGCTTTACGTAGCCAAGTTTAGGATTATCAAAGCGTTTAATTTGCCTTTGTACGATTGGAAGTTTTGATAGAACAATAATGCCAAATGGCGCCCCTTCAACTTCAGCATAACCAAATAAATGATATTTCGAGTTTAGCTCATCAAGCACATGCCGATGCGTATCATTGAATTCAAACAGTACTAAGATATCATTTTGCGCATTTATAAATTGGCTAGTGATGATATTTGCTAAGTTAGGGTTACTATATTGCAAATTTACCTGGGCGATTTTGATATCTGTGTTTTGAGTCGCTTCTGATGATGAGTAAGGTTTAAAATGAAATAGTACTAAGCAAATACTTAGAGCAATTAAACTGAGAGATAGTTTTTTGTTCCACCACAACAAAAAAAATGCAGGTAAAAAACTACATACAATCAGCAACCCTCGCAAAGAGGCGGCCAAATCGAACAAGTAACTATCAAATTGATTAAAGGCTAACACTAATATAGCTATATAACAGAATAAAAATATTAAACGCATCGCACTCCTCCTCTGATAACTTATAGCTGCATATTTTGTACCTTGCTGAGATATACTTATAACAAATATAGTATGATGTGTTCTTGCTATATATTAAATTAAGCACCCGAAGGTACTTAATTTATTTAGAACTTACTATAAGTCTTATTCGAATCCGTTGATCATTTTATCGCACACTACCGGAGTTGGTCTGTGGTTATCATCAACAGCAACAAACGTAAAGCTACCCGAAATAGCTAAGTGTTTATCGTCTTTGTGCATTGTTTCTAAGAAGATTTCAACATCTACTTTAAGGCTAGTATTACCTACGTGTACAACTTTTGAAATAAGCTCTGCAAATGTACCAGCCGGAATGGCTTCTTTAAAATCAACACGGTCAGACGAAATCGTTACAAGTGGCTTACGGCAAAAACGTGTAGCAGCAATAAACGCTACTTCATCCATCCATGCCAACGCGTCACCGCCAAACAAAGTATTGTGGTGGTTAGTACGGCCAGGAAAAACTGTTTTTGTTACCGACGTTGTTGAGTCAGCAATACGCTTTGCAATAATAGCGTCACGATCGATTTGTTGTGTCATAGTCTCTACTTTTTATTAGCTAATGTGTCTAGCATCATTAGCGCAGGGTCAAGGCGTTCATTTTTCCAATTAAAACGCCAGTCTAAATGTGGGCCAGTTACGCGGCCGGTCGCACCGATCTCGGCAATTTTATCGCCACGCTTAATTTCGTCACCTACTTTTACATCTAATTTGCTTAAATGAATGTAAGTAGAGGTAACACCATGGCCATGGTCAAGAATCAAGGTACCACCAGAGTAATATAAGTCAGCATCAGCAAAAACAACTGTGCCGCTCACTGGTGCATACACTGGGCTACCCGTTTTATTGGCAATGTCTAAACCAAAGTGCGGGCGGCGAGGTTCACCATTAAAGTAACGCTGGCTACCATAAACACCTGAAATGCGCCCCGTTGCCGGCTTATAAACAGGGTCTAAAAAGTACCTTAAGTCAGAATTGACTTGCCTAGCTTTACGTACAGCTACAGCTTCACGGCTAATACGCTCAGACACTTCTTTAGGTGGCGAAACATATTTTTTTGCTACACCGGTGATTTTATCAATTTTGTAATCACGCTTAGTAATCACAATTGCTTGTTCGTGGCTTACACCAGCACTATCAACCCAAGAAAGGCTATGATTTGTCTTAGCATCACGGCCAAAGCCAAATACAAACTCACCATTTGTTGAAAGCTTAAGAGGCTCACCATTAAAGCTAACACTTTTAGCGCCATCAATTTGGCCTGTTACTAAACCGCCTTGAGTTAAATGTCCTTTTAATTCAACAGCACTTGCAGTTAAAGAAAACAATCCTGCAAATGCTGCTATAAATAATCCTTTACGCATAACTGATTGACCCCTTGCCAACCCCTTCGTAAGCTGTAATTTTAACTTCTGAATCAGGGTATTGGTTTTTAACTTGTGAACTTAAGTAGTCTGCAATGCACTCAACCGTAGTATCGCAAGGTAAAATGTCGCAGCGTGATTTGT
>Ga0213830_1000405_pt1 | contig 28762 bp, 23 predicted proteins | sample SWATP11_FD_161661 | JGI IMG/M metagenome (GOLD analysis project Ga0213830, IMG submission 161661) | Coastal seawater microbial communities from Marineland, Florida, United States - SWA TP1 #1 | ecosystem: Environmental > Aquatic > Marine > Coastal | place: USA: Florida | collected 2016-08-06 | reverse complement strand
CTCTTGGTTTAACACTTAACCTGCCTGCCCGCAGGTTGTTCATAAGGACACTATATATGAAAACTGAGCAATTAACCTGCGATTATTTAATTGTTGGTGCTGGCGCGGTAGGGATGGCTTTTGCTGACGTACTACTTCACGAAACTAACGCTAACATTTTGATTATAGATAAAAATGCGAAGCCCGGAGGGCATTGGAACTATGCTTATCCCTTTGTCACTCTTCACCAGCCTTCTGCTTTTTACGGCGTGTGTTCAAAAGAGTTAAATCGTGGCGTTATTGATAAAACAGGATTGAATGAAGGCCTAATGGGATTAGCTTCAGGCCAAGAAGTGAGTGCGTATTTCGATGCGGTAATGAACGAAACCTTTTTGCCTTCAAACCGAGTGCAGTATTACCCGCTTTGCGAATACAAGGGCAATAACCAGTTTGTTTCTATGTTAAATAGCAAGCACTATAACGTTACGGTTAACAAGAAAATTGTTGATGCCACTTATCTAAACACTAATATTCCGCTTACTCATACACCTAGCTTTACCCGCGACGACGACGTTGCATTTACGCCGGTTAATACCGTGGTTCAAATGATTGAAGGCTTTAACAACTATGTGGTTGTTGGTGGGGGTAAAACGGGTATTGATACCTGCCTATGGCTGCTTGAAAATCACGTCGCCCCGCATAATATCCACTGGGTAGTATCGCGAGATGCATGGTTACTGAACCGGAAAAATACCCAGCCCTTAGATGACTTCTTCTTTCATTCTATTGGGGCACAAGCAAACCAAATGGAAGCTATCGCTGCGTCAAGTTCCATCGAGGATATGTTCGACAAACTAGAAGAGCGGGGCGTTTTACTGCGTATTGATAAGAAAGTAAGACCCAGTATGTTTCACGGCGCAACGGTGAGCGAATTAGAGCTTAAAGCCTTACAAACTCTACCATCTGTCGTTAGACAAGGTCGGGTTAAACATATCAGCCGCGATAAGCTCAGATTTGAAGATACAACGTGGAGTATGCCAGATAACGCGTTGGTTATTGACTGCTCAGCTTCTGCACTTACTAATTTAGAAATGAAAGCGGTGTTTGATGGCGACACCATCACCCCTCAAACAGTGCGTGCCTATCAACCTGTTTTTAGTGCGGCGCTTATTGCTCACGTTGAGGCGGCCTACAGCGATGAACAACAAAAGCAGATGCTGACACAAGTGGTTCCGCTGCCTAATCGCGACATCGATTGGTTACCAATGACTGCAGCAATGTTACGAAACATGCAAATTTGGGGTGAAGACCCAGCGCTTAAAGCGTGGATCTACCATTGTCGACTAGATGGCTTTTCAAAAATAGTACACGGCGTGGCAAAAGACGATATGCAAAAAATGCAGGTGTTAGGGCGATTGAAGCAAGCAGCGGCACCGGCCATGCAAAAGCTGATGACTTACATACACAGCTTAAAAGCGAGCGGACAGCTTTAAAAGGTTATAAATATCGATGAAACAGTTTCAAATAGACAAAACGAACCCAAATCGCTTTCGGATAATGCAAACAGTTGATAGCCCTGATAACGCGCAGACAGAGGGTGCTGGAAAGGCAAAAAACGTAGTAATCAAAATTGAAAGGTTCGCGTTTACTGCCAATAACCTGACCTATTATATGGTGGGTGACAAACTTGGTTATTGGCAGTTTTTTCCACCCGTTAATACAAATGGTAACGAAAACTGGGGCGTTATTCCGGTGTGGGGCGTGGGTCAAGTAATTAGCTCTAACAATGACGCGGTAGAAGTAGGAAGTCGTTTTCTTGGTTATTTCCCGCCCGCTGAATATTTGGTTATGGCTAACACTACGGTGACAAACAACAATTTAATAGACTGTAGCCCTCATCGTTTGAAGTTGCCCCAAGGGTATAATGTCTACCGATCACTTCCATCACTAGCGGCCCACGCTGACGCTGAAATAAGCACTAAGCAGCACGAGCAAGAAAACTTTCAGATGTTGCTGTGGCCGCTTTACGCAACGTCCTTTTGTTTATCAGAAGTGGTCGATGCTATACCTGGGGCACAAAGAGAGCAGTTATTAGTATTAAGTGCTTCAAGCAAAACCAGTTTAGGGCTTGCTTTTGCGTTTAAAGAAGCCGGTATTAACGCAATAGGTGTAACCTCTGAAAAGCGTGTTGCATCACTAGAAGCATTGGGTGTATACAGCGCCGTTATTGGTTATGAACAGTTGGACATGTTGCAACTGAAAAGCACTGTTGTGGTCGACATGTCAGGTAGTGCTCAGGTCAAAGCATCCATCAAACATAAACTTGGTGAACACCTAACAAGATACATCAGCGTAGGGCTTACTCACTGGCAGGACATTAAGCCGTCAAGCGATGAGGAGTTCTTCTTTGCTCCAGCTCATATACAGCAGCGTATGTCTGAGATTGGGGTTGCTGAGTACCAGAAGTTAAGTAGCGGGTTTGTATCAAAAGCCATTGTGTGGAGCGCCGGTTGGTTAAACGTTAAAAAGCGTGAAGGGTTGAGCGCGCTACAAGATGACTTTAGCGAACATCAGCAAGGCCTCATTCCTTCAAATGAAGGAAGAATATACACACTTGCTTAGCGCGTAACCAGAGCGCCCATATTGAGTTCGAGCGCTTTGATAAAAAGCGCTCGCTCGAGGGTAATATCACACGTACTGATTAAAATAATTGGTAACCTTAGGCCATAAATGCTGACACTTCCGCGAGAAAAACTTCATGTGACCTATTTCCTTTACGTTGTAGGCCTGAGGGTCTAGCTCCTCCACTTCTGCTTCCATATTGGGGAAAATGCTAATCATATCGTGAACATTGTGAATATTAGCAATGTCGTCGTCGTTGGCGAGTAACCACTTAGAAGGTATTTGAATGGTGTCGTAATGATGCTGGTTAATATCACTGCCAAAGCCTGTTTTTACGTAGCCTTTACCGTTACACCATTTTTGCCACTGGCGCGCCACCTTTTTAGGTAGTGGTTCTCCCATGCCTACCCATTGAGATTTGGTATGACCGAACAGCAAATTACTTACGGGAATATAGAAATTCATAAAGAAATGGGCTTTTAGCAAATAGCTTTTACGCATGTTTCTTAGACTGCCCGAAGAGCTACCAAAATTACAAAAGGCAGTAAGGTCGTGCACATTGTGCATCAACCCCAGCAGCTGACCACCAGCACTATGACCAACAAGAAAATAGGGCACATTAGGGAATTGAACTTTCAATGTCTCTAATACCGCGGGCATATCTTGTTCGCCCCATGTCACTAGCGACGCATCACTTTGTTTAACGCTGCCTTTTACCGAACCGCCAATGCCTCTGTTATCGAAGGTAATAACGCCATACCCTTGTTCACATAAATAAGTGGCAAAAGCGCTGTAGAATTGCCGTTTTATACCCGTTGCAGGGCCAATCATGACAGCTGCTTTGGCTGGTGATGGAGGCGTGTAGAGTAAAGCGGTCAGATGCATACCATCTTCACAGGTCACTTGAATGTCCTTTATCATCGTCTTGCTCACAGGGAGTACCTTAGTGTTTATCAGGCTTCTGGTCATACCAGTAAAGCGCCGGTGGTTAAGATTTGCAATAGTATGACTATTTCAATTTCTGATGATTACGTATGCAGAACGCTTAGAGCGATTGGGATGTGTTTATGCGCGAGCTTTTGAGGTCTTAACCCAATGCTCAACAGGAGCCGGCTTACCAAACAAATAGCCTTGGAAAATATTGAAACCCATGTCTTTAAGTACACGCAGCTGAGCCTGTGTTTCCACCCCTTCGGCAATGGTCTGCATATCTAGACTCTTAGCAAGGTCCAGGGTCATCTTAACAATTTTGCGATGTCGTTCAGACGTTTCCACTCTTTCTACAAACTCTCTATCTACCTTTATGATGCTGGCAGACATATCTATAAGCTGCGAAAGCGATGCGTGGCCGGTTCCGAAGTCGTCAATAATAATGGTTGCTCCCACATTGGCTAATGACGTCAAGCGGCGCTTAGTCTCATTATGGCTGGCTAATACAGATGTTTCTGTCAACTCTAACTTGAGGCGCTCACCCAGTTCTGGGGTCTCTGAGAAGCGACGCAGCAGCTTTTCATAAAAGAGGTCGCTGAGTAACTCTGGGCCTGATAAGTTAATCGCCAACGGGACCTTTGGTAAGTTGCTAGGCCAATTGTCTAACAGTGCCAAGGTGCCATCGATAATTTTTTGCGTAAATAGCACTTCCCATTTGTTTTCCTCAACCAGTGGGAGAAACTGAAATGGTTGAAGAATTGTCCCGGATTTTGGCTCTTTCAATCTAGCCAGCACTTCGTAGCCTACAGTAGTGCCGTGAATCGATACCTGTGGCTGCAGGTACAAGGCAAGGCATCCGTTATCAAGAAGGGCTTTTACTTTGTCTTTTTGTTGTGTGTTTTCTCGAATAGTTTTCACTGTATTGATGCTAAACGAGATAAAAGGAGCGAAATCCTCGCTTTGGCTAAGGGCTATTGCGCAGCATTCAGCGGCAGCATCTAAACTAATTTCACGACTGGCATGATAATGCCCCGCACGCCATTTCAGCGGATGTTCTACACTACCTCGCGCTGAATTGATAACCATGCTGGTGGGCAATCGACGTTCTAGGTAATGTTCTATAGTTTGTGTTGAAAGGTGTTTGCCGTGCACGGTAAATAAAAATTTAGCGCCAGGGAATTGATAAACCGCGACATCATTAGCGAATTCGCTTTGTAATAGCGACGCTACGCTTAAAAGCAACTGGTCACCCTGACTGTAACCGTATTGCAAATTCACTTCTCTGAGGTTAGCTAGTTTCAACAAAACAATATGTCGATTTAAAATGCTCTCGCTCGATTCCGCTTTTTTCCAAAAGTGATGGTTTTTAAGCCCTGTTAGTTCATTAAAATAGTGCTTCTCATACTGCTGCTTCTTAAACGCATCGAACTCCATTAGGCTTTTCTTATTGGCTGATATGTCGTGGCAATGGATAAGTTGCTTCTTGTGATGTTCAAGGCTAGCAGGTTGAAGTCTAAATTCTCGTTCGGGAGCGTCAAAAATGGAAGCGTGCTGGTTTACACCCTTTGTGATGGGATGAGACAAAGAGAAAAGATCTTGAATATATTCACTCTCTGGCCGGTACTTTTTGACTAGCGCTCTCGCAGCTTTGTTTGCCTGAATTATGCGTCCTTGTTCATCACAAAAGAAAGACGGAGTGCCACCGTTGTTGAATATTTCCTGATATCGGCTAACGAGCTTATTAAGCTTTTTGCTCTGTAATAAATTGTGCTCAGACTGCCTTTCTAAAGACGACATTACTCGTAACACCGCCATTGGAATACAAAAATTGAAAAACAGGAAAATTAATGACGACAGATAGGTATGGGTGTCGGGCAGTGTAATGTCAATGCCAAATAAAGGGGCTACTTGCGTATTATTAAGCAAGAAATAATACGGAATGAGGTTGAGCAGCATAGTCGCAATAGATGCTTTCACGCCGTATAGAACACGGACAATAATCGGCAACGTGAACAACAAAAGTAGGCCATAACGCGTTGAATCTAAATCAACAGTGAAAAACAATATGCACAGTGAGGCTCCAACAACAGCCAGTACAAGGCATGCAGAAGCAACCTTTATATGTTTCATGCCTATTGAAAGTGTGGCAAAGAGAAAGGCAGTGAAGCCTAGCGTTAGGTACATAACATAATAAAGTTCCTGTACATACGCAGTATATGAAGAGTGCGCCACAATGGCCGAGGTAAGGACAACACCAATTAGTAGAATGGTGCGCAGCACACTTAGACGCCACACGTCAGCATCGGTGGTTCTTAGGTTATCTTCATTAAGTAAAAGATAGTTTTTTATTATTTTGATTGTTCGAGAAATCACTAGTAAACCGCTGACGTTCAAATAAGTTCAATACTAGAGTGTTGTAAATAGCTCACCGAGGTGAGTGATTTAATATAACCCTTTACTAATGTTAGTGATAGTAATAAACGCAGCAATAACACTAATATTTTCAATATGATATAAAAATAAGAGAGAAGTTTCCTTATTAATTAACGATAAAGAAACTTCTTAATTGATTAACGTTGGCTAGAGAGCCTTTACACCGTTAAGGTAAAAACTTTAGAGTTACGCTGGAAGTTATACAGCTCTTTCTTCACGGCAGGTAGCGCACTTATGTCAGCAGGTTCAAACCCTTGCTCTAAAAACCAGTGTGCGGTAACTGTGGTCAGTACAAAAATGCTGTTAATACCGGCTTCTTTAGCACGGGCGCGCACTTCATCTAGAATCCGTTCGCCACGGTTTTTGCCTCGATAGTCTTGATGGGTTGCCACGCAGGCTAACTCGGCACAGCCGTCTTCAGGGTATAAATACAAGGCTGCACAGGCGATGATCATGCCGTCGCGCACTATCACTATAAACTGGTTAATTTCGTTCTCTAGACGCTCACGAGAACGCTTTACCAATACGCCGCTTTCTTCTAGTGGTTTTATCAGCTTTAAGATACCGCCCACATCTTCGATGGTCGCTGCACGCAGTTGTTCATAATGGTGCTCCATAACTAGTGAACCCGTTCCGTCGCGGGTGAACAATTCTTGAAGCAAGGCGCCGTCTTTTTCAAAACTGATGCAGTGGGCACGAGGCACACCTGCAGCAACGCTGGTGGTAAGGGCACTTAACACCGTATCTTCGGTGGTAATGTCGCCCGCCATGATAAGCTGTTCTAATTGAGGGCGTTCAATGGTGCGAAGTAAACGACCTTCGCGGTTGTATACACCATCAAAATTCGAAAATACGATAAGTTTGTCAGCTTTAAGGGCTATAGCCGCCTGCGTAGCTACATCTTCGTGAGATAAGTTAAACACTTCTCCTGTTGATGAATAGCCCATAGGCGATAGCAGCACAATTGAGCCATCGTTTAAATGATCGTTAATGCCGGTCGTATCAATACGGCGCACTAAACCGGTGTTTTCAAAATCAACGCCGCCTCGCACGCCCATTGGCTTGGCAACGACCAAGTTGCCCGAGCACACGCGTATTTGCGAGCCGTGCATAGGTGAGTTTGGCAGCCCCATAGTCAATAAGGCTTCTACCTGAGAGCGTACTGAGCCGGCGGCATCTTTAACGCACTCAAGGGTTTGTTTGTCGGTAATGCGTACACCGCTTTCAAAGCGACCTTCGATGTTGCGAAGGGCAACGCGCTGATCAATCTGTGGGCGGGCACCGTGCACTACGACCACGCGCACGCCTAAGCTGTTAAGTAGGGCAATGTCGTGAATAATATTAGGGAAATTAGGATGTTCGATGGCTTCGCCACCGAACATCAAAACGAAGGTCTTTCCCTGGTGAGCATTAATATAGGGCAGTGAACTGCGAAACAGTTTTATGCCGTCATGATGCGCTAATACCATCTAAGCAGTTCCTTGTCGCTACCCTTGCTTATCCAAGTCTTCCAGCTCTTGATACAGTGCTTTCGTCACGGTTTCTTTGCTGGTGCCGCCCAAAATATTGCGTTGATTCACGCCGTACTCTAGCTGTAGTACCGGGTATACGTCGTCTTCAATTTTGTCGCAAATATCCTGCATGTCGCTTAGTGGTAAATCTTCAATGGCGCACCCTTTGTCGATGGCCTGAAGCACAACGCGTCCTGCAATATCGTGGCCTGTTCTAAACGGCACACCTTTACCTACCAGATAATCGGCTAGCTCAGTGGCGTTAGAGAACCCTTGGGTCGCTGCAACGCGACAGCGCTCTTCGTTTAGCTGTAGTGAGTCAAGCACTTCGCTGGCAATGCATAAACAAATATGCCACTGATTAACCGTATCGATAGCGCCTTCTTTGTCTTCTTGCATATCTTTATTGTAGGCAAGAGGAAGGCCTTTCATGGTAACTAGCAGGGCCTGCAATGAGCCAAACACACGGCCACATTTGCCGCGCATTAGTTCTAGCGCGTCTGGGTTTTTCTTCTGCGGCATAAGCGATGAACCTGACGTTACGCTATCGCCTAACTGTAAGAAACCGGCTTCGCCAGAGTTATAGAAAATCATGTCTTCGGCAAGACGTGACAAGTGCATCATGCTGGTGCTGGCCACAAATAAAAGCTCTAGAACAAAGTCTCTGTCCGACACAGCGTCTAGGCTGTTTAGGCATGGAGAGTCAAAGCCCAGTTCTTCAGCAATGGCATGACGGTCTACAGGGAAAGTAGTGCCTGCCAATGCGCCAGAGCCTAAGGGGCACTGATTCATGCGTACTTTCAAGTCGTCTAAACGGCTTAAGTCACGCTTTAGCATTTCAACGTAAGCCAAGCACCAGTGTGCAAAGTGAATAGGCTGTGCACGCTGTAAGTGGGTGTAACCTGGGATGATCGCTTCTTGATGACGGCTAGCGGCATTAAGAAGCGACTTTATTACACCTAAAACATCAGCGCGAAGTGAGGCAATATGTTTTCGTACCCACAAGCGAAAGTCAGTAGCCACTTGGTCGTTTCGGCTACGACCTGTGTGTAGTTTACGACCAATATCGCCAAGCTTTTCAATAAGCGCAGCTTCTACAAAACTGTGAATGTCTTCTTCGCTAGATGCGTTAAAGTCTAATTCACCTGCATCAGCTTTCGCTTTTAACTCGCTCAATGCAGACTCAAGTTGGGCTTGTTCATCAACGGTCAATACGCCTGCTTTTTGCAGTGCACGCGACCAACTGATAGAGCCTTGAATATCTTGGCTTGCCATAACTTGGTCAAACGGCAGCGAGTCGTTAACCTGTTTAAACATACTACTTGCACCGGATTCAAACCGGCCACCCCACAACGCCATGTGATGCTCCTTAAATGCTGTTTGTTGCCTTTGCTACCTGCGCGTAGCTGCTAAAAGCTACGCGCGGTACACAATTAACCTTGATTTTTTAGTGCTTCAATTCGACTTGAAAGACTGAATAGGCGGATAAAGCCCTCAGCGTGCTTCTGGTCGTAAACATCGTCTGCACCAAAGGTAGCAAAGTCTTCAGAGTAAAGGCTGTTTGGCGATTTACGCTGGGTAACCGTAGCTTGGCCTTTATAAAGCTTAACAACGATATCGCCTGTTACTTTCTTCGCAAAAGAAGCAGCACCAGCTAATAGCGCATCGTTAAGTGCGGTGAACCAACGGCCGTCGTACATCACGTGTGAGAACTCAAGACCAATCTGCTCACGGTATTTAAGCGCAGCTTTATCTAGCACCATAGTTTCTAGGGCTTTATACGCTTTAAGCAGTACGGTGCCTCCTGGCGTTTCATAACAGCCACGAGACTTCATACCTACAAGGCGGTTTTCTACAATGTCGATACGCCCAACACCGTGTGCCGCAGCTACAGTATTAAGTTTAACTAGCGCTTGATAAGGCGAGAGTGCCTCACCATCAACATGAGTCAGTTTACCTTCGTCAAAAGACAGGGTTACGCGCTCAGGCGTATCAGGGGCATCTTCAGGATCAACTGTCATGGTCCACACTTGCTTGGTAGGCTCTTGCCATGGATCTTCAAGCTCGCCGCCCTCGTGTGAGATGTGCCATGCGTTTGCATCACGGCTGTAAATTTTGGTTGCTGACGCTGTGGTTGGAATATTGCGCTCTGCTAGATAAGCCAATAGGTCTTCACGGCTTACCATATCCCACTCACGCCATGGCGCAATAACCGTAAGATCAGGGGCTAGAGCAGCAAAGGTGCTTTCAAAGCGCACCTGGTCGTTGCCTTTACCGGTACAGCCGTGGCATAGCGCGTCGGCACCTACTTTACGTGCAATCTCAACTTGCGCTTTGGCGATAACCGGGCGTGCCATTGACGTACCCAACAGGTATTCACCTTCGTAAACCGCACCTGTAGTGATAGTAGGGAAGATATATTCGCTTACGAACTCTTCTTTCAAATCAACAATGTGGCATTCGCTTGCGCCAGATGCGATAGCTTTTTCATGAAGACCTTCTAGTTCTTCATCACCTTGACCCACATCAGCTGCAAACGCGACAACTTCACAGCCATAGTTTTCTTTAAGCCATGGAATGATGGCTGATGTATCAAGCCCGCCTGAATAGGCCAGCACGATTTTTTTAACGTTTTGCATCTAAATAATCCTTCTAAGCGTCTTTTAGGCGTCTTTTTAAGCGTTAAGTAATTGAGTAAGGATGGCGTTTTGGCCATGCATTCTATTTTCGGCTTGCTGCATTAATAGCGATTTATCGCTATCAATCAACGAGCCTGTAATTTCTAAATCGCGATGGGCAGGTTGGCAGTGCATAACGTAGCTAGCACCGGTTGCTTCCATCAACGCTTCGTTCACCTGATAAGGCATGAACTTTTCTTTGATCACTTCAAGTGGCGTCTCGTCACCCATTGAAAGCCATGTATCTGCATAGATAACGTCTGCACCGTTAGCGGCACTAAGGTCGGTGCTTTCAACAATCGATACACCCGTTTTCTCGGCAATCGCTTTGGCTTGCGCCACAATTTCAGGTGCGGCTTCGTGGCCCTCTGGCGTGACTACAACTTGGTTGCATCCTAAAAGCGCACCAACAATTAATAGTGAGTGAGTTACATTGTTGCCGTCGCCTACATAAGCCATGGTAAGACCTTCGGTTTTGCCGAAGCGTTCAAACATTGTGAGGTAGTCGGCAAGGCCTTGGCATGGGTGGTACTTATCGCACAGCGCATTGATAACCGGCACGTTTGCAGCCTTAGAGAAGGTTTCCAGCGTGCTGTGAGAAAATACGCGAGCGACAATGGCGTCAGCCCAGCACGCAAGGTTAGCGGCGGTGTCTACTGCGTCTTCACGGCCGGCTAATTTGCCCGACTGCACATCTAAATACACCATGTGGCCGCCAAGCTTGTTAATACCAATATCGAAGCTAACGCGGGTTCGCAAAGACGGCTTTTCAAACAGGGCAACAATTGATTTCCCCGCTAGCACGTTGCTGTAACTTGCTGGGGCTTGTTTAATTTCTACAGCCAATTGCAGCAAGTTTTTCATTGCGTCGGGTGTCCAGTCTGCAAAGGTTAGTAGGTCCTGTTTCATTGTACTTCTCCGGCATTGCCTTTTGTAAAGTCGGTGTGGGGTAAATCAGCGTTTTTTGACGGTGTATTTGTCAGGGCTGAGGGCAGTATTTGCGTGCCCGTTTTTTTATTTAAAATGTCGTTGATGTCGGCGGCCCAACTCGCGATGTAAACCGCGCGGCCTAAATTCTCTGCAGACGCGAGTGCCGCATCCACTTTTACCTTCATCCCGTCGGTAATAACGCCTTCATCTGCGTACTTCGATATGCTTGCAGCGCTAAGTTCGCTAATTAGCAATTTGTCACCGTCTAACACACCGTCAACATTGGAAAGAAGTAAAAGCTCAGCGTTAAGAAGCTCGGCAATAACCGTTGCGGCTTGATCGGCATTTACATTTAGCAATCTACCTTGTGGGCTTGAACCAATAGAACTGATTACCGGTAGTGTTGACTGGGCTAATACGCTTTTTAGAAATGATGCGTCTGCTGTCGACGGCACGCCCACGGCACCATACTGGTCAGCTAGAGGCTCACACACCACCATATTACCGTCTAACAACGACAAACCAACAGGGGTTAAGCCTGAAGCCAAAGCCGCTGCGCACAGTTGCTTATTGGCAGAGCCTGCAAGCGCTCCGCAGATATAAGGCATATGTTCATCGGGCGTAACCCGAAGGCCATCAATTTTTGTGCTTTGAAGACCAAGACTCGCCATAAGCGTCTCCACTAATGGTCCGCCTCCGTGAACCACTACAACGGGGCGTGTGGCCTGCACGTCTTTTACGCTTAGAAATAAACGCGTCATTGCGGCGGTATCGTCAAGTAATGCACCGCCAACTTTAATTACAATTGGTGAAACACTCATAGTACTAACCCTGTCTCTACTGGTTGTTTCGTCATTATGTTAAGGCACTGTATTGCCTGAGAGGCAGCACCTTTCATTACGTTGTCGATTGCAGCGGTAATCACTGCGTATCCAGATGCTTCATCTAACTTCCAATGAAGATCAACAAATGGGGTATGAGCAACGTCGTCAATTTTTGGAAAACTCTTGCGCAAACGCACAATGGGTTCATCAGCATAGGCGTCAGTGTACGCTTGTTCAAGTTGTGCGCTGGTGGTACCAGCTTTAACCTTAACGGTCACGGTCGCCAAGATCCCCCGTTTAAAATTACCCAAGTGCGGCGTAAAGATAACAGGGGTACCCAAGTAAGCTTCAATTTCTGGGGTGTGACGATGGCCTAGCACGCCGTATGCCTGCAGGCTCACTTCAAAAAAGCTGGTGGTTAGGCTGGCTTTCCTTCCTGCACCCGATACGCCTGAAACAGCGTTAATTACAGGGCGTACGCTTTCATCCAGTAAATTATTATGTGCAAGAGGTTTAAGCGCACTAAGACTCGCAGTGGGGTAGCACCCCGGCACAGCGATAACGTCGGCAGAGGCAATTTGCGCTTCATTCCACTCGGCAAGGCCGTAAACAGCTTGAGCCAAGCTTTGCTCTTGCGTATGTGGAAAGCCGTAGAACTGTTCGAAGACATTGGTGTCTTTTAGCCTGAATGCACCCGACAAATCGAGCACTTTGGCTTTGCCTGAAGATAAGACAGGCATCCAGTCGTGGCTCGCCTCGTGCGGTGTGGCAAGAAAGATAAAATCGACACCGTCAGCCATTTCTTTTAATGCCGCATCCGAAATAGGCGTCAGTGTGGCATTAACGTGAGCCAAGTTGCCGTGAAGCTCTGCAATATTTTTACTCGCATCGCTACTATTCTCAGATACGTAAGTGCCCGCCAATACTAGTTTTGGGTGTTGAATAACCAACTGAACGAGTTGTGCCCCTGTGTAACCACTGGCACCAATAATTGAAACGTTGTACATAATCAAAAATTCAATAAAAGGAGAAAAAAATCACTTTTTACCTTTGTAAACTGGTTGGGCGTTATTCGTTGCCTAACCGCGACCACATTACAAAGGTAAAAAGTGTGCTACCGCAAAAGCATAGAAAGGCGCACGCATCGTCGTACGCTATGCATCGTGTAGCCAGCCAGGGGAGAGGTAAACTCTTTATCGTTGCCAGTGGTTGAACCAACAACGCGAGTTGGTTGTGTCATCATCAATTCCTATCAAGTCGCAACTCAAAATTGTGAGTTGGATGCTTTAACCGTCGACTAGTGTATCTAATTTGAATGTTTATGCAATAAAAATGTATAAATATTTTACGTCGGTGGTGTGGCGTCTACGCAATAAAAAATATAGCTAATAATATATTTATTGTTGTTACAGTAAGTTGACAAGCTGCCCGTTAGAACTGAATATTTATACTCACTTCGACATACGGTGCATTAACAGTCTTCGTTATCGATGAACATTGCTTTTAATAATGCGCGGGGAAAGCGCTGGCAGTAGCTTTTAACAGAACTCAGATGGGACGTTAATGGCTGTCGTCAGTGGGCTTAAGCATTGGTTGTTGGGATTAACTCGGAAAATAAAATGGGCAAACTTACCTTGGCGCTTGTTGCGCACGATCATAAAAAGCCTGAGCTACTAGCTTGGGTTAAGCAGCACATAGAGGTGCTTAAACAATGTAATTTAGTGGGCACAGGCACCACAGGCGGCTTGGTTGCCAAAGAAACTGGACTGGAAGTTACACGCTATAAAAGCGGTCCTCTAGGGGGAGATCAGCAAATAGGGGCGCTCATCGCCGAAAATAAGCTAGATGCACTTTTCTTTTTCTGGGACCCGCTGAATCCAGCGCCCCACGATCCTGACGTTAAAGCGCTGTTACGTCTATGTTCGGTATGGAATGTACCAGTCGCCTGCACACCCGCCACAGCTGACCTAGTAATAACGTCGCCGCTTTTTTTGTCACCCGACTACAAGCCAGTTAAACCGAATTTTTAAGATTGGTTAAGTCAACGGCCTTGTAGTTTGGTGGGCAGAAGCTGGTCTTTAGGTTAATTGAAACCTCGTTGAACGAACTGGTAGGCAGCATCTGCTGCCTTGTTGGTTATTCCGGCGGTTATATCATCAGTCTGAATAGATGCGGTGGCACCACTCGCCTGCGTTTGTGGCGCACCTGAAATATTAGCACTTACCTTACTGTCGATGATTGGATTGCTAAAAACTGACGCGAGTAAAGACTGCCCCATCGACCACATATTGTTTGAGATGCTTTGTCCTGTCACATTCTCTACGGTCAAATCGATAGCGTTATACATTAATCCGCCAATTCCGCCATATAAAAAGCTTCCCGCTAAGCTTGCTGCCGCGGCCGTGTGATTTGACGTGGTTGCTTCATAAATATCTGAAACTATGGGTAGGTGATTTGCAATGTTTAACACATCAAACCCGTCTTTAAGATCAAGCCCATCGTCACCGAAAGCGCCGGAATACAAATTATCGAAGAGTGTTGGAGTAGTATCACTTTGATTATTGGCAGCCGTGTTGCTATCACCATTTCCCAGAACGCTAGTAGTAGCATTTACGGACGTATCATTGTTGGTAACTAGCGATTGAAAAACATTGTTTTGCAATGCATTTAACAGCGTACCTTGCATGGTGGCAATTGCATCATCCGATAAAACCCCATTGACGCTACTCGTACCAGAAAGCAAAGATAATGCGCCTTGAACATCGCTGGCTGTGCCGGCAAGTATATTAGATTGTGTTGAGAGATTAGCTTCGCCTGATATTTTGCTGTCGATTGCATCAGCTTCATTCGGTTGATTCTCTATTGCGAGTAACGATGCGAACAAAGACGGCAAAGACTGGCCGCTGGTTGCCGCTTCATTGGCTACTTCTGTTGAATTTGCCGATTTATTTTCAATGTCAGCAGTATGTAAACCAAATTTTGAAAGTAGTGCGCTGACGCCATTTTCAGCAGTGTTAGTTGTTGTGTTTTCTAAGGCCATAACATCCCCTTACCCGCAGGCATATATTTGATTTGTAAAGGTTTTGTAAATAAGTCAAGTGAACGAGATTTCTTTTAATTTGTTCGTTTACACTTGCTCCTGTTAGGTCATGGATGGCACTTAATTTACACACTGCATAAAAACTAATACTGAGCAATGTCATGAAAGTTCGATGCCATATACACACACTAATCGCAATCTTTACACTTGGTGGTTGTGCCCAAACACTCACTGACGAAGAACAGGTTGTTCAAAGTAGCCCTACCAACCCAAATGTGTCGCAACGAGCTGTAAAGCCTGTTGAGGAAGAGCCGTCTCCCGGTGATCCACGCTACTCACCACCTAGGATGGAACCAACGTCGACCTTGCATGTACCCACGGGGTCGCTATTTAATCCTGAGCACTCTGTAGGGCTTTATGAACGCCACGCAAGCTTCAAAGTGGGGGATATGATTCTAGTTAAGCTTGAAGAACAGACGCAGTCGGAGAAGTCGCTCGATTTTAATACAGACAAAAACACATCTTTTGATTTGTCTCCCGTCACACTAAAAGTGGGGGGAATTCGAATTGACGAAGATGACGTTGAGGTGGAGCACGAACAGGACAGTGAGTTCGCCAGCTCTGCTAAAACTAAGCAGTCAAATTCGATGAGTGGCAGCATTACCGTGTATGTTACGGGAATAACGCCGGCAGGGAATTTACTGGTAACGGGTGAAAAGTGGATAACGATGAACAGAGGAAAAGAATACATTCGCTTTTCAGGAGAGGTCAGAAAAAAAGATGTGGATGAAAGTAATACCGTATTGTCTTCAAAAGTCGGCAACGCGTTAATTGAGTATAGCGGTACGGGTGAGCTGCAAGATAATCAGCAGCGAACGGTGATTGGCAAGCTGTTTTCAATATTTGGATAAGCGCGATGAAAGGCCCTATTTTGCCAAGCTTACGCATCAGTCTTACTGCTTTGCTGGTACTACTTCCTTCTTTGGTTACTCAGCACGCATGGGCTCAATGGGTACAGGGTGAAGCTACAATGGCACTCGCTGGCGCAGAACTTAGCGACGTGAGAACCAGCGCCATACAAAATGCTATTGCTGATGCGGCTTTTCGCAGTGGCAGTACCATTTCCGCGCAGGATATCACGGTAGACGGGCTACTCCTTTCCAGCAAAGCCGAAATTCGTTCTCAGGGCAGAGTTCAAAGAGTAGAGATCATAAGCGAAACACTCAAAGACGACGCGCTTACAGTGGTGGTGAATGTAAACATTACGCCTCTGTTCAATTGCACTAACAACGGACTTGCCCATCGCATTTTAGTGACAGAATTTCCTTTAACATCACCCCAACAGGCCGCGACTGGCATGCTCTATTCATTTGGCAGTCACGTGTCTCAACGATTTGCTCAGCAACTCAACGGTCTTTATCAAAGTGGAGATGTAAGCCAGATTCCTGTTTCTCTTATTAACGCTAACACCTGGTTAACCTCCAGTCTGTCAGACATTGATTTAACGGCTATGTCGACCTTTCTGCGAAGTGAATATGGGCAGCAGTTCGTGGTATTCGGGTTTGTAAAGGACATTTCTCTTTTCGAACAGGTGTCGCAGGCTACCTCGGTATTTGAAACTGATGGTGTCGCGCTTCGCCGGAATTTTACCGTTCAGGTTTACGTGCTCGACACTTTCAAAGCCAAGGTGATTTTTAATGATAGCTATCACAGCGAGGCCGATTGGCCCTTTTCTCAACATTATTCGGTGGATATGAGCAACAGTTTGTTGTGGCGCAGTGATTTTGGGCGCATGGTCCTCAATACGGTACACGCTGCTATTACTGACATTCACGCGGCACTTCAGTGCGAAACGACTTATGCGCAGGTCATTGATATCTCGCCTGACTACATTGCTATAGATCTGGGTAAAAATAGTGGGTTAGCTGTGGGCGATGAGTTTTCATTGGTTAAGCAACGGGTGCTGCCTGCATTGGGCTTATCAAGAAAGCCGGGACTGTTTTCAACGAAGACTTTGACTTTGCAGGTGTACGAAGTTTCTGATGACGTCAGTTTACTCAAAGCGGAGTCAGGTAGTGATAGCGTACATATTGGTGATTTTGTCACGCCGTTAACTCTCACGGCGAAACGTAGTTTTAAAGAAAGTCAGCAGGTTGAAAGCCAGCCATAAAAAAGGCTGGCCAGGGCCAGCACTTTTTACGGTGGGTTAGGGTATTACTGAATACTAAGAACGCAGTAAGTCACGTAGCTTTCGACCTTCTTCGCGCTGCGCTTTTAACTCAGCTTGCTGTTCAGGCGTTAGTACTGCAAACATGGCCTGGCGCTGTTTGGCCTTTTCAACACCAGCACTGACAAGGTCGTCTTTGTACTGGGCAACAAGCGCGTTCCAAGAGTCTTGTGAGAAAGACGAGCTTCTAATCAGGTCGCGCTGGGCATCCTTGAAGCTTCGCAGTGTTTCTCTGTTCGCATTGGATGTGTCCTTGAATGATTCACGAAGCTCAGCAAGATTTGCCAGCTGATCATCGGTCAGGTCAATGCCTTTAAACGGCGTGCCATTACGCTGGTGATTTCTGTCGCCTCTTTCACCTTTACCGTGACCGCGGAATTTTTTGCCTTTGCCTTCATCATCCATACGTTTTGCAAATTGTGACTTTTGCTCGTCAGACGCGTTGCGTAGCTTATCGCCTCTCGCCGCTCTTTTTTGATCTCTACTTTCTTCGCGTGCCAAGACTTTCGCTTGCTGCTCTTCACTTAGCACGTTAAAAATATTATGGCGTAGTTGCGCAAGCGCAAAATGTTTCGACTCTCGCTCTTCAAACTGAGTTTCTATAAAAGCACTGATTTGTGCCTCAGAAGCAGTTTCAAAATCGAAACTTGGCTTTTCACTATCGTGATTTTCAGGCCGAGGGTTAGCGTCTTTAAATGCGCTTATGAGTGTTTTTATCTCTTCGCGTTTTGCGTCACTTAAGCTTAAACCGCGAAGCTCTTGAACAATTTCTTTAACCGGTTCGTGGTGACGCATACCAGAGCCTGCTGGCTGAGCCAACGCAAGTCCACCTAAGCTAATCGCCGCTACAGTTGTACTAGCAATTAATAACTTTTTCATTGTCGTCTCCTTTTTGTTCGGACACGTTAATCCTAGCGTGATAAATACAAAAAGCAGTCAACACACTGTAAAGCTTCTGTAAAGGTGATGCCGTTTTGTAATTGTAAAGGTCTGAAAAGATATAGTATGCGTTTGTCAGTGTTTTTCGTTTAATTTAGACAAGACTCACCACAAGCGTAGGTTGAAGTTTATAAAAATTACAGGCACTTTCATGAATCAAAGGTCAGCAGTTCCAACCGTTAAAGAGTTTAATACCATGAGTTCAGATTTTCATTTGCAGTCTATCCTTGTTATTGATGATGACCTTGAGCTAACTGAAATGCTCTCCACGTACCTGTCGAGTATGGGATATCAAGTGCAAGTGCGTAACGACGGCGAAGAAGGGTTATCTGAAGCTGTATCTGGACGACATTACGATCTTATTTTATTGGATGTGATGATGCCAAAGATGGATGGCTTCGATGTGTTGAAAAAACTTCGTGTCAGCCATAGCACGCCTGTACTTATGTTGACAGCAAGAGGCGATGATTACGACCGCATTTTAGGTCTGGAAATGGGCGCCGATGATTATTTACCGAAACCGTTTAACCATCGAGAGCTGGTGGCACGAATAAAAGCGATTGTGCGTCGTCATAATCTTTCCTCAACGGGAGGAGCGGTTGAACAAGATTTATTTGTGAATGGCATCTTTTTAAGCCCAAGTAGCCAGCTCGCTAAAGTAGACGATGTGGAATTAACGCTAACCACAACTGAATTTTTAATTTTGCGTTTACTAATGCTAAATGCCGCTCAGCGGGTAACGAAAGAAGAAATAAGCTTAAAGATACTCGGCAAGCCACTGCAAGCTTTTGACAGAAGCATTGATATGCATGTTAGCAACCTGCGAAAGAAAATCAGTGCAGTAGCCGTAGATGAAAAAATCAAAACCATCCGCGGAGTAGGGTACATGTTAATTGTTGGAAGCCATTAATGGTAAAACTGTTACGCAGCATCAGCCCAACGCGGGCCATCATGGGCCGCTTGTTTCTGTGGTTTTGGGCAACGTTCATTGTTACATCGCTTTTGGCCATTTGGGGAAGTCGCCTCTTTTTTGAAGACCTTCAAGTTGTGCAAATAAAGCCTCGCGAAGTAGAAGATTTAAATCAAGCCATTGAGCGGATGCAGCGTGGGCGCTTTCAGGACCTACCGTTACATGAGACGCTAGATCGCAATTCACGTGGCGTGAGAGGTCGACTGGTTGCGGTAGATATTCGCGACAACCGCCTTATTTCAGGTGGAGGCCCTCCGCTTCGTGACAACGATAAAGAAGATTTACTGCGTTTGGTAAATCAAACCTCCCCGATTGCAGTAAAGCGCGGCGCATTCAAAATTCTCGGCCCGGTTTTCTTCGAGCGAGACAATTCACGCTTTGCGCTTTTTGCGGTAAAGCTAGATATGCCCGAAAAGCAAACTCCTCCGGTTCTGCTGTTTTTGGCGATTGCACTTATTACTACCACGCTTTTGAGCTGGCTATTCGCCAAAACGCTGACCAACCCTATTTTGCACATTCAGGGTTCAGCAAAACGTTTAGCAAGCGGCGACTGGCAAACGCGGGTGGGCAAGGCTGCCAAGCGTCAGGATGAGTTAGGTCAGTTGGCGCGCGATTTCAACAAAATGGCTGAACAGCTCGAATCAATGTGGGGCGCACAAAAGCGATTATTGGCCGATGTCTCTCACGAACTTCGTTCACCCCTAGCGCGACTGCAAATGGCACTAGGTCTTGCACATCAGCAAAATGTAGACCCTGCCACGTTATCTCGTGTTGAGCGGGAGGCTGATCGTATGGAAGCGCTGGTAAGCCAATTACTTACTCTTAGTCGTGCTGAAGCTGGCGAAGCCAACATGCAAAAACACGCTTTGTCTTTAGTGCTCAACGATGTGCTTACTGACGCTAACTTTGAAGTGGCAAACAAAAACAAGCAGTTAAAAATTGACGATATACCTAAAAAGACGGTAGTCATTGACAGCATGATGTTTTGTCGCGCCGTCGAGAATGTTCTTCGCAATGCCATACGTCATAGCAAACTCGTCACGCATATTACGTTTAGCGAAGATGCGCAGCATTGGTGTATTCACATTACCGATGACGGCGACGGGTTAACCATTGAGGAATGTGAGCGTATATTTTCACCGTTTTACAGGGCAACTCTTGCCAGAGAGCGCGAGTCAGGAGGCGTAGGCTTGGGCTTATCCATTGCAAAAGCGGCAGTTGAGTTGCATCATGGACGCATAATCGCTGAACCTGCTGAGCGCGGTGGGCTACGAGTTACTATGTCATTTCCCAAGTTATGATTGGGAACGTTGATAGCACTCCGTAGCCTAACAAAGAGCGCAATTTGACTGTAATAGGGTATTTATGAACTGGACGTTCACGTCTGAAAATAACTTAGCCAGCACTTTTGCCACGTATATCAATCCCTTTTGGCAAAACAGTGTTACTCAGGGCCACTTCTCTGGGAAAGACAATATCAAGGTACGCTTTGCGCACTGTATCCCAGAATCGCCGCGAGCTACCATTGTAATATGCTCTGGTCGAATCGAATCTTATTTAAAGTACAAAGAGTTCATTTACGATCTCTATCAAAATGGTTTCGCCGTATTCATCTTAGATCACAGAGGCCAAGGCTTGTCAGACAGGATGACCCGTGACCCTCAGCATGGTTATGTTGCCGATTTTGACGACTACGTTGATGACTTCGTCATGTTCGTAGAAACTATTGTAAAGCCACTGCAGCAAGGCCCGTTACAGCTGGTATGCCATTCGATGGGGGGCGCCATTGGTGCACTCACGCTGCTGCGTCTTCCGAATTTGTTTTCAAAAGCCGTTTTAGCTTCACCCATGTTTGGCATTAAACCCGCTCTGCCCAATTGGTTGGCGAATGGCTTAATTCGCACAGGCCTTGCGGTAAACAGGATGAAAAAGAAAGATGCGGGGTACTTTTTTGGTCAAACCCCGTATATCGCGTTTCCTTTTTCACTTAATAAGCTCACCCACAGCAAAACCCGCTATGCTCTGTTTCGTGAACTGTATGACGAAGAGCAGGATATTCAGCTTGGTGGCGTGACTACAGAGTGGTTGGCCGCGGCACATCAGGCTATGAACAAAATTGAAAGTAGCGCACGCGCTATTACAACGCCCTCGCTTGTATTAAGTGCAGACGATGACGCGATTATTGATAATAACCGTCAGCGCCGCGTGGCGCAGCTTATGCCAAATGCAAAACTTGAAATAGTGCCCCGCGCTTACCATGAGCTATTCACCGAGTCTGACGACATTCGCGAGCGCTCTGTGGCGCGTATTCTCGACTTTTTGACAGAAGACCCGTCTACATAAGTGCAGCCAAAGCTAACATTTAGTTAGGTAATCATACTTAAGAGCAGCGCTTTCTATTTCACAGGTAATAAAAGTGTGTGCAAGGGTGATGAAGAATGGCGTTTCGGTATAAAATAAACGAGTTGTTAACTGTGAAGGTAATTTAAAAAAGCATGCTCGATATCGTACTCTATCAGCCAGAGATCCCGCCAAATACGGGAAACATCATCCGCTTATGCGCAAACAGTGGCTTTACGTTGCACTTAATCGAGCCCTTGGGTTTTGAATGGGACGATAAACGCGTTCGACGCGCAGGTTTAGATTATCACGAGTTTGCTCACGTAAAGCGCCACGCCAATTTAGACGCTTACCTGAATGATGCTAAGCCAAAACGGGTATTCGCTTGCACAACGAAAGGCAAAGCGTTTCACAGCGATGTGTCTTATGAAAAAGGCGATGCGTTAATTTTCGGACCGGAAACCCGAGGTTTACCAGACGACTATATTCAATCGCTTCCCCCAGAGCAGCGTGTTCGCATCCCTATGTTGCCAGACAGTCGTAGTATGAACTTGTCTAATGCTGTATCGGTATTTGTGTATGAAAGCTGGCGTCAGTTTGGTTACGACGGTGCTCGTTAGCTTCTTTTTCTTTCAGAGTGCTATAAACACTTTTGCTTAGGCGCGATACTTCGTATTGTTAAAGCAGTGGAAGGATAACAGAAGCTTTTAGGCCACCTGTGCTAGCATGGGAAAATTCAAGCGCTCCTTGCTGAATGCGCACCGCGCTATTTGCTATAGCAAGCCCTATTCCACTGCCACCTGTATCTCTTTCACGAGAGGTCGCAACGCGATAAAAGGGCTTAGCAAGTTCCTGAAGGGCATCGTCGTCTACCCCCTCTCCATCGTCTTCTATATCAATGATTATGAGTGTGTTTGTTACCCGAACATTCACGCAAACGTTTAACGCAGCGTAGCGAACTGCGTTTGATAACAGGTTTTCCAAGGCTCGCGTGGTGAGTCGCTTATCCGTCACCATGTTTATAGGTTCAATCTGACTGATGACTAGCGTTTTTTCTCGAGAATGCGCGTCAAATTCCGCCTGGCTAATTATCGGGGAAAGCAGCGAGAATAGGTCCGTTTTTTCTTGTTTTACCGGCTCTTGTTGCGCCTGCAATCTAGAATAAATAAGAAGCTCTTCTATAATGCCCTCAAGCTTCAACGACTCGGTTTCTATTCGGTTTAAATAAGGACGCAGTTCACTGCTTGCCATATTCGCTGCAATTTCATTGGCGGTAGACAGCCGCATGAGAGGCGAGCGCAATTCGTGTGAAATATCTCTGAAAAGGCGCTTTTGGTTATTTACAGCGCGTTCAAGTTTGTCTGCCATATCGTTGAACTCTGCACATAGTTGAGCGATTTCATCTTTCCGATTCATATTTGTCTTCACGCGACTGGACAGTTTTCCCTTAGAAATTTCGACTGCGCTATCTCTAAGTGCAAGAATGGGGCGAACAAAACTTTGAGTGAAGAAGAAAACGAGTACGGTAGATACGAAAATCACAACGGCAACCTTAACCCATAAAGGCGCCAACGTTATCTGTGACCCCAAAGTAGCTCCTTTATCGGGGAACAGCTCAAACATAGCGTAATTCAAACTATCTAGCTCAATGTCGACTGGGCCTATAGCAGTAAACTGCTCGCTGATTAGTCGCATTGGGCTCTCTGTATTTATTTCATTAAGTAAACTCACATCGATATTTATAGGCAGTGGTTTATTTTGAATCGTCAATCCATCAGACGCATTGTAAAAATACAAATAGCGTTTTCGAGTGAGCTTAGGGGGAGAGTTGCTAAGCAGTGGTTGTGAGCGATTGCTCAATACTCGTGATAGCACCTCAGAAAATCGAGCAAAATTATCCAGTTCATTTTGTCGTAAGGGTTCTGTGTGAATTGCGGCATAGTTAAGTGGATTTACAAGTAACAGTACGCAAACTATGCTAACGGTAATAATCCAAAACCAAAAATACACTTTCACGAACAAAGAGCGTGTTGCTAACTTCATTCTATTTTGTCCCCAACCAGCACATAGCCTACACCACGAACATTTTTTATTCTGTCCACTCCTGTTTGTTTCGTTATTTTTTTCCGTATATTACTGACATGGACATCAATAGAGCGGTCGCCTTTTTCGAGCGGCCGGGCGAAGGCCAAGCGGCTAATAATCGATTTGTCGCAAGTGTTTGTACCGTGCCGTAAAAGAACTTCTAAAATTGATATTTCAGCGCTAGTAAGCTGTAACTGCAGACCGTCAGCCGTCGCCTGTCGACTTGCAGTGTCTAATTTTATGTCTGCAAATGTAAGTAAGTGTTGAGACTTTGCAGATGAATACGACGTAATACGACGAGTGAGAGCATTAATTCGGGCTAACAACTCCTTGTGAACAAATGGCTTCACTAAGTAATCATCTGCGCCTAGCTCAAGGCCTTGTATGCGCTCGTGAGTCTCGTCCACAGCAGTAAGCATAATAATAGGAACATCACTTTGAAGACGTATTTTCTTAAGCGCCGCAAAGCCGTCGAGCTTAGGCATCATTACATCAAGTACCACTATGTCAGTATTGGATGATAGCGCTAGCGATACGCCATATAAACTATCTGTACAATATGAAGCCTCATAGCGATTACGTTTTAGATAGTCAGCAAGCAAAGTACAAAGATCTTCATCGTCATCAATTATCAGTACTTTTTTGGGGGAATTAGCGTTCTTCATCATAATAGTTTACTCGAAATAGCACGTTAACGATCCAGCCTTACACTTCTTTACAGTTAGCAAAAACAACTGTTGATAAAAATAAAAAACAATAAATTCAATATTTTGTGTCGTTTTCTGCGCTTTCACCATTCAAGAGAGAACGGTAGAGAATACATTAGGCATTGAAATGCAATTGATAATAATTATCATTAAAAAGGCTCCAATTAATCAAGTTTTAAAAATTTAAATGCTGGACTTACATTGAATTGTTAGCAGTGTTTAGCATCGCCGAGAAACTAAAATGCTTAGAAACAGAATTACGCTTTGTTTAGTTGCCGCTTCGTTAAATTTTGCAATGGGTGCTTCACCTTCTTTTGCACAAAGTACGCAGGAAAAAACACAAAAGAACAATAACACGTATAAAGAGGCAGATATTGAAAAGCTGACAGTCTACGGTTTAGGTTTTGAATCAGAGGGAATTTTAGCGTTAAGCGAAGGTGAAGTAGATACGCTTATGGCTACTACCGCTGATGAATTGTTTAGGAGCATTCCGAATGTAGAGGCGTTACAAGGACCCGGTCGTCAGTTTTTCGATTTTAACCTTCGCGGAAGCGAAGGTGCAGGAAGCGTTATTGTGACAGTAGATGGCGCTGAGAAAAACCTAGTAACTACCAAGCACGGAACAACCTTTAATCCAGTATTTCTTGTCCCCGAATTTATGAAATCGGTCAGTATTATTAGGGGGCCTGTATCAAATACGTTTGGTACAGGGTCGACAGGTGGTCGTGTTCAGCTTGAAACTGTAGATCCATTTGACTATGTAACCGCCGAAGACGCTTTTGGTGGTGAAGTTCGCGTAAATGGTGAATCAAACGGCGATGGACGATTGTTCACGGGAATTGTAGCGGGAAGCGTTTCGGACAATATGGGTATACTTGCTGCATTTTCAGACCGTAGCTTCGAAAGTTACGACGATGGTGATGGTAACGAAGTACTAAACAGTGGCAGTGACAGTGAAAACTATCTAACTAAAGTGCAATGGGATGTTTCTGAGAATTTGCAGGTAGAGGGTGGGGTATCAAAGTCGAACATAGAATATCTAGGTTCAAACATATTTGCCCGTAGTAATGAGAGGCAAGATGCAGACTTTTTCAATGAGGTTGAAGATACAGGCGCTAATATCTCTATTGATTACAAACCATCATCTGACACCCAGTATTTTGCCAATGCATTTATCTCTAAAACAGACCACGAAGAAACTTTATTAGAAGGGAGACGTGGTGCAAATGGAGAGCCTGGAGAATTAGATACTCGTGAAGTAGAAACGAAAGGCGGACAGGCGTATGCGTCAAAGCGCTTTATCATGAATGATATCATTTTTGACGTTACAGCTGGGGTCAGTGGTTCTACAGATGAACTCTCTTTTGTTGGCGGTAGTGATGTGGGTGGTAAGCGTTCGAACTATGGTGCGTTTGCTCACAGTCGAATTCAATTTACAGAAAACTTCAACCTTGTACCGGGAATACGTTTTGAAAGATATACTATAGATACAGATATAGGTACCAACAATGACGGTAGCGAGTGGTTACCAAAACTTACGGCTAATTATAGTGTTTTACCCGGAGTTTCCTTCTATGCGACATACGCAAAGGGCCTTCGGACTCCAACGTTAAATCAACTACTTCTAGGCAATACACAAGAAACTTCTCGCCGTGGTTCAACCACGATTACCACAACGCTACCGAATGAAGATCTCGGACCTCAATTTTCAGATACCTATGATGTAGGTATCCGATTTAATAAAAAGCTAGACACGAAGTCTCATCTTTATGGTTCGATAGGTGTATTCAAAAACGAATCTACTGAACGTATAGAGCAAGTCGTACTCGAAAGTGAAACAGTTGGCGATACCACAACGTTAGTAAGGCAAAACCAGAACGTGGGGGAAAGCCAAGTTCGCGGTGTCGAAGCTTCGCTTGAGTATACATATGCTTCAACGTTTATCGGCGCTACATATGCACGATCGATTGGCGAGCGTTTAGATACGGGTGAAGATCTTAATTCTGTGCGCCCAGATCGCGGAACACTTTATATCGGATGGGCAGGTTTTGATGACACTCTGACATTGCGTGCTGAATTAGAAGTGTTGGGTTCCAAAGACGAAGTCGGTGAAAATCAGAATGTCACTGGTGATGACTCAGAAGCTGCGCAAGTGATGAATCTTTTCGGTGCTTATCAAATAAATGAGAAGCTTGTTTTACGTGCTCGTATTAATAACATTACTGACGAAGCGTATCGCCGTTTTGACCAAATTGATAACTCAATTGGCAGAAACGCTAGGCTAGAGATGGCATTGGCTTTTTAACCAATGAAAAAAGTACTGACACTTTTACACCGATGGGTAGGTTTCCCCATCGGTGTTTTATTTATTGTTACGCTTGGCTCAGGCCTTCTCACGGGTATTGTTGACTACATCTCTATGGATAGAGACTTTGGGCAGCACTATCAAAGATTAAGTCATTCAGAGCTTTCTTCTCACTTACGTGTTTTAAACGAGCGCCACACCGGTTACAGGTCGATTAAAGTCCCTCAGCCCAGTAGCCCTGTTTTTGAAGTCGCACTTCGCGGCGAAAAATACATCTATTCAGCGGAAGCGTTAACCTTACTTAAACATGAAGTGTCTGCCCAGAACAGCTTTTCCAGCTTTGTGTTGGGTCTTCATAGAAATTACCTAATCGGTAGGCAGCAAATAGCAGGCTTGACAGGTAAAGAATGGGTAGCTTGGGTTGGGCTAATTTCTCTCGCCATCAGCTTATTGGGTATTTATTTGTGGTGGCCACATCGCAGAACATTCAAAGTGAAGCGACTTGTACCTACCGCAAATAAAAACTCTCAGTACTTTTTTGCACACCTTAGCAGCGGTATTGTTACTGTGGTTTTCGTACTTTTGTTTTCTCTTACTGGTGCAGCTATTACTTATCGTAGTGTGGCTCAAAGCGTATTAAAAGAAGACGTGTCTGCTATCCATGAAACACCAGAATACATGGTTACGCCGTGGGTAGACATGCTGAACCTTGCTGAAGCCCGCCTTGAAAACCCGCAATTAGTAAGTGTTGGAACGGTTCGTGCCAGAGGTAACAATACAACCTATGCAGGTGCGCTGCAGCTCAAATACCATACTGCTAACGACTGGCTAGGCTTCGCAGGCTCTTCGGTTTATGTAGATACAAGCTTAGGCGCTTTGTTGGGGCATGAGGACTTTGGGCAATTAGCCTTCGGTGAAAAGCTTTATCGCTTTATTGTGCCTTTACATACTGGGCGTAATTTACCCAGTCTGTACTTGCTTGTAATGATTGGAATAATGACTTTGGCGCTTATTATGGTGCTTTCTGGAGTGATTAGTTTTGTGATGAAAAAATCTCGCCGAGAGAAAAAGTTAGATAACGGGTTAAACAACCTAGTAAAAAGAAAAGCGAGTTTGAGGAAAAAACAATGAAGCAATTAATTCTCACGGCACTGGTTAGTGTTATCTGTAGTGTTATAGCAGTGAAATATTTGTCTAATAGCACTGCTAACGAAGTATCATCATCGAGCCCTCAAACCGCAGCAACCGGCTCAGAGCGGGAAACACAACGGAAGGGAATGAACCGCGAAGTAGTCGAAGGTCAGCAAAGGAATCAAAAAGGCAAAAGAGGGCAGGGTGAAGGACAGGGTAACAGGCATGGTCATGGGCAAGCTCGCGGGCAGGGCGGAAGCGAAGTCGCTCGAAACCAAGGTCAAAGACACGGAGAAAACCTTAAAAGTGCTAATCAAGGAGAGCGACGGAATGGCGCTAAAGCAAGCGTGGGTCGCGGCGGTAATAATCAGCATAGCCACGGGCCAACACTAGCTGGGTTCGCACTAAATAACGTGGAACAAAGTATCGCAAAAATGACGCGTAAGCTTGCTTTGACTAAAGAGCAGCAAACTATAGTGCGTGCTCTGCTTATAGAGTACAAGGGCAAACTGTCTGAAAAGAGAAAAGTGTTTACTGAAGCCAGGGAGGCAGTGTTGACGCTCAATATCCTAGATGCGGACTATGTTAACGCCAAGGAGAGGCAACAAAAAAGAGCCGTAATCAGTTTTGAAACATTAGTCGTGCTCAGCACAGGATATCGAGAGCAGTTATACCGTAATTTAGACTCTACACAATCGAGAATCCTATTAAGTGTTGAAAATCAACAGGGTGAAGAAATCTAGAAAGTGTAAAGATTGGTAAAGTCTCGTCAGTATTGTCGTTGATAGTGCTTACGTAAAGTATAGTGTAAGCATATTTTTGTAAGGACTTAACACGTTGAAGATTTCACTTTTTATTAAGTGCATTTTGGTCATTATCTTCCTAGGTGCATCTAGCTACGCTATTCACTTTTTCTTTTTTAAATCGTCGTCACAGCCAGGCTTTCTTTTTCAACCTGCAGTAGTGCAGGACATAGAGCTAAGCTTGGTGTCTACAGGTCAGCTTGAGCCCAAGCGCTACGTAGAGGTAGGCGCGCAGGTTTCAGGTCAGGTAGACAATATTCACGTAGAAGAGGGGGATATTGTTAAAGAAGGCGATTTGCTGGTAGAGA
>Ga0213830_1000395_pt1 | contig 29518 bp, 25 predicted proteins | sample SWATP11_FD_161661 | JGI IMG/M metagenome (GOLD analysis project Ga0213830, IMG submission 161661) | Coastal seawater microbial communities from Marineland, Florida, United States - SWA TP1 #1 | ecosystem: Environmental > Aquatic > Marine > Coastal | place: USA: Florida | collected 2016-08-06 | reverse complement strand
ATTGTAGAACCACCTGATCCCATGCCGAACTCAGAAGTGAAATGCAATAGCGCCGATGGTAGTGTGGGAGTTCCCATGTGAGAGTAGGACATCGCTAAGCTTCCCATTCAGTCAGAGAGCCCGCACAATGTGCGGGCTTTTTGCGTTATAGTGTTTAAAAATATCAATCGTGGCGAGGTCAGGATCAATAAACGCTGCCCTTAGATTAGTAGTAAAGCATGGTGACGAGTTTAGTTGACTCTAATCCCAAACAAGTACGTTCACACTTCGACAACTTCGTGATCAGCACGAACGTATAATCTCCATACACCCTGAACAGTTCTTAACGTGTCTGACGGAATTCCACATACGACGGTTTTCGCTCATATTGGTGTATTAATTGATATTAAGGGGTTTAAGCATAAGTCCAATTTTAAACGTAGCGTACTTGCGTTTGGCAACTATGCCCCAATTAATAGTCAAAGAAATTAAACATAGGTTAATGCACTAAGGGGCTTTATAAATGAATTGGGAAGTAGCAAAACAGCGAGCCGATTTGATTGCTAAAGTGAGGCGCTTCTTTGCGGAACGAGACGTAGTAGAAGTGGAAACACCATGTTTATCTCAAGGCACTGTAACCGATGTGCACTTAGAAGCTTTCTCTGTTCCGTTGACGGTTGATAAAGGGAATGATGTTAAGTTATACCTGCAAACGTCTCCTGAGTTTGCTATGAAGCGATTACTTGCACGAGGCTACCAGTCGATTTATCAACTAGGAAAGGCGTTTCGAAATGAAGATCAAGGACGATATCATAATCCTGAATTTACTATGTTGGAGTGGTATCGATTAGGGTTCGATCATCACATGTTGATGGATGAAGTTTCAGATTTACTAATGGCTATCTTAGATTGTAACAAACCAACAATGATGACCTATCAAGAGGTATTTTTGTCTATCTTATCGGTTGACCCTTTAGATGCATCTTGTGAGGACTTAAAGATATTGATTGAATCTCGAGGAGACTTAGATAACTGGTTAAGAGAAGAAGATAATAAAGATACATTATTACAATTTATATTTGCGTCCTATATTGAAACGCAAATTGGCATAGATGCACCAGCGATAGTTTATGAATTTCCGTCTTCTCAAGCTTCTCTTGCCAAAATATCTCGTAATGACTCACGCGTTGCGGAACGCTTTGAAGTTTATTTCAAAGGCTTGGAATTAGCCAATGGCTTCAATGAATTAACCGATGCAAATGAACAAACTAGACGATTCGAAAGTGATAATGTTGAACGTAAGAAACTTGGGCTTGAAGAAAAGCCTATAGATCATAGGTTTATAGCAGCTCTAAATAGTGGATTACCTGATTGTGCTGGTGTTGCTTTAGGGGTAGACAGGCTTATTATGATAGCACTAGAAAAATACACTATTGAAGACGTTTTGACGTTTCCAGTTAAAGATGCGTAGGTGCGATTGTTCGTTATTTAACGCTTTCCATTTAGCGGTCTATTCAAAAAGAAATTAGTCGTCATTAATTACTAAATCGTAGATTATTTAATTTGTGATATTATCTCACTGTGATATTATTACACTTATTACTTGGAAAGAATTAACTTGAGGTCACAATTGTGCTAGACAAAATTGGTATAGCGGCAACATCGCTGTGCGCATTGCACTGTATTTTATTGCCAATTTTATTACCGGCATTGCCTCTTCTAGGCCTTACGTTTTTCGCCGATCATACTTGGGAAAACGTCTTTTTGGTATTGACGGCTATTCTTGGTTCAATTGCGCTGTTTTCTGGGTTTAAGCGTTACCATCGTAAAATGTATCCATTTTACTTATTGTTTATTGGTGTAGGTATTTACTCACAAAAACATAGTTTCACACCTGAATTAGAACCTTTCTTAATCATAGGCGGTGCAACGCTTATTGTTATAGCGCACATCGTGAATCTCAGATTATGCGAAAGTTGCAAACAATGTACCGCAGAAACTTGTAGTAGCTAACCTTAAGTTCAATTGAATGCTTGATTTAGCTTGCTTTAAGCAAGTGTAAAATCAAGCATTTTCATTTATCAACAACCTCATATTACATTTCAAAATCTTTTAATTTACGCGTTAGCGTATTTCTTCCCCAGCCGAGCATTTTCGCGGCTTCTTGCTTATGACCATTTGTATGTTTTAACGCGCGATCAAGAAGAATTTTTTCAAATGCAGGCAGAGCGTTATTGAGTATTTCATTTTTACCGGCTTTTAATTCAGCATCCGCCCAACGTTTTAATGTTGATTGCCAATCGGTGCTTGTGTCATCAACATTAGCGCTGCTGCTGTACTCTGCTCTCGTTAGTTCGCTTGGTAAATCATCAATGAGGATTTCTTTGCCACTTGCCATAACGGTTAGAAAGCGACAGATGTTTTCAAGTTGGCGTACATTGCCAGGCCATTCGCATTGCTCCAGATAATCTAAGGTTTGCTTGGAGATAATCTTTGGCTCAACACTTAACTCTTTTGCGGCCATTTTTAAAAAATGATGAGTGAGTTGCTTTATGTCTTCTTTACGTTCACGCAGGCTAGGAATGTGTATTCGAATAACGTTTAATCGATGGAATAGATCTTCTCTAAAATCACCTGAACGTACTCTGTCTTCTAGGTTTTGGTGGGTTGCAGCAACAATTCGAACATCCACCTTTATTGGTGAGTGTCCACCTACCCTATAAAATTGGCCGTCAGCAAGAACACGCAATAAACGTGTTTGAATATCAAGTGGCATATCGCCTATTTCATCAAGGAACAGTGTTCCGTTATGTGCTTGTTCAAAACGACCTTGTCTAACAGCATTTGCACCGGTAAATGCCCCTTTTTCGTGACCAAAAAGCTCTGATTCAATTAGATCTTTGGGAATAGCTGCCATATTTAGCGGAATAAATGGCGCGCTGGCTCTTGGGCTATGCATGTGCAACGCATGAGCTACAAGTTCTTTACCTGTGCCAGATTCGCCATTAATTAAAACACTGATACTTGATTTTGATAGTCGGCCAATTGCTCTGAACACTTCTTGCATTGCAGGAGCTTCACCAATGATACCTGCTCCAACTGATGAAGTGGCTTGTTGTTTCTTTTTGGCGTTTTGTTCACTCGCGTGCGTGAGAGCTCGTTTAGTTAGTGCTAACGCTTCATCAATATCAAAAGGCTTAGGTAGGTATTCGAATGCGCCACCTTGATAAGCATTGACTGCACTATCAAGGTCGGAGTGTGCGGTCATAATAATAATTGGAATGTCGGGGTAATCAGCATGTATCTGCGACAATAGCGATAGCCCATCAATGTTAGGCATACGAATATCAGATATTATTACTTGAGGTTGGCCATGTACCAAAGCGTCTAACATTAACTGTGCGTCTTCAAATGAAAATGCACTGATATTGGCACTTGCAAAAGACTTTTCTAAAACCCAGCGAATTGAACTATCGTCATCAACAATCCACACTTGTTCAGTAATCATTTACTCTACTCCGATTTAAAGGGGATTAATATGACAAACTCAGTCATACCAGGTTGGCTATGACAGGAAAGTTTTCCCTGATGCTGATTTATTAACGTTTGCGATATTGAAAGGCCCAAACCCGTACCATTGGCGCGCCCTGACACCATAGGATAAAAAAGCGTATCTTGTATGTGAGAAGGGATTCCAGGGCCATTGTCAATGATGCTGATTTGTGCACATAACTTAATGCGCTTACCATTGATGGTTTTATTACTAGCTGCCCTCGTACGAAGGACTAACTTACCATTTTCATCAAGAACCTGAATTGCATTATTAACAATATTTAATACCGCTTGCTGAAGTTTATCTGGATCGAATATTAATTCAGGAATTGACGGGTCATAATCGCGTTCTATTGAAATCTGTTTTTCATTACTTAATGACACCAACTTAAATACTGATTCTAGGACCGTATGTATATTGAGCATTTGCATATTCGGCAGTTGGTTAGGTCCTAACAAGCGATCGACTAGGTTAGTTAGCCTATCTGCTTGTTCGATGATCATTTGCGTGTATTCTTTTTGCTCATCGGTTATTTCTCTATGTAACAATTGCGCAGCACCACGTAATCCCCCAAGAGGGTTTTTAATTTCATGCGCAAGTCCTTTAATTAAGTCTCGAGCAGATTCCCATTGCTGTTGTTGAAATGCTTCTGCACTGATCTGTTTTTGTTGATCAATTCTTTTAAACTCAAGCAAAACGTGAGGAGCTCGGTCGAACACAACAGAAGATGCGGTGAGTTCAGTGGTAACCTTGGTACCCTCTGTAAGCTCAATGACTACATCGCTGTCACTAAACTCTTGTCCAGAACGCAAGACTTGTTCAAGCCTGTGCTTGCTGATTGGTTGGTTGACGAAGATATCAAACAATTGCGTGTTTTGAAGTTTGCTAAAACTCTTAACCAAAAGCGCTTCTGCGGCAGGGTTTACATATTGAACGGCGAGTGCTTCATCAACAACAACAACCGCCGTGACCATTTGGTTCGGTAGACTGTGTTGATAATGCAGTTTTTGCTGAGTCTTATTTGGTGCAATCAAAGTACGCCCTCTTTGCACTATTTTGGTGCAATAATAATGCTTAGTGTAGTTGTTTATAAATGCTATTGCACGATAATGTTGCTAATTTGCTTTATTTACCGTCGCTCTGTGCATATAAAACGTTACTGAGGGGGATGATGCAATTATCTTGCCCTTATCGTCGATAAGGTCCATTTTTAATTGGTGCTCGCCACGTTCTATGTTTCGGAGCACAAACATGGAGTGTGTTTGAGGTTTTTCGTAAGGCTTGTTATCAAGATATAGTTTGATTTTTAGGCCTTTTTTAAAGATGGGTTTGATTCTTCCTGACACATAAACCGAACCAGTATTATCTCTGATTGTGGCATTATTCTCTGGCTGGGTAATTTCGACTTGATAGCTCTCTTCAATTTCTTTGGGTTTTATATCGAGAATAGACGTGTCAACGGAGGAACTCATGGTATTGCCTTCATCTACTTCGACTTCTTCAGCGCCTGGTTTGGGACTGTCAGAAAAGACGAGGACGCCGTCTGCATTTCGCCAGACATAAATTTTGCTAGACGTAGCAAAAGCTTCCGACAAGCAGAGCAACAAAATTAAGGCGATGCAGAAAGTACCAATTCTAGCCAATTAAAATATCCTATTTTGGTAGCTATACCTTAAATCTATCTAAATTATCAAAATTTAGCCACAAAAAAAGCTCACCTAGGTGAGCTTTTTTTATACAGGGCAATAATTACACGCTGTAATACATTTCAAATTCAACAGGGTGAGTTGTTGAATTTAACTTCTCAACTTCTTCGCGTTTTAAGCCAATGTATGCGTCTATCATGTCGCTATCCATTACACCACCAGCTGTTAAGAATTCTTTGTCAGCTTCAAGCGCATCTAAAGCTTCTTCTAACGATGAAGCTACTTGTGGAATTGCTGCTGCTTCTTCAGCTGGCAGGTCATACAAATCTTTGTCCATTGCATCGCCAGGGTGAATCTTGTTCTTGATACCGTCAAGGCCAGCCATCAACATTGCAGCAAATGCTAAGTATGGGTTAGCTGAAGGATCTGGGAAGCGCACTTCGATACGACGTGCTTTAGGGCTAGGAACTACAGGTATGCGGATAGACGCTGAACGGTTACGTGCAGAATACGCTAGCATTACTGGTGCTTCAAAACCTGGTACTAGACGCTTGTAAGAGTTAGTTGAGGCATTAGTAAAGGCATTTAGTGCTTTAGCGTGCTTGATGATACCGCCAATGTAGTAAAGTGCAGTTTCAGATAATCCGCCGTACTTGTCACCAGCAAATAGGTTAACACCGTCTTTAGCTAATGATTGATGAACGTGCATACCCGTACCATTGTCGCCTACAAGTGGCTTAGGCATAAATGTAGCTGTCTTGCCATAAGCGTGTGCTACGTTATGTACAACATACTTGTAGATTTGAACTTCATCAGCTTTAGTAACCATAGTGTTGAAGCGACAAGCGATTTCATTTTGGCCAGCCGTAGCAACTTCGTGGTGATGTGCTTCTACAACTAAGCCCATCTCTTCCATTACCAAACACATTGCAGAACGTAAGTCTTGTGAAGAATCTACCGGAGCTACAGGGAAGTAACCACCTTTAACTCTTGGACGGTGACCTGTGTTTCCGTCTTCGTAACTAGTGGCGCCGTTCCAAGCTGCTTCTTTGTCGTCAATTTTGTACATTGAACCAGCCATGTCAGTATGGAATTTTACATCGTCGAAAACGAAGAATTCTGGCTCTGGACCTATAAGTACAGTATCAGCAATACCTGTAGAACGCATGTATTCTTCAGCACGCTTTGCTACAGAACGAGGGTCACGTGAATAACCTTGCATTGTTGCAGGCTCAACGATGTCACAACGAATGTTTAATGTTACTTCTTCAGTAAATGGGTCCAAAACAGCTGTTGATGCGTCTGGCATTAACACCATATCTGATTCATTGATGCCTTTCCAACCAGCGATTGAAGAGCCATCAAACATTTTTCCTTCTTCAAAAAAGTCTTCATCAATTTGATGATGAGGAAGCGATACGTGTTGTTCTTTACCTTTTGAATCAGTGAAACGTAAATCAACAAATTTAACGTCGTTTTCCTTAATTAAATCTAATACTGCTTGTGACATATTGTCTCTCCAGTGTGGTTCGAAATTGAAATAAAATCATTGGTGCAACTAATAGCTAAAATCATGCCAAAGATTATCTGATTGAATTTGTTATATTTTTCAAAATGCATCGTTTTGTTGTGCACTATTTTGGTGCGTCTAATGTGCTCTTATGGTGCAGGTTAGGTTTTAGAATAAATCTATTATAGCGGGAAATGGAAATTTAGCGGTTTTTGCACCAATATTTACCTTTAGAACTTTTACGTCATGGAATGCGTTGTACAAAGTATAATGTTTCTGTATTTGTCTAAACAACTCCTGTACAATACGCGCCCAATTATAGCCCTATGAGCAAAAGCCCGTGTTAGATAAATTACGTAATATCGCAATTATTGCGCATGTTGACCATGGTAAAACGACCTTGGTTGATAAATTATTAGATCAATCAGGGACACTTGATTCAAGAACAGATCTTGAAGAGCGTGTCATGGATTCAAACGATATCGAAAAAGAACGCGGTATCACCATTTTAGCGAAGAACACAGCCATTAATTGGAATGACTATCGCGTAAACATAGTAGACACTCCTGGTCACGCCGATTTTGGTGGTGAAGTAGAACGTGTAATGTCAATGGTTGACTCAGTATTACTAATTGTTGATGCACAAGAAGGTCCAATGCCGCAAACACGCTTTGTAACGCAAAAAGCTTTTGCACAAGGCTTAAAGCCAATTGTTGTCATTAATAAAATCGACAAACCAGGTGCAAGACCTGACTGGGTTATGGATCAGGTATTTGATCTATTTGACAACCTAGGTGCAACTGATGAGCAGTTGGATTTTCAGGTTGTATACGCATCTGCAATTAATGGCTGGGCGTCATTGGAAGAAGGTGAAGTTGGCACAGACATGACGCCATTATTCCAAACTATCGTTGATCAAGTACCTGCACCAGACGCTGATCCTGATGGTCCATTCCAAATGCAAATCTCTCAGCTTGATTACAGCTCATATTTGGGTGTAATCGGTGTTGGTCGTGTAACGCGTGGTTCGGTGAAGCCTAACCAGCAAGTTACTATTCAAACTGCAGCTGGTCCAGTTCACAATGGTAAAGTGGGTAAAGTATTTGGTTACTTGGGATTAGAGCGCCATGAAGTTGAACTAGCACAGGCGGGTGACATCATTGCAATTACTGGCTTAGGTGAGTTGAAAATTTCTGATACCATTTGTTGTCCAACGGAAGTTGAGCCACTACCAGCGTTATCAGTAGATGAGCCTACAGTGACTATGACATTCCAAGTAAATACTTCGCCGTTCGCAGGTCAAGAAGGTAAGTTTGTTACTTCTCGTAATATTAAAGATCGTTTAGACAAGGAATTGGTACATAACGTTGCTTTGCGCGTTGAGCAATTAGACGATCCAGACAAGTTTAAGGTGTCAGGGCGTGGTGAATTGCACTTAGGCATCTTAATCGAAAACATGCGTCGTGAAGGTTACGAGCTTGCTGTTTCACGTCCTGAAGTAATTATGCGTGAAGTTGATGGTCAGCTAGAAGAACCGTATGAAACGGTTACTATTGATGTCGAAGAAGAACATCAAGGTGCAATCATGGAAAAAATGGGTCTTCGCAAGGCAGAACTGACTGACATGGCACCAGATGGTAAAGGGCGTATTCGCATGGATTTCATCATGCCAAGCCGTGGCTTGATTGGTTTCCAAACTGAATTCATGACGTTAACGTCTGGTTCTGGCCTAATTTATCATACCTTTATGCAATATGGTCCGCACAAAGGTGGTGAAATCGGACAACGTTTGAATGGTGTAATGATTGCTAACGCGACAGGTAAAGCGTTAACCAATGCATTGTTTAACTTACAAGAGCGTGGTCGTTTATTGATTGGTCACGGTGTTGAAGTATACGAAGGTATGATCATCGGTATTCATAGCCGTGACAATGACCTAACAGTAAACGCGCTTAAAGGTAAGCAACTGACTAACGTTCGAGCGTCCGGTACTGATGAAGCACAAGTATTAACACCGCCAGTACAAATGACTCTTGAGCAAGCACTTGAGTTTATCGATGATGATGAGTTAGTGGAAGTGACGCCAGAGAACATCCGTATACGTAAGAAATGGCTAAAAGAGTCTGACCGTAAACGTGAGAGTCGCAACAAGAAATAACGAACAATCATTCTAGATTCGTTTTTTGAACTAAGCCAACACCGAAAGTGTTGGCTTTTTTATGTCTTGAGATTTCCTTTGAATTGTCATTGAGCAAGAACCGCAATTTTGGCGATATGACGGGTAAGACCTTTCAGTTGAGCGTGTAAGATATGTCTTAAACAAATGTCAGAAAATTGCATTTAACCAAACATGATATCGCTGAATAAAATTTTATGTGTCTGTTTAATAAGTAATTAACTTGATTGTTGAATATTTGTTAGCAACTAAAACAAGACCTCGCTTTTGTCTCTCCAACTGGTCAAATCGCCATGCAGTGCTAACCTTTAGCTATCTTTAATTTTTGGTACACGAACTTCAAGCGCATCAGTTTGCTGAACTGGAAGTTTGGCTAGGTTAAGAACGAGATGGATCAGAATCGCATTAACAGAATGAATATACTATTTGAAAAAATGGTATCGAGAGTTGCCAATGCTCATGAAAAAAGGGAGCTGGACGAACTTTATTCTGAATTCTTTCATGAAGGTCGGGAGCAAACAAATACCCGTAAAGTGATGCCAAACTTTAAGTGGGTCGTACATAGTTAATAAGGTAAAGATAGTGTCGCCAGAGCAGCTCAAAACATTACGGGAATTGCGAGAGTTATTTGTTGATGGCTCAGCTAAACCCGAAAATATCCAACAGTTATCTGATTTGCTGGCGTCGATTAATCATGTGTCAGATTTGGAAGAACAGTACACTCAAAAGCACCGTTACGAACCAATCAATGATATCTAGTATCTTTTCGTGCTATCCGCGTAACAAACAATTGAGAAAAGAAAAAGAGTAATCAAAGAGACTCGTTCCGTGGTTACTCTTTTCTCTATGAATTATTTAGATGTTAGCTGTTGGTTTTTAACGTCGCAATAAATGCCTGCGACTCAGCAATCGATTTGTTCATCTCTGTGATTAGCTGCTCAACACCTTTTTTGATTGTTTGGTATTCTCCCTTTAGGGCTCCAATCGCGCTAGCATTTAAATTATGCTTCAAAAACAGTGTATGGTCTCTTAACGTGGCCAATATCGGTGCCATTTGTTGTTCGCTTCTGCGCATTGAACGCATTAATGAGTTAAACAATAACTGGGTTTGACGTAACGTTGATTGGCTTTGACGTTGCAATGATTTATTTGAGTATTGGGTGATTTCATCTTCCCATTCTGTAAATAGTGCTGTAGCAACATCATCAACTTTTTCGATATGTTCACTCACTTTTTTAGCAGCTTCAACGCTTGCTTCATATTGAGCGCTACTTGCTTCATATTGAGCCTGCAATTCACCGCCTTGAAACGAAATTAATGAAGATAATTGCTCTAGTGCGCTTTTAAATTCTTCTTTCGCTTCTTCTTGCGAAGTTGTCGCTTCTTCCACACGATCAATTAATATATCTCGTTTGTGAATACCGACCTTTTCCATTGCAGAATAGTAGGCCGTTTGGCACCCCATTAAGCTAATAAGGAGTAGCGATATCCAAAATGAAGTATATCGAGTCGATTGAAAGGTCATGAGTCTCCGCCTTTGTATCTGGCTGCATCAATAATAGACCATAAATAGACGATTGGTACTAAAAGCCAACCAATGAGTAAGTACACCAAAACCCATGAAACTGCCATTGCAATGAAAAAGAACAACGCTGCGATGATTCTGCCTTGAACGAGTTGCCCTAAGCCCGGTATAAATACATTACAAATAGCGGCAAGCACGTTGCCTCCTGAACCTTGACCTGACATATTCTCTCCTAGTATCAATATCTTTTAAAAACAGGTATTTTATACCATATAATAAAACAAATGGTTATTCCTACATTTACACTATGCAATTTCTCTCATCGTTTAGCTCGCATCACATTACGCAAACTATTTATAAGTTTTCGCGATTCTTTTTGCGAAAAATGACAACTGAGCAAATACATGTGACCGCAGGCCATCTGTCTTATGTAACCTTAATGTCTTTAGTGCCATTGATTGTTGTCATGTTGTCGGTGATGACAGCATTTCCGATCTTTGCTGAAATAAAGGTTCAAATCGAAAACTTTGTTTATCAAAATTTCTTACCTGCTGCTGGTGATGTTGTTAAAAATCATATTGCGGGCTTCGTTGCGAATGCTTCTAAAATGTCAGCTGTCGCTATAACTTTTTTATTTCTGTTTGCGTTGTTACTCATTTCTGCGATCGACAAGAGTCTTAACAAGTTATGGCATGTCACAGAAAAACGAAGGGTCATTACTGCATTTTCCATGTATTGGATGGTACTGACACTAGGCCCTGTATTGGTAGGCAGCAGCATTGCAGCTACATCTTATATTGTTTCAATGGTAAATTTTAGTGATTATGAACTGCTTGGTGTAACCAATTTTTTCGTTCAGTTACTCCCACTACTTACATCCGTGGCTGCTTTTCTAGTGTTGTATTTAGTTGTTCCCAATAAAGATGTCCGATTTTCCTATGCTTTGTCAGGTGCCGTTGTGGCGTCTTTGTTATTTGAATTTGCCAAAAAGGGGTTTGCTTTTTATGTGACTCAACTGCCTTCATATAAAGCCATATACGGCGCACTTGCGAGCATTCCTATATTATTTCTCTGGGTTTATTTATCTTGGCTGGTTGTGCTGATTGGCGCGTTATTCACTGTTGCACTCGAAGAGTTTACCGAAGAAAAGTCAAAGAAAGTGTCGGAAAAAGTCCAAGGAAATTAACAGAAATACGCCAAGCGTAATACACTATAAAGAGTATGAAAATATTATGTGAGAGCCATGTCGCATCAGCTTTACCCTAGAATAACCGAAAATAGTCATCAACTGCTGAGTGTAGATAATGGTCAACACCAGCTCTATGTGGAAGAATCGGGCAATGTGAATGGCATTCCTGTTATCTACATCCATGGCGGGCCTGGTGGTGGCGCGAGTGAAAATCATCGGCGCTATTTTGACCCCGAGCTTTATCATATCATTCTGTTTGATCAACGTGGCTGTGGGCGCTCTCTGCCATCTCCTTCTATTGAAGCTAATATCACGTCATTGCTTGTGGACGATATAGAAGCGATACGCTTGCACTTTGGTATTGATAAATGGCTCGTAACAGGGGGCTCTTGGGGAACTACATTGGCTATGTGCTATGGCATTGCGCATCCCGACAAGTGTCTAGGTTTCATATTACGTGGCGTATTTTTAGGTGAACAGAAAGAACTGTCATGGCTCTATGGCGAGAACGGAGCAGGGAAGTTCTTTCCGGATTATTATCAAATATTTACAGAAGATATTGGTAGTAAAACAAGTAGTGGAGTAATAGAGGATTATTTCAATCGATTGACCGACCATAACGAGGTTGCAGCAGTTGCCGCCAGTAAGAATTGGTATTTATGGGAGCTTAGGTTGTCGAGTCTTGAACATCATTTCTATCAAAATGAAGTAGAAGATCCTCATCAGGCACACTGCATGGCATTACTTTCTTGTTACTACTTTAAGAACAATTGCTTTATTGAAGAAGGCTACATACGGAATAACATCGATAAAATAGGGCATATACCTAGTATTATTATTCATGGCAGATACGACATGGTATGCCAAATCAATCAAGCATTTGAACTGGCTGAGCTATGGGAAAATGCCAGTTTACAAATCCTTCCGCAAGCGGGGCATAGTGGCTTTGAATCGCAAACAATAGATGCGTTTTGCAAAGCGACCGATATAATGGCCTCGTTCTTAAAAAAATAAGCATTAATATTTAAAATTCAAAAACGAGATCCTACATGATTGCATTGATTCAGCGTGTGGCCGAAGCGTCGGTGACGGTCGATAATGACGTGGTTGGGGAGATTGGACAAGGGCTCCTCGTATTGTTGGCGATAGAGCCAGGTGATAATGAACATAAATCAAAACGACTTGCAGAGCGTGTCGCAGGATATCGGGTTTTTGAAGATGACCAAGGGAAGATGAATCTTAATGTTGGTCAAGTACAAGGTGATATTTTGGTGGTATCGCAGTTTACATTGGCAGCAGATACTACAAGAGGAATGCGTCCAAGTTTTACGAGTGCCGCGTCGCCGGACATGAGTAAATCGCTCTACCAACATTTTTGTCGAGAGCTTAGGCACAAAGGGTTTACTGTTCCAACAGGCATATTCGGTGCAGATATGAAAGTAAAATTACTGAACGATGGGCCGGTTACGTTTTCTTTAACAATCTAATCGCTGGCTGATTGGTATCAGAATACTTCATATTGTGAGCCTGTGTTGCCAAATTTGTTGCCAGCGATTAAACGAAGCTGATGGAAGACAGCTTGAGGTTGAACAAGGGATGTCAGTTAGTTGCTTCGGCAGGACATGAATAATCGTATTATCATAATGAGGCACACAATGATATGCGACGGTAAAATTTCCTACTTGGCAAACAGACTTTAGCTGTGCAAGTATTTGATTGATTACCTCAACTGAAGCGCCAGCTAAGTTAATGGTAAACAGTCGCGATTTCGTTTTTTCATGGTAAAGACAGGTAATAATTCGTTCAAGTAAGCCTTGGTTACAGGAATTGGTGAAAATATCGTATATCAACCAGTCGCATTGCGTAATTGATTGAGTATTAAGCCACTCGTTGACATCTGCTGAAATTATTTGCTCTGTATTCATTAAATGCGTACCCAAAAAATAGTCATAGTAGGTTGTGATCACTTCATTTGATATCTCTAATGTGGTTAAGGCTGTTTCAGGAGCGATTCGCAGTAAAAAACGATTCAGGTTTCCTCCGCCAAGCCCCAAAATAGTCACTTGAGTGGGCGTCATAAACAGCAACGGCATCATAATTAGGTAGTGATGTGGCAATATAAGTTTCGTTGGTTGGCGCTTCAATAGAATACTTTGACAGGCGTTATTCATCATGAGCCAGCGGTAGTGTGAAGATTCATATACAGCTAAACTACATTTCGTATTGAAGTAAATTAATTTACCTTGGGCAAACTGATTGATAAGCTTCATCTAATGTACGATTATTTTTATCTCTTAAAATTAGAAGCATAGTCAATGATTCGTTGTAAAACCCCAAAATCTAAAGAAGAATTCGCCAAATATTTTCACTTTCGTTGGTTACACTTGAGAAAAGCGTGGGATCAACTTGAAGGCAGTGAACAAGATGAATTGGAGCCGCAAGCTTATCATCGCATGCTCATTGATGCCGATGAGCAAATTGTAGCGGTTGGGCGCATGCACTTTTCAGGCTCCGATGAAGCGCAAATTCGCTACATGGCAGTTGCACCTGAATATCAGGGTCTAGGGCTAGGTAAGCAACTACTCGAGGAATTAACTCAAGTTGCACAAGTTAATGGTGCTAAATTAGTGACATTGAATGCGCGTGAATCTGCAGTGGCATTCTATGAAAGACTAGGCTTTCAAAATCTGGGCTTTTCTCATTTATTGTTTAATAACATTAATCACTACAAAATGTCTAAGCCCATCTCAACGCCTTTTTCGGAAACTAAATCTCGCATCGAATGCCTAGAACAGGTGTGGCATCAAACTATCCCGATGAGTAAGGCGATGAACATAAGTGTATGTTCGTATGACAGGTTTTCGCTATTTGCTACATGTGATATTGAGTTTAATAAGAACTTACATAACACGATGTTTGCTGGCTCTATATACACCTTAGCGACTTTAACCGGTTGGGCTTGGGTTTACTTTAAGTTGCAAGAAGCTGAAGTAGAAGGTGATATTGTCTTAGCGGATGGGCATATCAAGTATCTGGCGCCAGTGCCGTCACGCGCTGTTGCGCAAATAGACGTTGAAGATACTGAAGATAATTTAGCAGGATTGGAAGAAGACAAAAAAGCAAGATTTTTAATCAAAGTATCAGTGAAAAGTGGTGACCGTGTCTGTGCGCAATTCACAGGGAAGTACGTCGCTATTCGCGCCGAAAAAAAGTAAAGGATGTAAAATGAGTAGATATATAGCTTTAATATTTATAGCACTATTGGCGAACTCTGTATGGGCGCACAAGCCGAGTGACAAGGTATTGGATGCATTTCATCAAGCTGCGTCCGAGGCAGACTTTACTCGTTATTTTTCTTTGATGGATGATAATGCCATTTTCTTGGGCACTGATGCGGGTGAAAGGTGGACAAAATCTGAATTTGCTAAGTACGTTCGCCCCTATTTTTCAAAAGGAAAAGGGTGGACGTATAAGAGTTTGAGTCGCAACTACACTGTTGTAGAGCCAGATAGCGTTGTCATTTTTGATGAGATATTGGTTAACGATGCGTATGGCACTTGTCGAGGATCTGGTGTGCTAAAGAAAGGGGAAAATGGTTGGTTAATTGTTCAATATAACTTAAGTGTTCCTATTCCCAATGACATTGCTAAAAAAGTGGTGCAAGAAATACGCAACTTTGAACTTAGTAATGTAGTAGAGCAATAACATGACCAATGTAAAGTATTCAGTTGGCATAGTAGGTTGTGGCTGGCTAGGGATTGCATTAGCAGAAAAGCTTATTGCACACGAGCACACAGTCATAGGTACAACTAGAGCCGACGATAAACTACAAAAGCTCTCTCAATCAAAAATTATCGCTGAAAAATTGGAATTTCCGCCAACGGATGTCGATGTTGACGCTTTGGCAGTATTTCAGTGTAGTACACTCGTCATTGCGATTACACCGGGCATTCGACAAGGTCGAAAAGACTATGCTGATAATATTAAGGCCATTGTCTTACACGCGCAACGACAGGGCGTGGAACATATTGTCTTACTCAATAGCACTGCTATATATCAAGGCTTGAATGGCTACGTAGACGAAACTGCCAATTTACGATTAGATGACCCTAAAGTCGCGCTGTTGAAGCAAGCTGAGGAATATGTCGAAAACTATTGTGGAAGGTATAGTATTTTTAGGCTGAGCGGTTTAGTTGGGCCAGGGCGACATCCGGGCAACTTTTTCGCCAATAAGAGAACGCTTACCGAGCCGAATGCGTTTGTCAATTTGATTCATCAGCAAGATGTGGTGAATTCTCTCTTTGAATTTATCACTCAAACTAAGCCTAGCGGCATATACAACGTATCGAGCTCTATGGAAGTGAGCAAGGGACATTTTTACAACATGGCGGCATACGCTCTTGGAAAAGAGATTGGTTCTTATGACAATGAACCTAGCAAAGAATCTGGAAAGCTGATTGTGACCAATAAGCTTCATGCAAATTTGGAAATGCCATTTAAGTTTGATGACATTGTGTCTTGGATGATGACTAATCAAGCCTAATTGAAAACGAATAAACAAGAAGTCCATTTATCAAGGATTGTAGTTGGAATCAGGATTTTTTAATGTCTTATTTTTCTTAGACCTTAAATGCAGTACAATTTGAGGCGACGATTTATTGGTTGATTCAACGTCTGGCACTCTTTGCTTGGCAGAAGTTAAGCCGATTCATAAGGCAGGGGGCGTTTTTGCTCAGTTAAGTAAAGGTTATGTCAGTGCAAACAAACAAGCCGTTGATATTATTTATTATCTTGTGGGTTCACGTTTCAGTTCTAGATCTGTTTTTCGTCACCTATCAAGGTCCAGTATTTCTTTTCGCAGAAAATACGACGCTCACGGCAATAATGACCCATATGTTAATCGCTGCGATAGGTACAGGATGTTATATCCTCAGTTGCCAATTTAGACAGTGGCGGCAGCATAGAAAAGGCGGGGTTAGTGATAATATTTGGTTAGCATGCTCTGCAATGCTCATCGGAGCGATTATATTTATTATTGTGTGATGATGCGCATATATGCACCATCACACGTTAATGTTATTTGTCGTTAATCGACATTTGCCAATCTTGAAAATCCATTAAATTAGCTGGAATGATAACTTTCCTGTTTGATTTTCCTAAACCGGACATTTGTTGTAAATACTGTTCACTCAATTGAAGATTCAAAGCCTCTTCACCACCTTCCTGTTCAATGGCTTGTGCGATTTTCTTTAGTGAGGCACTCGTGGCAGTAGCAATTGCGATTATTTCTGCTGCTTTACCTTCTGCGGCATTAATACGACGCTGTTTTTCACCCTCGGAGATGTTAATCATTTCCATTTTCATACCTTCTGAGCGGTTGATTCTACTGTCTCTGTCACCAAGGCTCTTAGCTAAAATGGCACGTTTCTCTCGTTCAGCAGTTACTTGTAATTCCATCGCATTTTTAACGGTAAGTGGTGGTGTTATGTTTTTTATCTCGTAACGGTGAACGCGAATCCCCCATGACTCTCCCGCTTTATCAAGTACTTCTACTACTTTAGCGCTAATAATGTCACGCTCTTCAAAGGTACGATCTAAGTCTAGCGTACCGATTACAGAGCGCGTGGTGGTTTGGGCAAGTTGCATTGCCGCGAACCTATAATCGGTAATGCCATAACTTGCCTTAATTGGATCGACTACCTGAATATAGATAACGCCGTCAACTTCCACATTTACTTCGTCCATTGAAAAGCATTCTTGAGGCGGCACGTCGATAGTTTCTTCTTTTAAATCTTGTACAAAGGCAACCCGGTCGATAAAAGGCAGTAATACATGAAAACCCGCTTCTAACGTGCACTTGTATTTACCTAGCCGTTCAACAATGTATGCAGATTGAGTAGGAACCAAACAAATCGCTTGGATAAACTTGAAAGCAAGAAAGAAAAAGATACCTGCCCAAATGGCAAGAACAATAAGATCTAATTGGCTGGCTGATGCTAACATTATGCAGATACTCCTTTAGTTGCCTTGGTAACGTTTTCCATGCCTTCAAAGAAGCCTTCAAGCTTGGCGAGTTCCGCTGGTACTACTGAAACATCGGCTTTATCAAGAATACTCCCTGTTTGCTGGATGTATTGCTGCATTAGGCGCATCTTAATTGCTTTATTGCCACCCGGTGAAGATGCGGCTTCAGCCACTAGATTCATACCTTCTGCTGTCGCATGAGCAAGAATTTCAATTTCTCTTGCCTTGCCCTCCGCCTCATTGATTTGGCGTTGTTTGTCACCTTCAGACAAGTTTATCGCCTCTTGTCTTTCACCCTGAGACAGATTAATCGTCGATTCACGCTCCGCTTCTGCTAACGTGATTTCTGCACGCTTTTCTCGCTCCGCTTCCATTTGTTTTTCTAATGTGTGAATAACATTTGCTGAAGGCGTAATATTGCGAACTTCGTAACGCAACACTTTGATACCCCAAGGATCTGATGCTTTGTCAATTTCTCTTACTATGGTTTCATTTAATGTATCACGTTCAGAAAATGTTTGGCTTAGTTTGAGTTTACCAATTTCAGAACGCATCGTTGTTTGTGCCAAGTTGATAGACGCACGGCGATAATCTTCAATACCGTAGCTGGCTTTTTTTCCGTCCATCACTTTAATGTAAACTAAGCCATCTACATCGATTTGAATGTTATCGCGAGATATACAGCTTTGTGCGGGAATATCTAAAACTTGCTCCCGTGTTTCATGCCGATAGGCAACACGATCAAAGAAGGGAATTAAAAAGTGAAGTCCCGGTTGCATTACTGCTCGAAACTTGCCTAATCGCTCAACGACACAAACCTCACGCATAGGTACTACTAATACAAGCTTTAAAATAATGAACAGTAAAAATAACAGTCCAAAAGTAAAAATAGCTAACATTTACCTCTCCTTGTCTTAATATTTTTATGAATCGAGTGGACAGACGACGAGTGAAATATTGTCTTTACAAACAATAGAAACTTTTTGACCTTTCTCTATGACGCGTCCATCGCCTAATGCTGGCCATGAGCTTCCTTGAAATTCCACGCGACCTGCATGTGTGCCCGGGCCTATTGTTTCAATGACATCTACTTCTTTGCCATAAATATCGAGCTCTTCATTAGTGTTTTCGATCGTTTGATCACTGGCGAACAGGCGGTTGGTAAAAAAGTACAGTATAAATAATAGAAAGGAAGCCGTGATGAACCATGCGGTAAGCGTAATTGCCCATGTATCAAGGATTTTAAAATATACACCTATAGCGACCAACAAAGAGGCAAAACCAAGGTTGAGCAAAATACCACCCGGAACAAATATTTCTATACAGGCAAATAGAATTGCCAATACCACCCAAGTTTCAAAAAATAAGATGTATTCCACTATAAGTTCCTTGTCATAGGTGTGCTCTATCAGATGTGCATGATAGCTAATTACATTATTAGCTGTCTATCCGGTATTGAAGCTATCAAGCTTGACATAATATGTCAAGCTTGATGTGTTTAGGAACTTCTGTGGTGGATTGGAATTAGCCTTAATCAAATCTAGTTGCTAGTTCGCGGCTAGAGAGTTTTGTTGCTAATGGTCTCAGCAACACTTCGGCAACAATCGCGGCATAAAGCACAACGAGCAAACATACTGCGTAGGCTGCATGTACAGTGAACTTTTCATCAATGTTCGTATAGTTACTATGTATTGAAATTACGCCTATAAGTAGCCCAATAAATGCGCCTCCATAGATAAATTGGATTTGCTTCTTATAAATTTCAGCTAAAAAATCAGTTGCCGGCGAATGCGAAATATCATTCGCGAACAAATAGCCCAACCCAGTAATTGATTTAACAAAACCATGGGAACCAAAAGCAACTACAGTACCTGAGTACATAAGTAAGATTAAAAACAGGGCACTTGCCCAATCCATAAAATATTCGAGTTGACCACCTAACATAAATAACATCACGATGGCACCAACAACGACCATCAATGCGACGAAACTTTGCATAATATTTTTCCTTTTCCAGTTTACTTCAGGGGTTGAAGAAACAGGGAACAATTCTTGTGGGGAAATATCAAACGCAGCAGCCAAAGCAAGTTGAGTTTCAGCTGAACTGTTGCCATCTTTTTCTGCACGTTGAATCGTTCTTAGACTCAAGCCAGAGGCCTTTGCTAATAGCTCTTGTGACCAGCCATTTTCTTTGCGTAGGTGTTTAATACGTTCTGGTGATAAATGCGTACTTAAGTGCGACAAAAGATACTCCATAAAGTGTTCGCTTGTTTCAGCGAAAAATATGCAAAGTTATTTTAGATTTAGCGAGTTTTTCCTTACGTCATTATAACGTCACAGTTACGCCAAGCCAGTAATATCAGTACTTATAGCACACATCAAAACTAAGCCAGAATTTCAAAAATCCTAACTTGAGCCTTGAGGTATGGGTGAAAACTGCAGCATAGGACGGTTAGCGATCAATGAACTTGTTGATTTATTGCCCAAATTTTAAGTGACCACCCAGTCGGTAACGATTGCCGGGATAGGTTAGAATTGCCACGCTAACTACGCCTTGGCTCGACCATGTTCTTCGTCTAACTTGCAAACAAGGTGTCGTTGAATCAATCGATAATAAGTGACATATATCTTGTGATGCTAGAATGGCTTCAACTTCATGAGTAGCTTCTGTAAGTGGTGCCTCTTGTGATAGATACTCGTGTGGCGTTGTTTTCGTAAAATCCTGCAAAAGGTACTTAGGGATAAGTTCGCTGTTTACATAACGCTGCTCCAACTGGATGGCTTCCTCATTTTCGTAATGCAGAATTTCTGAGTAGTAAACGGTATCCCCTCGGGCAACATTGAGTAATATTGCTATTTCTTCGTTAATCTTTGTCGTTGTAAGCGTTAACTGTTGTGCGTGATAAACATGACCTCGCTCTTTTATTTCATCAGCAATATTACGGATTTCTAAAATTGAAGATTGAGACTTGAAGGTAGCGACAAAGGTGCCAGCGCCTTGCGAACGAACCAATAATCCTTGTTCCGTTAATTCTTGTAATGCCCGACGTGCCGTCATGCGAGATACGCTAAATTGATCAGCTAGCTCATTTTCGGATGGCACTTTGCTATTTTGCCGCCATTGGCCAGATTCAATTTGTTCACAAATGTGATCTTTAATTACTGTAAATTTCGCGGTCGCTGGTTTACCCATTATTCTTATCTCGTTATTTGCGCATTGGTGCAATCTACGTTTAACTTTAAGATGAAATGCTTGTATATACAACTATTGATCATCTATCGTGCTTAGGTTAGAGTGGCGGTAATTACTCAATAAGCTACGGATAGTATCAGGGCAATACCTATTTTTGCACTTATTTTTCGCTTTAGTCGATGTTGGATGTATTCCTTAAACAAGCGATATTAGTGGATTAACGCGTAGTGTCTTATAGTTATTTATCTATACAAACTGTAGCGATTTGAATTAAAAAATTTGTAAACCATTTAGGTAAATCTATGCAAAACGATCCAAGCAACTGGCAGACTTTAATCATAAACGTGAACATGGCGACCATGACTAATGGTGCAAGCGACTACGGCATCATTACAGATGGAGCATTAGCTATTAGTGATGGAAAAATTGTTTGGGTTGGGCAAAGCAAAGAGGTTGATCATAAAGCGCTAACGAATGTAGAAGTTGTTGATGGGCAAGGGCAATGGTTAACGCCTGGGCTGGTCGACTGCCACACGCATATCGTATATGGCGGTAATCGTGCTAACGAATTTGAAATGCGTTTACAAGGTGCGAGTTACGAAGAAATTGCAAAAGCTGGCGGAGGAATTGTTTCAACTGTTGCTGCTACACGCGCAGCGAGTGAAACTGAGTTGCTTAAATCGGCTTTAGCTCGAGCCAATGCGTTATTAGCTCAAGGCGTGACTACGCTTGAAATTAAATCTGGATATGGTCTTGATACCGACAACGAACTAAAGATGCTACGCGTCGCTACGCAAATCGCAGAATCGTTGCCAATCACAGTAAAACGGACATTTCTTGGTGCCCATGCTTTGCCTGTTGAATATAAAGATAATCCCGATGATTACATTGCCTTGGTCTGTGATGAGATGCTGTCAAAAGTTTCTGCTTTGGGGTTGGCTGACGCTGTTGATGTATTTTGTGAGGGGATTGGTTTCAACCTAGCGCAAACAAAGCGGGTTTTTGATGCCGCGAAACAGCATGAACTGCCTATTAAGGTGCATGCTGAGCAATTATCAGATCTAGGCGGGTCTGCGTTAGCTGCACAATACGGTGCACTTTCTTCTGATCATGTAGAATACTTGGGTGAAGATGGTATAAAGGCAATGGCACAAGCTGAAATGGTCGCTGTATTATTACCTGGTGCCTTCTATTTTCTACGAGAGACACAAGTACCACCGATCGATTTACTGCGCAAACATGGTGTTAAGATGGCAATCGCTACTGATGCTAACCCTGGCTCCTCACCAATCAATTCACTACAGCTTATGTTGAATATGGCGTGTACGCTATTTAGACTTACGCCGGTAGAGGCGTTGGCAGGTGTGACATGTAATGGCGCACACGCACTCGGACTAGCGCAAAGCAAAGGTCAAATTAAAGTGGGTTATGATGCGGATATAGCGTTATGGAATATTAGTCAGCCAGCTGAGTTGTGTTACCAATTTGGTGTGAACCCACTCGTTAACTTGTTTCAAGCCGGGAAGCGAGTTTTATAATTTTTACTTCAATTACAATAAACTCCTGTTAATATAGCCAAAATTTGAACCAGAAGTGCTATGAAGTAGCACTACTGGTTGATTTTATGGTGTCAGTTGCGATGGGTTGCAGTATCACAACGTATCGTTATTTGCTTATCGGCTATACAAATTCGCCCTGATTGATTACTCTTAATTATTAAACAGCATATGCTGTAATAAGCTTTCGGAAGTATGAAGATGAACAGATGTTTATCTAAATTTTATGGCGTGATGATCATGCTATTTATGCCCCCAGCCTTTGCCAGCGAAACGCTGGAATTTTCTTTATTTGTTACTCCATTAATATTAGGGCTGTTACTGAGTGGGTTGTTCGTTCTACGCCAACTTAAACTCAACACGCGGCTGAGAGAATCAACACTTACCCTAGTATGTGTCGGGTCGATCATACAAGTGCTTGCAATTGAACTGGCAACTGACTACCAGCGGACGTTGATTCTAATTGGCTCGACAATCATGTGGTTAAGTGTGTACTTATCTAATCGTATGTACATCATGAATCAGCCAAGAGTGGCTAATTGGATTGATAAAACGATAGCGTCTGCGACATTATTATATGCACTTGCATTAGCACTATTGCCTAATGTGAATGGATACGTAGTTTGGGTTGTGTTTGGGCTGATTATCGTGTTCGTGTACGCATTAAGTGTTCGTGCAAAGTTGCAGCAGTTACCCTCGCAAAAGCGGGCGGAGTTCATCACGCTTTCTACGTTAGCACTTTATATTGTGTCGGGTTATTTTTGGTTAAATGCCAATCTGGCAAATAGCCTATTCTCACTCGTTATTCTTCTTACATTCGTTGTTTTTTTATGGGGGAAGCTCGCGGAATCTTTTGTTTGGCGACGTCAACATGAAGATACAACTAAAGAGCCAGAAAGTTTGATTAGCAGCCACTTTCTAGATCCGATCACTAATTTGCCTAATTACCAACACGCAATTCGCAAACTGAAGCTGTTAAACCATCAGGTCATGAAAGATCAATATGTTGCAATAGTGTTTAAACCAGTGAATTTTAAAGAAGTTAATCGGGTACTTGGTCATCAAACGTCGGACATTTTGCTATTGCAACTCGCTTATAGTTTACAAAAAGCAGTCATTGAACGCCGTCAATTGGTCAATTTTAATGATTCGAATGACGCGATTCGTATTGCAAGACTTCAAGGGCTAGATTTCTTAATGGTTATTGATACCTCCCACATTAAGCATTCGGCTTACGTAGAAGTTGAAGATAACTGTCGTAAATTACTAGAAGCGGTTCCTACAGCGTTAAGTTTTAAGAGTTTTTCATTAAACTTTGATCTGGCATTTGGCATAGCAGTAAGTGAAGCCCAATTTTCTGACATTGATTTATTGGTTAAATATGCCAGTGATGCATTATTAGAAGCGGAACAGCAAGGGCGCCAAATTGTCTATTTTGATTACAAGAAAACCATATTCGCTGAACAACAACTGCTTAACATGGAAAAGCTAAAACTGGACATTGCGCGTGACCAGTTAGATTGGTTATTGCATCCACAAGTATCAATGCAGGATCAGCAGCTAATAGGCATTAAAATAGAAAGTGAATGGCGTGGCCTCAATGGCGATGTTTTATCGAAACGTGAATTTCGTGAAGTTGCGGAGTTTAGTGGTGAAATTTATCCATTAACTAAAATTGCCATCAGAAAAGCGTTCGATTTGTTGTATACAATGCATAACAAAGGTATACGCTGTAACGTCGCCATTGAGTTATCTAGTGTTGAATTATTACAGCCCGATATTATTGAATATATTAAATTGGTAGCCGATAACGTAGGCATTTCGAGCAAATTCTTGATGCTTGATATTGATGAATCTTTACTAATGGCTGCTAGCGAGCAAACTAAAGCATTCATCGATCAACTGAAGAAAAATGATGTCTCAATGGCCATTGATAACTTTTCTGGTAGTTATGAGGCGTTAAGGTATCTAAGACGCACGATTGTTAGCCAAGTTAAAGTTGACTGTAGCAATTTAAATGAGCAAGGCGATAGTACAGACAAAGTCATCATCAATGCCTTGATCAATCTAATTCGAAAAATGGAACTAATGTTGATGGCCACGAACATCGATACACAAGATGCGCGTGATACTTACTTATCCATTGGTGGTAATTATGGGCAGGGGCGCGTAGTACAGCGGCGCCTGCCATTAGAAAAGTTTGATGGTTGGTTCCAAGATTGGTTAGTTAAAAATCCAGTCGAATAAGCACATAAACGTTTACTCAATATCGAGAGGATCTGGAGATAGAATAATACCTGTATTATCGGCGTAAACATGGTCATCAGGCAAAAACGTAACGCCACCAAAATTCACTGCAACATCGCTCTCACCGGTATCTTCGTTGTTGGCGCCCACAGGAATGGCGACCAGCCCTTGAACGCCGATGTCAATATCTTCAAGCGCATCAACGTCTCGTACACTGCCGTAACAGATAATGCCTTCCCAACCATTTTTGGCTGCGGCTTCAACGATATAAGCATCTAGCAAAGCTCGACGAGTTGAGCCGCCACCATCAATAACAAGTACTTTTCCTTGGCCATCAGATTCAACTATTTCAGTAATTAAACCATTTGCTTCAAAGCACTTTACCGTAACAACTTGGCCGCCAAACGAGTTTCGTCCACCATAGTTACAAAATAATGGCTCTACTACATCAACCAACTCTGCGTATAAGTTACATAATTCCGACGTGTTATATTCCATAGTATTTGCCTATCAATGTTAATTACTGACTAACTCAACCAGTATAACTACACCAGCCGATGTTACAACCATTTGTCGACAAATTAATGACATAGTTAGACATAATACGTGATTGTACATGTGCAGGTTTTAACGATGTGTTTTCAATGAAATGTTGATTGCAGGAATTGTATTTTATTATTGAAGTAGCTCATGTATTTCAAATTACGCTGGCTAAGGATACGTTTGCAACTTGTAATTTTTTACAAAAAGCTATGTAATGAAGTAATAACCCTCTATTTAGTTGAAATATGGCTGAAAAGTTTCTGGCGCTAGGCTCTCTATTCACCGCACAGGCATTGATACTCATTGCTTTATCGCTAGTGTTAGTAGCCTATTTCCGAAGAAATCATCAGCGTTATCTAAAATTTTGGGCATTCGCTTTATTGGCGATGACTTTAAGCCAAGGTAGCGCAGCCTTGATAAGTTACAATTACCAACTTGTTCAAACCTCAATTACCCATAATTTGCTCATCTACCTTAAACAACTCATGCATTACGTGTTCATCGCATTACTGGTCTTAGGGACATTCGAGGCGCTGAGGCCGAATAGAGTTCGACGAAATATGGTGCTTTATGTGATTGTATGTTGTGTTTCTTTGGCTGCCCTTATGCCGCTGCTATACGGGTTTGAGCAAGGGGCCGTATTTAGCCGGTTTTATGTTGGTGTGAGCCTTCCGTCTTTCATATTAGGCTGTGGCTTCATTTTCCTTTCTTCTTTTCTATTCACATCAGGGCAATTACATTTTTCTGCGCGGCTGCTACTTAACTTGAGCCTGTTAGCAGGGTGTCGTTACCTATTGTTTTCATTCCTGTCTATTATGGCTGTAACGGAAGATTGGTTTCGATTACTCAGTCATCAATTAGTTTATGTAGATTTAGTTATCTATATGTTTCTCGGATTTGTCATGCTAATTTGGCTACATGGCGCTGAGCAAAACGCAGCTGAAACTGCTATAAATCGAGCAAAGTATCTCGGCAAACATGATTCATTAACCGGTGCTTTGAATCGTGAACAAGTTTTTCAGAAATTAGCGAATGCAATTGACGGTGTATCAGAAAGCCAAACACAATTGGCTATTTATCTTATAGATATTAAACAATTCAAATTCGTTAACGACACTTATGGCATTAGGACTGGCGATTTAATCTTGGGAGAAATCGCTAAGCGGCTCAATGATAGTATCTTGATCCCAATGCTTGTTGGAAGGCTGAGCGGTGATTCATTTGTCTTTGCGATTGAAGTGCATCGTGAAAGTCAGTATGAGCAAGCCGTTGAACATTTGCACGAGCTTATCTCTCATCCCTATCGCTTTAATCAGCAGGTTATTCATTTGCAGTGTTGTATTGGGTATTGTCACTTTCCTGAGCATGGTGACAAAGCTGAAGATTTATTGCAAAAAGCGAATTTAGCTTTATTTCAGGCAGAGTCCCAAAATTTACCGAGCGTGAAATATCAATCGGGTATGCAATCACAGGGACGCTATTTAGTTGCTGCGGAGAAAGCGATTAAAACGGCCATGCAACGGAAAGAATTTGTACTTTATTTTCAGCCGCAATTGAATTTGGTCACTAACAAACTTGATGGTGCTGAAGCGTTAGTGCGCTGGCAGCATCCTGAAAAAGGGTTACTACCACCTAGTGAATTTTTATCAGATATTGAGCAGTTAGGCCTGAGCAGTGAGTTTGATTCTTACATTGTTGATTTAGCGTGTCAGATAAATGCCAAATGGTATCAGCAGTATAAACGACGAATTTCGCTGGCGGTGAATATCTCTGCGGTAGAGTTCCAAGATCCTAAGTTAGTTTCGAATATTCAGTCAGTGTTGAAGAAATATGACATTCCACCAGTTTATTTAGAACTGGAAATTACCGAAAACATTGTGATCACAGATATCAATATGGCAATGGATACAATTGTCACCTTGCAGAATATGGGCATTAAAGTATCGATTGATGATTTTGGTACTGGTTATTCTTCATTAGCTTACTTGCGTGAATTGCCAATAGATAAGATAAAAATTGATCGCAGCTTTATCAATGAATTTACCCAAAACGACTCGGACCTGACAATCGTTAAATCGATGATCAAACTTTCTCACGGCTTGGGCAAACGTGTGCTTGCAGAAGGTGTTGAAACTTCTGAGCAATTACAGCTGTTAAGAAACCTTGGTTGTGACGCTGTACAAGGATATTTCGTGTCTAAACCTATTTCAGAAGAAGCTTTTTGTAAGTACTTTTCCCGTAAATAGTTTTATTTCTCTATTAATTTCGTCATTTATCACCAATTTTTCTAGAGCGACTATACTGAATGCTAAACGGTAATAATTCTTGAAATAGTCAAAGGTGAGTTATGCTCATAAAGCACAAACTGATCGCTAACACAGGGATTTTGGTGGTTGCGCTATTGATTATGTTGGTTTTACTAACATATTCGGTAAATTCTTTAGAATCCGACATTGGAGTCGCACGAAAGTTAGGTGATGTTGAAACAGGGGTGTTGCAACTTAGGCGTCATGAAAAGGACTTTATCGCTCGCAAAGATCTTAAATACTTAGAGAAATTCAAGAAGACGCAAAAGTCGATAACATCAGATACATCGTATTTACGAGAGAAATTTGAAGAGTTGGGCTTAGAAACGAATGATATTGCTCAGTTATCTAGCGTACTTTCAGCCTATTACAAAGGATTCGAAAAACTTGTCAGCGCGCAACAAACAATAGGCCTAAACCCCAAAGATGGCTTATATGGCACACTGCGGGGGGCGGTGCACAACGTGGAAAGCCTACTTGAAGGTGCAGACTATAAATTGCTAAGTGACATGTTGCAGCTAAGGCGTAATGAAAAGGATTTTATGCTGCGTTTGGATGATAAATATTGGAACCGTTGGAATGATAATGCAAGCGCATTTGTGGGTAATGTACGGGCGAGCTCATTGGATAACGATACAAAAGATGAGGTCATAACCAATATCGGAGAATATCAAAAGGCATTCGGTGATTTAGTTGCTGCCCAAAGAGATTTAGGCTTTAGTGCAGACCAAGGCATACTGGGTGAAATGCGTAGTGCGGTTCATGAAGTAGATACTGTATTAGAGAGATTATTAACCTCGAGCAAGGAGGCGGTTTCGGCACATAAATCTTTTGTTGAAACGTCTGCTTATACGGTATTCTTTATCGTATTGATTGTGGCAATTAGCTTTGCGTTGATTATGAGCCGCAGCATTTTAACAGGCATAAACCAATTGAATGAAACCATGAACAAGGTTTCTGAAACCAAAGATTTGTCGCTTATTGTCGATGAAAGTAGCAACGATGAAATAGGCGGTATGGCCCATGTCTTTAATAGTATGATTGGCAGCTTCCGCAACCTTATCGTACAAGTTAATCAATCTGTAGATACGGTTAACGACGCTACAGAAAAGTTATCTCATAATATTCATGCTGCAAACGAAGGGGTTGATGCGCAGATTCAGCAAACAGACCTAGTTGCAACGGCCGTTACTGAAATGGTGGCAACTGTTGACGAAATCGCTAACAACACCCACGAAGCGGCCAACAAAGCAGAAACTACCAACCTCAACGCGGTTAAAGGTAAAGAGGGCGTAGAATCGACTATCAGCCAAATAGACGAATTATCTGCGAAGTTACTGGAATCAGAAAGTGTGGTTCAAGATCTAGCCAAAGACAGTGATACCATAGGCTCTGTACTTGATGTTATTCGGGGTATCGCTGAACAAACGAATTTGCTTGCTCTTAACGCAGCGATAGAAGCAGCGCGTGCTGGTGAACAAGGGAGAGGTTTTGCGGTTGTTGCCGATGAAGTAAGAACGTTGGCGAGTAGAACACAGGACTCTACACAAGAAATTGAAGGGATCATTAGTTCGTTGCAAAATCGTACCAAAGAGATTGTGTCACATATGGCTGCGTGTCGTACACAGGGGCAAGAGAGTGCAGATCAAGCCAGTTCAGCTGGTCAAATGCTTGAGCAAATCACTCAGGATGTATCGACTATCATGGAAATGAACACTGCAATTGCTACTGCGATACAAGAACAAAGTACGGTTGCTTCTGAAGTGAATAAACACGTTGTACTTATAAGAGATGTTGCCGAACAGTCAGGACAAGCTGCAGCACAAAATGCGCAAATGAGCGAGGAATTATCGCAACAAGCGGATGTACTCAATAGAGAGGTGAATCAGTTCAAGGTTTAATGATAGTCAAATAAATAGAGATACGATTGAAAAAGGCGCCGAGGCGCTATCTCTTATACACAAATCCCCGCTATGCAAATAGCGGGGATTTTTTTGAACTTAAAACAAACGTTTTGATCTGATCTGAAATTAACAGTTATCGGAGATTAGTTAATGTTTTACACTGATTC
>Ga0213830_1000393_pt1 | contig 29564 bp, 35 predicted proteins | sample SWATP11_FD_161661 | JGI IMG/M metagenome (GOLD analysis project Ga0213830, IMG submission 161661) | Coastal seawater microbial communities from Marineland, Florida, United States - SWA TP1 #1 | ecosystem: Environmental > Aquatic > Marine > Coastal | place: USA: Florida | collected 2016-08-06 | reverse complement strand
GTCACCATTTCAAGTTCGTGCTGTTGTGGGGAGGGATCTTTTAGCATGGACATACCTTTAAAAAGCCATGCGTTCATTAGATCAAAGTCCCAAACCGAAGTCTAGGGCTTTGTCAGCAGTCTGAAGCGACCACATGGTCGCTTTTTTGTCGTTTGTTAAAAATAACTTTAAAGCGGTTCTGTCACCTGATAAACCGTAACTGAACCAGAGACTTCGTTGCCTACAATTAACAAAGCATTCCCGCTTGGACTGTCCGTTGCGCTGATGAATTTAATGCTTTCTGGACCTAAATCCCCCGCCTCCGCGACATTGGTACAGTTCATACCTTCGGTTTCGTCACAAGGGTTGGCTAAATCGTCATCCATCTCATAATCGACCGTAAAATCGCGGTTGTTGTAATGCGTAACGAATGACACATTAAATGGATTGGTAACATCGTATACAAACAGGTCCCCTGCACGCTCTTGACCAATGAACGCGTATGTTCTGCCGTTGATTTGACCTACATCAATCGCCTCAGGCTCACCGCCTTTATCATCTGAACGATTATCTCCCTTGTTTTCTGTATGAGCTGCATTGAAATAATTGCCTAGAACCGCTGAAGATATCTTGCCAAAATCATCTCCCGAGTCATAAACCTGATTAACATTTTGATCCCAGATAGAAAAAGAACGAGCGCCATAGGAATACAAAGCCTCATATTCCCCATCATTTTCACTGTCACCCATTGCGGTGGTCACTTTCAATCTTCCTAAACCATTCTTATCGCCAGATTCATCATAGATGGCTTGAAGTTCAGTCGTTAAGGTTTGATTTAACTCATCTGGATCAACTATGTCTTTAACTCGTACTTCTTCTGAGTAACCGTCATAATCGCGGGCGTCCCCTTCATTAGCAGAAACCACAAATGTTGAGCCCGCCCAGGTATATGAAGCGATAGAATCAGGTTGATACATGCCTTTTAAGCCAGGAACTGACTGAAACTTAGCCACTTCATCTTTGTTGGTAAAATCCAGTTCGAATTTGCCCCAATCTTTATAACCAAGCGGTTTCACTTCAACGGTCTTGGTTTCTAAATCAATCACACCTATCGCATTGTTTTCCTGCAGCGACACAAATGCCATCTTATTATCATCTGCAACCGTTATATATTCTGGCTCTAAATCTCGGGCAACTGTGTTACCGCTAGGGCCAGCAAATTTAACGCCCACGTCTGATAACAGTTTCATGCGTTTTTGCGGCGTGTCGTAATCACTTTGCTCGAGCCCATCATCCGAAAAAACCATATCGTCATCGAAATTGATTTCTACTGAGGTATCAGCGACAACATTATTCACAATCAAAATGACGGATATAGAGCCTTCTGGATCAACACTGTAATCCCCTGCAGGCTCACCTTCGTTTGCTACCAGAACCTTTTTACCATCGTGGGTAAAAGTCACCATGTCTGGCAAAGCCCCCGCTTCTACCGCTTTTACAAACGTACCATCACCTTGCTCGTCCAGTTCGTAAAAAAGTATTGCTCCGTTATCTTGTTTTACATCCGCAGCAGCGGCGATAGCCAACATATCCCCATGGATAGCAATAGAGTTCGCACCGCCTAAATTTATTTCCTTATTCATATCACCAGCGGTTTTAACGGTTACCTTATCTGGAAAGGTAAAAGCTTTAGCCGTTAAGCTATTATCACTAACAGGGTGTGCAACTTCCGTAATAGGTAGCGATGCTAAGTTAATTACCTCGATTTGATTCTTATCACCATTAACCGCGAATGCGGAAGTGGATTGTTTATGAAATTGTACGATTTCCGCTGCCGATTTCCCGTAAACACCGCTGGCATAACGACCAACCACTTCTAATTTCAGCTCTACTGGAAAAGATTGCCCATCCGTGCCGTTACTGCCCGCTAAGCCAGTCTGCCCCTTTTCCCCTTGTACACCTTGATTTCCGTCTTCACCGTCATCACCAGAACATGCGCTTAGAGCGGCTACCAAAGCCATTGAAAGAATACTTAACCTAACGCCCGAATTTTTCATACTTATTTTGTCTCTGTACTTTATAAAAATCGGGTGAAAAATTAACTGAAGAATATGAAAGAATAATTTCACTAATCTGACGCGTTGATGACGGCTTTTCTTTTGAATTCATCAAATTGAAACATACTAACGCTGCCATTAATAAAACTAAGACTTGTCCTGTGCTTTTGTTTCAATTAGAATACGCTGCCCTTCGATTGGAGGGTCTGGGTTTTCTCTTGGTCGCGGGAGAAAACAAAATTTTAATTTAAGAAGTATTTTGGAGAATTCCATGTCTGAAGCTATTTACACTTTAGAAGCTACAGTTCGTTCTGACAAAGGTACGGGTGCGAGCCGCCGTCTTCGTCACAACAATCAAGTTCCTGCTGTTTTATACGGTGCCGAAAAAGAAGCACAAAGCTTAGCTTTGTTCCACAACAAAGTATGGCAAGCGCAAGAGCACGAAGGTTTTTACTCTCACATCCTAACTTTAGTTATCGATGGTGCTGAGCAGGAAGTAATCTTGAAAGACGTTCAACGTCACCCTTACAAAAACCAAATCTTACACATGGACTTCCAACGTGTAGATGCGAACCACAAAGTTCACACTAACGTTCCTGTTCACTTCATCAATGAAGATGCAGCAACAAAAACTGGTGGCACTGTAACTCATACTATGACTGAGTTAGAAATCACTTGTCTTCCTAAAGACTTACCTGAGTTCATCGAAGTAGACGTTGCTAACATGACAGTTGGTCAAACACTTCACATCAGCGAAATCACATTACCAGCTGGTGTTACTTCTGTAGAACTAGCTAAAGGTGAATCTCACGATTTAGCAGTTGTTACTTTGCACGCGCCTAAAGGTGCAGCATCAGAAGAAGCTTCTGAAGAAGCAGACGCTGAATAATATAGTTGATATCACTCATTATTCATGAGTAGCGACATTCAACTAATCGTGGGCCTGGCAAATCCAGGCCCCGAATATAAAAACACACGTCATAATGCAGGTGCATGGTTCATTGAAGAATTATGTCGCAGCAACAACATTACCCTCAAAAACGATCCTAAATATTTCGGTTACACCGGAAAAGTCATTATTGCAGATAAAGAAGTCAGACTTTTGATCCCTACCACCTTCATGAATTTAAGTGGTAAATCTGTTTCAGCTTTAGCGAACTTTTTCAAAATCAAACCAGAGCAAATTTTAGTGGCGCACGATGAGCTAGATATGTTGCCAGGCATCGCCAAAATCAAAAAAGGTGGCGGCCATGGTGGACATAACGGTCTAAAAGACATCATCGCTAAAATGGCGAACAACAAAGAATTTTATCGTTTAAGAGTGGGAATTGGTCACCCGGGGCACAGAGACAAAGTCACCGGATGGGTGTTAGGTAAAGCACCAAGTGTCGACCAAGAAAAAATGGACGCGGCAGTGGACGAAGCCGTTCGTTGTGTCGAGATCTGGTTAAAACAAGATCTGAAAAAAGCGCAAAGTCGATTACATTCTTTTAGCGCAAATTAACTGAATTAATTTTTACGCAGTATTTCTGCGAATTAAACTTGAGGAACCGACATGGGTTTTAAATGTGGCATCGTAGGATTACCAAACGTAGGTAAATCCACTCTATTTAATGCATTAACAAAAGCTGGTATTGAAGCAGCAAACTTCCCATTTTGTACAATTGAACCAAACACAGGCGTTGTACCGGTTCCAGATTTACGCTTAAACAAACTGGCAGAAATTGTTAATCCGCAAAGAGTCATTCCTACCACTATGGAATTCGTTGATATTGCCGGCTTAGTAAAAGGCGCATCAAAAGGTGAAGGCCTGGGCAACCAGTTCTTGGCTAACATCCGTGAAACGGACGCTATCGGCCATGTTGTTCGTTGTTTTGATGATGAAAACATTGTGCACGTTGCCGGACAGGTTGACCCTCAAGAAGATATCGACGTTATCAATACGGAATTGGCGCTTGCTGATATGGAGTCGGTTGATAAAGCACTTTTACGTAACGCTAAAAAAGCTAAAGGCGGAGACAAAGACGCAAAATTCGAAATTACAGTGCTTGAGAAAATCAAACCTGTTGTTGACGAAGGCGGCATGGCGCGCTCTGTTGAGTTAACAAAAGAAGAATTAGCCGCCATCGGTTACTTAAATCTACTAACAATGAAACCAACAATGTACATCGCTAATGTAGCGGAAGATGGTTTCGAAAATAACCCATTTTTAGACAAGGTTAAAGAAATTGCAGCTGGTGAGAATGCCGTAGTTGTTGCTGTTTGTGCTGCAATTGAATCTGAACTATCTGAGTTGGAAGAAGAAGATTTAGCTGAATTCATGGAAGATTTAGGCTGGGATGAACCAGGCCTGAATCGTGTTATCCGTGCCGGATACGAATTACTAAGCTTGAATACTTACTTCACAGCAGGTGTTAAAGAAGTTAGAGCCTGGACTTACACAGAAGGCTCTACAGCACCTCAGGCGGCTGGCAAAATCCACACAGACTTCGAAAAGGGCTTCATTCGTGCTGAAATCGTGGGTTACGACGATTATGTTGAATGTGGCGGCGAGTCTGGTGCTAAAGAATCCGGTAAATGGCGTCTGGAAGGAAAAGACTACATCGTTAAAGATGGCGACGTTATCCACTTCAGATTTAATGTGTAATTCCGCATAAATCATTGAATTAGTTATAAAGGGGACATAAGTCCCCTTTTTTACGTCTATAATTTAGAGCTAATACATAATTGATTGCATAGGCTCTGATTATTGTGAAAGTGTATACGGCAAGGCAAGCCATCCTAAATCGTAAAAAAAATGTGGTCGCATATGAATTACTTTTCCGAGATGGAAAGGACAATGCGTTTCCAAAAGTGGACTCTTACGCTGCAACGGCAAAACTTTTAATGGATAGTCATTTCAATCAAGGCCTGGAAAAATTAACTTCCGGCAAGCCCGCGCTAATCAACTACCCTGAGCAAGCATTAATCGATAAAACCCCTACACTCTTACCAAAAAATAAAGCCATGATAGAAATTCTGGAGTCAGTGGAACCCACCCCAGAAGTCTACGAAGCATGTCGGGAAATGTTTCATCAAGGCTATAAGCTTATTCTCGACGATTTTGAATACAGCAAACATTGGCGCCCATTTTTGAAACTGGTTCGCATGGTCAAATTCGATATCATGCAAACACCCTTTGATGAAATTGAACCCTTACTACCAGAAATGAGGCAGTATAAGTTGTTAAAGCTTTTGGCAGAGAAAATCGAAACGCAAGATGAGTTCGAAACAGCCAAAAAGATGGGTTTTGACTTTTTTCAAGGCTACTTCTTTTGTAAACCGCAAATAATTGAACAAACTGACGTAGATAATAATCAAGCGGTTTTGTTTGCCATGTATCAGGAAGTACTCAAACAAAATGTCAATTACACTAAGTTATCCAACTACTTTGAACGAGATACCGCTTTAGCTTATAAACTCTTAAAATTCATAAACTCTGGCCTGTTTCCAGTACGTGACCCTATTTCTTCGTTAAAGCAGGCCTTGATCTATTTAGGAGAAGAACAAGTCAAAAAGTTTGTGACCATGATTATCACAGCACATTTTTCCCAAAACAAACCTGAAGAACTTACCCAAATGTCAATTATCCGAGCTCGTTTTTGCGAGTTAATTGCCAACAAAGTCCTCCCGGCTCGTTCAGAAGAAGCCTTTATTACTGGATTGTTTTCTCTTCTAGACGCTATATTTGATCAGCCCATGGAAAAACTGGTTGGACAGCTCCCAATAACCGAGGAGTCACGATGTGCATTGCTTGATTTAGACAGCCCACTAAATGATATTTTACAAGTAGTACGCGCATACGAATCTGCGAGCTGGAGCAAGATGCGACGAGCATGTGCCAAATTTAATATGGATCAGGATGATTTACCGGACATTTTTACTGATGCTATTCACTGGGCAGATATTTATAAAGATACAGCGGCTGGAAGCATATAGAACAACCGCTAGCAAATTTGTTCATTGACGTATTTTTGTCTAGAAATCATATACTTTTTGCGCTTAGTGAACAAATTAAGAGCAAACGTTTCGTTTTTTACAAATTTCTTAAAAAAACCTGTTGACGACGAAAGGTGTCATCAGCATAATACGCGCCATCGCTTGAGGCGGTAATCGAAAGAAACAAGTGGCTACGTAGCTCAGCTGGTTAGAGCACATCACTCATAATGATGGGGTCCCCTGTTCAAATCAGGGCGTAGCCACCATTCGATTACACTACCAAACTCAAGCAAAAGAATTTGCGGAAGTGGCGGAATTGGTAGACGCGCTGGATTTAGGTTCCAGTATCGCAAGGTGTGAGAGTTCAAGTCTCTCCTTCCGCACCATGCTTTATATAAGCAATATGTTGAAGCACATATAAAACAGTTTCTGCTGGGATATCGCCAAGCGGTAAGGCAGCGGGTTTTGATCTCGCCATTCATAGGTTCAAATCCTATTATCCCAGCCAACTCTTTGTTGGGATATCGCCAAGCGGTAAGGCAGCGGGTTTTGATCTCGCCATTCATAGGTTCAAATCCTATTATCCCAGCCAAAATACAGGCCTCGCATTTGCGAGGCCTTTTTTGTGAAAACCCAAGGTTTTGATACCTGAGGTTAATCAAAATGGCTACGTAGCTCAGCTGGTTAGAGCACATCACTCATAATGATGGGGTCCCCTGTTCAAATCAGGGCGTAGCCACCATTTTGATGCTTCTTATAGAAGTAAATAGAATTTGCGGAAGTGGCGGAATTGGTAGACGCGCTGGATTTAGGTTCCAGTATCGCAAGGTGTGAGAGTTCAAGTCTCTCCTTCCGCACCATGTTTTATGTTAAAACACATATAAAACAGTTTTGTTGGGATATCGCCAAGCGGTAAGGCAGCGGGTTTTGATCTCGCCATTCATAGGTTCAAATCCTATTATCCCAGCCAAAATACAGGCCTCGCATTAGCGAGGCCTTTTTTGTACCCGTAACTATCAGTTTTTCTTCCAAAAAAATCAAAAGCTTAAGCTTGTCGAAGTTAACAACTATGTTCTAAACTTAGCTCTAAACTCAAGTTTGGAAATAGGTTTATCTAATGCGCTTTAGGCCTTTACTTTTAATTGCCTTATTCGGTTTCTCAACTCAAGCTGATGAATATCATCATAAAAACCTGCTTGTAGGAACCAAAGCCATTGGACTGGGCGGAGCATTCACTGCCATCTCAGATGATCTTTCCGCTGTATTTTACAATCCTGCCGGATTAACCAATACAACCAGCTATAATTCCGCGTCTATCTCTACATTTGCCTGGGAAAAAATGACCTATGAGCAAGTGTTTTCTACCGGTGAAGATTTCAGTCGTTCGTCTTTTAGCATAGTACCTAGTTTTTTAGGTATCGGTGGTGTGTCTAATGAATGGCATTGGAGTTTAGGCTTTGGAGTATCTGACCTGTCAACAGAAAGGAACTATGCCGAAACGTCACAGCCTTTGACTGACGAGGAAGGAAACGAAATTGGTATTCAGACAGAGTTTGGCAACGTTGATCTTGATAACAGCGCGTTAAACTTGGCATTTGGAGCAGCCAAAAAAATCACACCCAAGTTATCGATAGGGGCAGCGGTCAATTTGCAATATCGTAAATTCGAAACCATACAAGGCTCTGGAATTAACGCAGTCGCTTACCTACCTTCCATTGATATCCATAGCGGCTTTATTGCTCAACGCCGTATAAAAGATGAAACCATTCTAGTCGCGCCTTCTTTGGGCTTATTATATATGCATGAACTAGCTAATTTTGGTTTCAAATTAACTAAGGATTTGACCATTAATCGATCTTTTAGTGCTTCTCACAATATTTTTGTATCTTCACCTACACCATTACCCCCGACAGCGAAAGCAGCCACGGTAGGAACGATAAGAGGCAGTGCTGAGCAGGAGTACGGGGTCAACTTTTCACTTGGTGTGGCAAAACGATTGGAAAACTCCGAATGGAGTTTCGACATTGACCATTACACTAAGACTAATGTAACGGAAAAAATCATTAGTGAATTTCATCCACCCATTACTCGCGATCTTGCGGCTGTTACCAACTACTCTTTAGGTCTTACCGTCTATCAAACAGAAAACCGTTATTTCCGTTTTGGTATTTTTACCGATAACGCCAATGGCAAAGTCGACCTTGAGCAACCTTTCCAACGTACAGAAACCATAGATATGGTTGGAATAAGTTTTGACTACACGACAGATGTGTTCGAATTTCCGCTTTCTGTAGGTGCTTATATGAAATATGGAGAAGGACAAGTCAGACTGGCAGATATCAGAGTTATAGAAAATATCGTTGGTATACCTCTTTACCCACCGCGCGCCAACAACGACATTTCTGATGCCAAAAAATCCTTGCTGGTATTGTTTGTCAGCGCTAATTTCTAGTTAATTCGCCCGCTTTACATGGGGCTAGTGGTTTGAGTGTTAATAACCAGTTGATTTTTTCAACACCCATTTTTTAGGTGCCGCAGCCTTATTAGCCAAGCCCAAAATACCACTACGGATTCTGGCTAAGGGAGCGTTGCTGTTAGAAAATACCTTATAACAAAGATCCATCATGCCAGACATTGTTTTAGCCTGATATTTTTGGCGACGCTCGTATTTGGACAAAGTTACTCGCAATTGGTCTGTATCTGACAAATCCACTTCAGATAACAACTCAGTTAAACAGGACACATCCTTATAACCCAGATTCACACCCTGCCCCGCTAAAGGATTGATGGTGTGAGCAGCATCCCCAGCCAACACAACTCTATTTTTAAAATAGCTATTTGCCTGGCGACGAGTTAGTGGAAATGATGCGTGTTTAATAACATCAAAATCTCCTGCCAATGGCGGAAAAACTCCAAGAATTCTGCTTTTCAGTTCGCTGTCCGAAAGCGATTTCAAGCCAGAAATTACGTTTGGGTGGTCGTACCATATTAAACATGCATAGCCATCTTCCAGAGGCAAAAATGCTTTAGGTCCTGACGGCTGAAATTCTTGCCAGGTAATACTTTGTGTCGGAAAACGAGTCTTGATCGTTATGCTAAAACAGTGTTGTGCGTAATCCCAACCAGTAATGCCAATGCCGGCTAGTTTACGGCACATACTATTGGCACCATCAGCTGCAATTAATAAATGAGTTTTGACTCGGCTGCGTGAGGTTTCGCCCTGTAAGTCCAAAAATACGGAATCGCCGTTATTCTCAATCGATTGAACCCGCGCGTCCGTGATAGACAATTTGTTTTCCGAAAGTGCATTTTCAAATGCGTTATACGCAGCAAGTTGCAGGGCTTCATTTCGTATCAAATGACCCAAATATGGTTTTTGAATTTCATCCGCCGAAAATATTAATTTCTGAGAGGGAGAATCCCAAGTCGCTAAGGTATCAAACATACATTTGGATGCGGGTGTTATGTGTTGCCAGATGCCTACTTCTTCAAGAAATGCTTCGCTAAACAAATTTATCGCAGACACTCTTAATGGCACGGTTTCTAACCACTCAGCTTTTGGTGGAACTGACTCTACTAATAACACGCGCTTTTGTTGTTTTAATAAAGCTTGTGCTTGCGCAGCCCCGACCATACCGCCACCAACAATGACTACATCATAAAATTCTATATGTTTCTCAGAATCATTCATAAAATCAACACTGTATAAAAGTTGTACAAACCATTGTTCCAATGGCCAGAATTATGACAGAAGTCAAAGAAATTCAATAACCCTTTTAACCCCTTTATTTTTAATGTTTTTATTCCCTTTAAGTCGGATGCGTTTCCCTGTAAAATACGCGACCTTTTATTGGCATATTGAACAAAAGAGTACCTTTTTGACATCAATAGGCCGTGATTTAACTTTTCACGCGAGCGTTAAATTAACGCAGGTATTAAGTACGAGAGAAGCATGACAAAAAAACTGCATATTAAAACTTGGGGCTGTCAAATGAACGAGTATGACTCGCAAAAAATGGCGGATCTACTGGATGACAGTCACGGTTATGAGTTTACCGAAGAAGCGGCTGAAGCCGATGTTATTCTTTTAAATACCTGTTCAATTCGTGAAAAGGCTCAAGAAAAAGTTTTTCACCAATTAGGTCGCTGGAAGAATCTGAAAGATGATAAACCAGAACTTATCATTGGTGTTGGTGGCTGTGTTGCTTCTCAAGAAGGTCAACATATTCGTGAACGCGCCCCATTTGTAGACATGGTATTCGGCCCGCAGACATTACACCGCCTTCCAGAAATGATTGAGCAAATCAAAAAAGGCGAAGGCGAATCGGTGATCGATATCTCTTTCCCTGAAATTGAAAAGTTTGACCGACTACCTGAGCCGACGACAGATGGCCCTAGTGCTTTTGTATCGATCATGGAAGGTTGCAGTAAATACTGTACATTCTGTGTAGTACCTTATACCCGTGGTGAAGAAGTTTCGCGCCCTGTCGATGATGTATTATTTGAAATTGCCCAATTGGCAGACCAAGGAGTACGTGAAGTTAACCTTTTAGGCCAAAACGTAAATGCATTCCGTGGTGAAACACACGACGGTGACATTTGTCACTTCAGCGAATTATTGCGACTTGTTGCCGCTATCGATGGCATCGACCGCATTCGTTACACTACTTCTCACCCTGTAGAATTTACTGATGACATTATTGCTGCGTATGAAGACGTGCCAGAGTTAGTCGATCACCTTCACCTACCAGTTCAATCTGGTGCAGATCGAATCTTAAACTTGATGAAACGTGGCCATACTGCCATTGAGTATAAATCTCAGATCAGAAAGTTACGTAAAGTTCGTCCAAATATCAGTATGTCTAGCGACTTCATCATCGGCTTCCCAGGAGAAACTGCTGATGACCACGCAAAAACAATTAAGCTAATTGAAGACATAGGTTTTGATCACAGTTTCAGCTTCATCTACAGCGCGCGCCCTGGCACGCCAGCAGCTGATTTACCAGATGATGTTGAAGAGAAAGAGAAAAAAGACCGCTTATATGAGCTGCAAAACCTAATCACTCACCAAGCTATGCAGATTTCACGTCAAATGTTAGGGACGGAACAGCGTATTCTTGTTGAAGGCCCTTCAGTTAAAAATCCGATGGAATTACGCGGTCGTACGGAGAATAACCGTGTGGTTAACTTTGAAGGTCCACACAGTTTGATTGGTGGATTTGCAGACGTTAAAGTAGTAGACGTATACACAAACTCGCTACGTGGCGAGTTTGTACGTGGTGAAGATGAAATGGGCTTGCGTCAGGAAGTAGCACCTGCGGAAATTCTGGCCAAACGTCAAAACCAGCAAGATGATTTAGGTGTATCTACATTTACACCCGCCTAAATATGAAAGTAGCGATTTAAAAGGAAACACCTTTTGTCAAAAAAACTAAATACGATGGAAGTATTTTTAGAGCCAGCCGACAAAGATCGGTTGGCATCCCTCATCGGCCCATATGACGATAACCTCAAACATATTGAAAGACGTATGGGCGTCGAGATCACCTATCAGGGCAACAAATTTAAGGTTGTAGGTAATCCGATAAACGTAAGCGCTGCCACTGATGTTTTAAAAGATCTTTACGTTGAAACTCAGCCTAGCCCAAAACACAAAAACAAAGTCAAAGCAGCAGAGTTATCTCCTGACCAAGTGCATTTAGCGGTTCAAGGATCTAAGTTACTGGATCATAGCCCCGAGCCGTATGATAACGAAGTGGTCATACGTACTCGCAAAGGCAATATAAAACCTAGAAATCAAAATCAAATAGACTACGTCAAAAACGTGCTTAACCACGACATTACCTTTGGAATAGGTCCTGCGGGTACGGGTAAAACCTATTTGGCGGTAGCCTGTGCGGTGGATGCGTTAGAAAGACAAGAAGTTAGACGAATATTGCTAACCCGCCCTGCTGTCGAAGCAGGTGAAAAGCTGGGCTTTCTGCCTGGGGATTTAAGCCAGAAAATCGATCCTTATTTACGTCCTTTATATGATGCCCTGTTTGAAATGCTGGGTTTTGAAAAAGTAGAACGATTAATAGAAAGAAACGTCATTGAAGTTGCGCCGTTAGCTTACATGCGGGGTCGAACCTTAAACGACGCTTTTATCATTTTAGATGAAAGTCAAAACACGACAGTAGAACAAATGAAAATGTTCCTGACTCGTATTGGCTTTAATTCTAAAGCCGTTATCACTGGCGATATCACGCAGGTCGACTTGCCGCGTGGGGCGAAGTCCGGTTTAAGACAGTCCATTGAAGTTCTTAGTGAAGTTGATGACATCAGCTTTAACTTTTTCAAAGCGGACGACGTCGTGCGTCACCCCGTTGTAGCCAAGGTTGTCATGGCATATGAAGAGCACGATGCACAACAACGCCGGGAAAAAGCGGAACGTGACAAGCAACGTGCAATGGAAAAAGAACTAGAGCAATCAAAATCTGAGGAGCAGACGTAATTGTGGTTACTCTAGATTATCAAAATGCTTGTTCTATTGAAGAAGTGCCCTCTGAAGCTCAATGTTTAGCTTGGTTGAAACAATTCCTTACAGAATTTCAGGAAGAATCAGAGCTCACTGTACGCATCGTTGATGAAGAAGAAAGTCAGGCTCTGAATTCAGAATATCGTGGTAAAAATTACCCAACTAATGTTCTGTCATTTCCATTTGAAGTTCCCCCATACGTTACCGAAGAAATGGAGTTCCCACTTCTCGGAGACCTTGTGATCTGTGCACAAGTAGTAAACCGCGAAGCCGTAGAGCAGAACAAAACGTTTGAAGCCCACTGGGCCCATATGTTGTTACACGGTAGCTTGCATTTGTTAGGTTATGACCATGTAGAAGATATTGAGGCAGAACAAATGGAAGCCATTGAAATAGAAATTTTACAAAAAATAGGTTTCCCTAATCCGTATATCGATCAATAATCGGATTTAGTTGATTTGATTAATTTTCGAACAACACAGAATTTTAAGCAATAGAGGAACATTCTAAAAAGAATGAGCGACGACAACCCACATAGTAGCAACGGTTCTTCAAACAAGGGCTGGTTAGAAAAAATAGGCCAGATCTTCAACGACGAACCGAAAAGCAAAGAAGACATCGTTAAACTTATCGATGTCGCAGCGCAAAACGATTTAATCGATCTTAATACCAAAAATATGATCGATGGCGTCATGGAAATTGCAGACTTACGGATCAGAGACATTATGATCCCAAGGGCACAGATGATCACACTGGATTTATCTGACAGTCCTGAAAAATTTCTTCCAACCATGATTGAATCTGGCCACTCGCGTTTTCCAGTGGTGACAGAAGATAAAGATCATGTGGAAGGAATACTGCTCGCAAAAGATTTACTCGGCTTACTGATGAATCGAGAGCAAGAGATTGACTTGAAATCTCTCCTACGCCCTATTGTCGTTGTACCTGAGAGCAAACGTGTCGATACCCTATTAAAGGAATTCCGTCAAAACCGTTACCATATGGCGATTGTTGTCGATGAATACGGCGGTGTATCGGGGTTAGTTACCATTGAAGACATTTTGGAACTCATCGTTGGAGAAATCGAAGACGAGTTTGACCCAGAAGAGAATCAAACGGACGATATTCGCAAAGTATCTAAACACGTGTTTATGGTGCAAGCTTTAACCGAACTAGACGATTTTAATGAGTATTTTGGTACTGACTTTGATGAAGAAGAAGCAGATACCATAGGTGGAATCGTGTTACATGAGTTTGGCCACATGCCAGAAAAAGGCGAAGAAGTAACCATACGTGGAATCACATTTAAGATTCAATCGGCCGATACAAGACGTATTCAACAACTCACGGTAACCTTGCCAAAAGTGGAAAAAGAAAACGCAGCCTAATGATTAGTGCGCAAATAGTTTAAGGAAAAAGCAGTTCCCTATGACTAACAATGAAGTTGCTAAAAAGGACTGGATGACAAACATCCAGTCCTTTTTTACGTCAGAGTCAAAGTGGCGTTATCCCGTATTATTCATACTAGGCGCGACAAACGTGTTCGCTTACGCGCCCTACGATGTATGGTTCCTGCCGTTTATCACGCTCAGTGTCCTAATACTGAGTCTGTCATTTGACTTAACTCCAAAACTGGCAGCAAAATTTGGTTTTAGTTATGGGCTTGGTTGGTTCGCCACAGGCATTAGCTGGGTTCACGTCGCAATTGCCGATTTTGGTGGCTTGCCTTTACCTATTTCAATTATTTTGATGGCACTGTTAGATGGTTATCTCGCCCTATTTCCCGCGTTGGCATGTTTCATCGCCGTTAAGTTTAAACCTAAGTTAGGTTTATACGCTTTAGTACCAGCCTGGATATTAACGGAATGGCTACGCTCGGTTGTCTTAACTGGCTTTCCCTGGTTATCCATCGGTTACACCCAGTCGAGTAGTTGGCTGTCAGGATGGGCACCCATTATCGGCGAGATCGGCCTGCAATTTATCGTGTTAAGCCTTTCGCTTTGCTTGGTCATGTCTTTCGTTAACAGGGTCTCACTTAGAAAACGGATTGTTACGCTTGGTATAACTGTCTTGTTTTTCTTAATGGGAGGCGTACTATCGTCTCTAAACTGGTCTACAGGTCCAGATAAAGCGGTAAACATCAGCCTGGTTCAAGGAAACATAGAACAAAGCATAAAGTGGCAACCTGAAAATGAAATGCCAACCATGTTGCAGTATCTGGATTTGAGTCGTAGCGAATTTAAATACGCCGATCTCATTATTTGGCCGGAAGCTGCAGTTCCTAGGTTAGAAATTATTTCCAATGACTTCTTAAGAGAAGTTGACAAATTGGCTGCCGCATCTGACACCGCCCTTATAACAGGTATTGTCGATTACCAACCAGAAACAAAAAACGCCTATAACAATCTCATAGTTTTGGGTAAAAAACGCCCTAACGACGAGTTTGGCCATTATAAATACCTGCACTCAAATCGATTTAACAAACACCATTTATTACCAATTGGTGAATTTATACCGTTTGAATCGTTTCTAAGGGGTATTGCGCCATTATTTGATCTGCCTATGTCATCGTTTAGCCGTGGTACTTATCAACAAGATAACTTACTGGCTAATGGCCTCTATCTATCACCTGCAATCTGTTTTGAGATTGCTTTTTCAAGTCAGGTTCGAGCGAATTTATACAACGCAAAACACCAAACCAGTGACATCCTTTTAACGGTCAGCAACGACGCCTGGTTTGGAGACACACACGGTCCATGGCAACATTTGCAAATTGCGCAAATGCGAGCATTAGAGTATGCAAAACCAGTAGTGAGAGTAACAAATAACGGTGTAACCGCAGTAATTGATGCCCAAGGAAAAATCGTAAATATACTGCCCCAATTTGAACAGCAAGTGTTAAGGCAGCAATTAACCTATCAACATGCGATAACACCTTATCAGCGTTTTGGTGATGCCCCACTCTATCTTTTACTCTCAGCATTCACTGCCGCTTGTTTCATAAGAAAAAGAAACAAAAAGATAAAAAATACTGAACTAATAACGAGTCGGTAAGTCTACATCAGCTGAATTATTTCTTTATTAATCATGGACGTAAGAATGAAAAAAACTAGTATTACTGTCGCCCTATTGTTGGTAGCACCACTTTCTTTTTCCACTTTTGCCGAAGAATATCAGTCAATCTTTAATGCTCATTCTATTTTTAATGACGATTTAGATAGCTTAAACAGCCTCAGCTACAGTTATTTTTTTAAAAAATTAGAAACAAGAGGTCCACTGGACTATTTTGGTTTTAATCAGAGAGTCAATCAAATAACGGTTAGCACCGCCTTTCCTGATTTAGATTTATTTAAAGACCGCAACTTAGGAGTCAACCTAAGCCATAATTATAATAACTGGCAACTATCAGCAAGCTACTCAAAATTGGAGAGTGATACGGCTTACACTGATGCTGATTTCTATACAGTAAGTGGTCAATATTTCTTAAGCGAAAACTGGGATATCGGTATCCGATATCAAGACAATGACTACAAATCCGGTCATCAAAGTTTCCATGATGACTCTGGTTTCACGGTTTTCACCAACTACCTGGTTAATTTGAGTGGAGACGCTACATTGGGACTCTCTCTAAGTTACGAGGACAAATCGTCTGACGCTAATTTATCCGCGGTCTACTTTACACCTTTAGCAGATGGTCGCTTCTTTTCAGCGTCCATTTCTACAAACGAAAATTTTGATGTTTTAGCTTCAGGTAAGTATTACTTCGATAAAAGTACTGCTGTAGAAATGAGTTTAGATGAAGGCGATGTTTCAAATATAGGTTACAGCAAGTTCCTTAACGCCAACTATAAAGTTGCCGTAGGTGTAACCTACCCGTTTGAAGATCATCGTTTGTATAATCTAAGCTTAACTGGATACTTCTAATCAAAGAACCCGGTTTACACCGGGCTCTTCTATAATGTTCAATTTGTTATTTCTTTAACCGCTCAATAGCCTGTTCCAACATGCTTCTTGGGCAACCAAAATTTATTCGAGTAAAATCAGGCCAACCAAAATCTCTGCCTGGCGAAGGCCCTACTCCCTTTGACTCCATATAAGCATGGACATTATCAACGCCCAGTCCAGATGCGTCGATCCATGCCAAAAACGTCGCTGCAGGACGAACCAATTTAAAACCCGGTAACTTTTCTATTTCAGCTTCTAGATAATCCAAATTGCCACGTAGATACTCTAACTGTTGTTGGTGCCAATCATCACACTGAGTGAACGCCACTTCAGTTGCAACTAAACCCATAAAATTCACCCAGGGAACTATGCCTGCAGCCGCCTTTGTAAATTGGCTACGCACTTTGGCATCCGGAATAATCGCAAATGAAGTCCCCAACCCAGCCACATTAAAGGTCTTGCTGGCGGCCATTAATGTAATCGACTGTTCGCCAATATTAGCGAGTTTTCCAGCCGGAATATGTCTGGCATTTTTATCTAAAATCAAATCGCAATGGATTTCATCGGAGCACAAAGTTACGTTATGTTCTAAACAAATAGCCTCAACTTTCTCCAGCTCTTCCTTTGTCATGACAGAACCCACTGGGTTCATAGGATTACACATGATGAATAATTTGGTTTTAGGATCAGCGGCTTTTCTTTCTAGCTCTTCAAAATCAAGCGTCCAGCGACCATCAACTTCAATGGTATTTACATCTTCTCGGACCAGATTATTTAATCCTGGCGCAGCTAACATAGGCGGATAATTAGGAACTTGAACCAGCACCTTGTCGCCGTCTTCGCAGGTCGCTTTACACGCCACGTTAAATGCCGGTACAACACCCGGTGTCCAAACAATCCACTCTGGTTTAATTTGCCAATCGTGTTTGTCATTGAGCCAACGCACTACGGCTTTATTTGCAGGTTCATATTCAGCAGGTAGGTGATAACCGTATACACCATGTTCCGTACGTGCTTTAAGCGCTTCAATAATAGGGTCGGCACACTTAAACTCACTGTCAGCAACCCACAGCGGTATTACGTCTTTGCCTTCATATCGTTGCCACTTAAATGAAAATGTAGAACGTCGGTCGACATGCTGATCAAAATTCATAACTTTACCTTCCTAAATAAATACAGCCCCATTTAGCCATCTAAACATCCAAATAACAAGGGGGATTTGAAATAACTTATAAACAAATTTATAACTAACTAATTGACTGTGATAAAGTAAACCAAAACAGGGACATAACAAGGAAGATAATGAAAAAACTCCTGCCAATCATACTTTCATCAATTCTTTTTCCAACTGCCAGTAACGTGTATGCTAATGAAGGCAACACAGCACGTCTCATCGAGTCCGTCAAAGTTGCGGTTCCTATTAAGAGAGCTGCGCCAAAGTATCCAACGTCAGAGGCAAGAAAAGGACGAGAGGGATGGACTCAACTCAGTTTTGTTGTTGGTACCGATGGCATTCCTTATGACGTCACGGTCATCAACTCTTCAGGAAATTCCAGAATAGATAACACCTCGGTTAGAGCCGTCAAAAAATGGCGTTACGATCCAGCGACTAACGCCGATGGTGAAGTTATAGAACAGTGTCAAACCTCAGTGCAGCTCGACTATAGACTCGGTGCGAAAAACGCAGTCAGTAAGAAATTTCGAACTCGACTGCTAAAAACATTTGAGCACCTTAGAGCAGAGAATGTTGAACTGCTTAAAGAAGATCTGGAACAGTTAGACAAAGTTAACTCAGGAAAAATGACGGAAAACACATGGCTGAGTTACGTAAAAGCCAATTATTACGGCTTAAAAGGTGATGAAGAAAAGCAATACTTCTATTTAACCAAAGCCGTGCCCAACAGCGTTAAAAAAGATAAGAAACACATATTGCCAGAAGATAGTTTATTAGTGAGCTTGCATCAGCTGTTTAGGCTTCAAGCTAAAAAGTCCAAGTATTTCGATGCCTTGCAAACCTTTGAAAAAATCGAACAATTTGACTCTGAGTTAGCCCTCAATATTCAAAACAATTTAAGACCGTTCGCGGCAAAAATCGAGCAGGCAATTGACAGCGATAAGCTTATTGTCGTGGAAGGTGAAATAAATCGTGGTCGATGGATACATAATTTAGCTCGAGAACAGTTTGCGGTAAATGAGATTAACGGAAAACTAAGAAAACTTGATGTTCGCTGTGAAAACAAACGAAATGTTTTCACGGTAAACGATACGTCAACTTGGAAGATCCCAAAAAGCTGGGGAAATTGCCAAGTTATTATTGAGGGGGATGACACCACAACCTTCGAACTCGTTGAGTTGACTACAAAAGTTTGATCCTCTCCTCAACCTAAAACGCTGAGGTCAATACGCCTCAGCTCAGCGTTGTCTGATACCGATCCTCATAAATGCTTAAACATGATGTAACTGTCTACATAACCTAATGTGGCATGTTGATAAGCCTTAGGAATGGTTCCAATTATGTTAAAGCCCAATTTTTGCCAAAGTCTTATCGCTACTTCATTGGTGGAAACCACCGAATTAAACTGCATAGCTTTGAAGCCGTATTCAATGGCGATTAACTGAGAATGTTCGCATAACTTCCTTGCAACCCCTTTACCTCGGGTATTTTCACTTACCATGTACCCGCAATTCGATATATGTGAGCTCGGGCCTTGTGCGTTAGCTTTAATGTAATAAGTCCCTAGAACTTCTCCATTGTCTTCATAAACAAACGCCTTTATTGGAGTTTTACACCACAACTGATAAGCCTCATCAGAACTCATGTCAGGCTCAAACGCGTAGGTTTCTTTTGCTTGTATGACTTTTTCGAAACAAGGCCAAAATTGTTTAAAATCGGATTCAGTCATTTCCCGTATCAACAGACAGTTACTCCTATTATTTACTGCGGCAAAGCGCTGCTGTATTGCCTCTAGTTATATTAATCAAATCCATTGGAGCCAATTCTATTTCAAGCCCTCTTCTACCTCCGCTGATAAATATTGTGGAAAAAGGCTCGGCAGACGTATCCAAAAAAGTTCTAAGTTTTCTCTTTTGTCCTATGGGGCTCACACCACCAATGACATATCCCGTTGACCGCTGAACAACCGATTGCTCAGCCATTTCCGCCTTTTTTGCATTTGCAACATTCGCCAAGAGTTTCAAATCCAACATGGAAGAAACAGGAATGACACACACAACCAACTCACCCGTATTAAGTTTGACGACTAGCGTTTTAAAAACTCTGTCAACAGCAACCGAGAGCTTTTCTGCTGCTTCCATACCATAGGACTCAGTTGATGCATCATGTACGTATTCATGTACCTGAAACGATATTTTCGCACTTTGACAACGTTTTAACGCTGGAGTCATAGACTAACCTCAATTCAAAAATCTTTTATACTTTATATTCAGAAATAATGGTTGTGCTGCCTACTGAACGCGTGAAAAATTCCTCTTTGACAGATAAGTAATTAGGATCTGAAAAGAACCTCTCCATATGATCTTTATCTTTAAATTGAATCGTAAATACACGATTAATGTCCGGATTGCCTTCGTGTTTTAACACTTCAGAAACTTTAAAGTCATAACCAAAATTACCAAGGTATTCATTAAGAATAGGCTTCATTGCATCTCTATAAGCACCGTAGACGTCATCATCCATAACATTTAAGCCGACTAACATTTCGTACATAACTGCTTTCCTTTTTTTGACTAGGGTTAAGTGAAGTTGAGCTCGAAACAGCGCCGTTATTAAAAGGAAATATTTAAACAATCGCCAATACTAAATTGTTACAAGTATTTTCAAGTCAATGTGCCGTCATTGTTTGATCATTCAAGATTGGTTGCCACGTTTAAGTATAACAACGACGGCGAGCTAAAGAGAGCAATTCCACTATGCTTGAGTATGAGATTAATAAACCGGAATCGCCCAAAGTTATTAGCTGTAGGCGTTTCTTCTAACAGATGTAATGTAAATGAACCGAGCATTAAATGGCCATATGCAAAATTGGAAATGGATTGCCCATATCATCAATAGGCGAGCGACTTTGAACCTTAAATCCCAGATGTTGATAAAAACCAACAGCTAATGGATTTTGTTCATTTACGTCCACCTTGGTAACAGCAAATTGCTCTATTGCATACTGCAGCAATTGTCGACCAATGCCGTTTCCCCTTGCTTTATTTAAGACAAATAACATTTCAATTTTTGAATCATTTACACCAATGAATCCAATAATTGAGCCGTCAGCATCTTTTATGCAACGTAAAGTCACAGCAGGAAACGCTTGCTCCATGATAATAGGCTTAAAAAACTCGATATCTTCATCCGTAATGAAGTCATGAGTTGCTCGGACTGAATTTTCCCAAACATTAAGCAATTCTGCGTAATCTCTAGGATGCACATTTTCTACAATCATAGTGTTCTCTTATTGTTCGAAAAACTTCTTAGTGCAGCCGCGAAGTAAGACTCTAATACTTCAACACGAATTAGTCCACGTAAACTAAAGCAATGCTAATCTTTGTTCTTATCTGCGAACTCTTTAACCGAGCGAAGGTACCTAATTAACCGGGCTTCAGCCTTGTTAATTGGCTTGCCCCCGATATAAGTGGATTCCCTTTCTACTTTTTGCTGAGTCTCAATGTTTTCTTTATAAAGCAGTAATTCAGCTTCAGAAAGTTGCTCCCAAACACCATTTCTATCACTGGCTAAATCACAAATCCTGGGAAGAGATTCCAATATCAAAATGGAGCCTAAAGAATAAAATCGACTATCGTAAACACATCCTAAGATTTTTCCTCTATCAACGACTAATTGCCAAGGAAAACTGTTGTCACCAACTTCGATACCGTCTTTTTTCTCCACCAGGGTCGCTGCGCCAGAATTAAAGGTCAAAAAAAGAATAAGAAGTGAGACTAATTTCATGTGGGTTCATCCATAAATACATTGCTTAAAAGATAGAGTTTAAAAAGAAATATTAAGTTAACAACAACCTTCAACACATCGGTGTTTTTAAAATCAAATAATCTGTTTTGTTATCTAATAAACCTGTTACGACTTGTCTTGTCGTATTTAGTTCAAAAGTCACAATATTTTGTTAGCCAACAAAACTACTGCCTTACTTTGTGGCATTTCTTAAACACTGCGATATTTCTACCTTCCCAAGGCCCAAAACAAACCAAGAACTAAATAGGCAAAACTAAATATTCCCATGATCAACTTAGATTGATTCCCCAATTTATATTGCACAAAGATCAACAAACCCAAACAGACAAACTGAACATATTCGAGTTTTTGACTCGGAATTAACAAAGGTAAGAACACAATCACGCCAATGAGTGACCAGATAATTACCTGTAGTTGACTTCGACTTACACTTTTCAGATTATTCATGCTCACAACCTCTAACCAACACCCACCGTTCTTTGGCAAAACAAGCCACTCTTAACTATCTTACGTTCCATAGTTTTTTCACCATTTTCACGCCTATAGGGTCGTATTTAGATAACCTTGCCCTATCATATGGAAAATAATCACCGCCAACAAAATACATTGCAGACAACTCGGCAAAATATTCGAGATTATTCTTAAGCGCATAAGCTCTTGGTTTAACCCTGTTTTTGTAATCTTTAACATTGGTATAAAGCCCTTTAGCCTTGGCAAGCTTCCACGGCGCAGCGATGACATCATATCTGTCTGGCCAATGCATAATTTGCCAAGCATGAGCCAATTCATGTGTAACGGCTTTTCTAGCCCACATTTCGGACAAGTATATTAAGTTTTCCGCACTATAAATGACGACTGAGTTCTCCCAACGTTTGTCATAATGCAGTCTGTTCTTGGTTTCCCCTTTTCTGACAAACCTCATTCCGCTCTTTTTGCCACCTTTGGGAGAGTCTTCACCCCACATAAGAAAGATGTTCAGTTTTTTTAGCTTTTTAATCGAGTGTGCCGGAAGTTTAGTTTCAATATCAGCTAATGTCTTTTTTAGCTTTTTTAAAGACTTTGTTGCTAACGCTGAATTTGAGCGCTGCATATCTGCCTCTATGTATATATTCCAACTTCCCCTATCATTGAGATACTCTCTTTCCGGCGTTCTAAAATCAACCTCAGCGTTTACATAACCAGAAAGAAAAATCAGTAGAAACGAAACTGCATATAGACAAGTGAACTTCAAAATACACTCCTTTGCTCAAATTAACCGTGATTGAGAAATATTAACTAGGCTTATCGGTTTCTTTAGCCGAAACGAATAAATCCAACATAACGTTGCGAAACACGTACAGGCAACCACTAATCGAAATAATGATAATCAGGAATGGCGATAACGCTGAGTCATCAAAAAAATACCCATTTATCGCCTGCATCACTATCGTCAGCAAGGCCGCTATAAACATTGCTTTAATGTAGTGTTTAGTAATTGATGTCTTAACATCTTGTTCTGTGATCATGAGTTCTCCCTCTTGATTAAAATAAGCGCGTTTACTACAAATTATCTTTAAATGAATAAATTGCTCCAATTTAAGCTATATCTGTATTAGGCACATTGAAATAACGGATGTACTGCTTAACTCCACTCACCGCCTCTAACAATCAATTGAGAACGTTATGAGTTCTGAGTTTCAAATTGGTTTGGTGCGATTATTTAAAAAGCTCAAATAATTCATGAACTATGCCCGAAGGATCTTTAAAGGCAGAATAGCGCCCCCAACGGTTCTCGTTTGGTGTTTCATGAACAAAAGTAACCCCCTGAGACTTGAGTTCATCAATTTTGTCGTCCAAATTTTCGACAGTAAACAACAATGTTGAGTTTGAGTTATATCCATGCGAGTACGGAACAGAATCTAATGTGCCTTGAAACATTATTATTTCGTGAGTACCTGCAACAAGTTTTACACAATTAGAATGTTCTTCTGTTAAATCTAACCCTAACGTTTTTGTATAAAACAGAAGTGATTCTTTAAGATTGTTAACAACTAACAATGTGGATGGGTTTTGCATGAATGAATTCCCTTTATTTTCCCTTTACTTTTCGCGCTTTAACACTAGTCACCTTCTTGTGGCGCAATACTATATGACCAAAGAGAGTAAGCCAACCTTAGTTAATCTAACTTAATCAGTGGCTAACGATTAATTGCATGTCACTTGATTATCTTTTTGAATAACAATTTCAACTCGTTTATTTATCTCGTTATTAGTAACGTAACCGCAACTACCTTGATAGGCTTTCGAATTCGATTTAAACAACTTATAACGATAAACACCGTCTTGCTCTTGTAATAAAGAATAATGAAGAGTATTGCTGCCACTGATAGGTATAGAGCCAAAATCTAAGTGGCTACTTGGCAGATCAACTTCAGCGCGAGTAATAGTTGTCTCAGAGTTATTCACAATCGTGATGGATGGCATCAAATAGTAACTAGACCAATAAACAGCTACCAATAATGTGGCTATCAACAAAGTGATTTTGTAGAGACGATTCATTTGGTTCTTTCAGCGTCCCAATAATAGGCTAAATATCAGTTGGATATAGCTTAACCACGATGGAGATTTAAACCAACTGGTTTTTGCCCTTGTCATTTCATCGGTTTTTTAGTGGTTTTATGGTCAAGGAGTCCCGTCTATCAACTGAGACGATACATACTTAACCTTGTTTTGTGGGGAGTGATAATCAATTTCCACGTATGTTAGAAAAACAGCGTGGCAATTCAGGCACTCATGAATCTCCGATATATTATACGGATAATAATTTACGGCGATTGGCGCGTCTTTTGAGCCATAGTTTGTTCCATTTGGGTGATACTCAATCCGAAAATTACCATCAAGAGCTTCTTCTTTATGATCGAAGTGCCCATGACTCCTAAATTGGTTTGGTAATTGAACGTAGTTTTGCCAAGTGAGAAATTCACTATACTCACAATAGCACTCTAATTCTTGGTCGTGCTTTTCCGAAAGTTTTTGAAATTGTTCTAATGTCAAAATGTGTACCAAACGTCGCATTAATGTGAGAGCTAGTTTGGCAATTTCATTGCTTAATTTGCAACTTAAAATGACAAACTTTAGTGAATCATTTTTATTTTAGTATGGCTAATCACCACCTCCTCCGCCACAGTCTCCACCTCCGATACCGCCCTCGCTGCCAAAAGCACCGCCGCCTCCCATGACTGCATTTCGGGAATAATCTAAAAGAGAGTCGAAATTAAACCGTGGCCAGTTACCAAAACACTTTTTTGATACGTCAGTGCGTAGACCACTATAAGTAAATTCCAAATTCAATTCTTCGAAGTCAGATTGCGAGCAAAACATTGCAAAAGCATATTCAATATTGTGCTCAGTTTTGAGCTCAATATTAAAAATACTTTTTACTTCTTCAATAGAATAAAAGTTCTTCTTTTCGAATGATCTAATCAAAGCAGGAGGTAATACTCGTGCAATTTTTGTGATTGAATTTTTATTAAACATGTCGAACATTTAGCTGAACTCCGTTTTGCCATATCACCTAGATAAGAAGCAATAAAATCAGTTGGTTATACTTTTACGATGAAGGTGTTTGAAACCAACTGGTTTATGTCCTTCTCGCCTCATTGGTTAGCTGCTTGATTTAATTACTATAACTGAAAACTCTTTACCGCCAATATTTATACTTGCTTCTTTGCCTAATTGCACAACTAGGGATGGAGATATACTTTCACCACCTAGCTTTAACTTAGTATTTAAATTTACAGTAGAATCATTTGCTGGAATTACTTTAAGTGAAAAACTATATAAATCATCAACTGAAACAGACGCTTCTTTGTTTGGATTAACAGTTAATATAGGTGAGCTAATCAAATTTTTATTATCATAGATTTTTGTGCTTACAACAAAGCTATCATCTGCTTTAACAATTGAAGCAAAACCTAGTAACGCAATTAATCCGATTATTTTTTTCATTATTATCTCCGTATAGTAAATGATACCGCTTAAAGCTGTTAACGCTTATTGTGTAGGCATCTAAGTAACCTCGCCTACCTCTATTTCAGCAATACTTACATTAAAATCTCATTATTTCAAAATGTTATGAACAACAAATAGTAATAAATTAATAAGTGCGTCCGCTAGGACGTGACAACTCAGCAATATCCGAGTAAGAAAGCTAACTTTTATTTAAGTATTCCAGAAACTAATTTACCGAAAAACTAACACCAATTTTCCAACTCAAACTTACAATTCAAAACTCTAACACCAGCTGAAAATGTAATCTTTCGTTTTGCTTCATCCCTACCTATCCTTAACAATTGGAAAAGCAAGTTTATGAGTGTATGAAATATTTAATCTTTTTTATTTTTTTGGCCTGTCACGTTACCGCGAAGCCATTAAGATTTGTCACTGAAGAACTACCGCCTTATCAAATCGTAGATAGTTCTGGAAAACTTGTTGCCGGCACGTCTTTTTCACTAATCAGCGAGCTATTGGATAACATACAAGTTGAAGCAAAGATTGAAGTGATGCCGTGGGCCAGAGCCTACCGCACCGCCTTAGATGAAAAAAATACTTTCATATTTTCCATTGCTAGAAGTCCGCAACGAGAAAGTTCATTTCATTGGATAGCTCCGCTTCGGCAGCTCAGGTTTCACTTTTATGGGCTTAAGAAGGCCTCTAGTGAAGTATATTTGGCAAAAAAATCGGTCTTGGACTTGCGCGTTGTGGCTGTAAGGGGAAGTATAGAAGCGGACCTGTTACGACAATCCGGCTTCACCACAAATCAAAACTTAACCCTGACAGATAACTATTTATCCGGTTGGAAGATGTTACTGCTAGGCCGCGTCGATGCGATATACGCCAATGAATACGTAAAAAGTGGCATTACGAAACAACTTGGTTTTGACGAGTCACCTTTTTACGTTCAATACAGTATGAACCAAGTGCTTGAGCTATATATTGCTGCGAATGTTAATTCCGATCCTGAAATAATAAGCTTGATCACACGTCAGTTTAACAAAATGAAAAAGAGTGGCCGAATGCGGGAGATCATCGAAGAGCAAGAACAACTCATTTACGATGCCAAACTATAAAAAAAGCGCCCAAATGGCGCTTTCCGTTCTTTATAAACTGCTTAAGATTCGACTTACGCGAACTGCATTTCAGGAATGTCACCGTCTACGCGAATTTTACCCGCTGTTTTTTCAATGATCTCTTCAACAGAAACACCTGGCGCTCTTTCTTTTAGAACAAACTCGCTGTTTTCAATCTCAAGGTAAGCTAAGTCTGTAATGACTTTAGTGATACAGTTAACGCCAGTTAAAGGTAGAGTACATTTTTCTAACAACTTAGATACGCCATGTTTGTTGGCGTGAGTCATAGTCACGATAATGTTCTCAGCACCTGCAACCAAATCCATTGCGCCGCCCATGCCTTTAACCAGTTTTCCTGGGATCATGTAGCTCGCGATATTACCTTCCTGATCCACCTCGAATGCACCTAAAACCGTAACATCTACGTGGCCACCACGGATCATAGCGAAACTTTCTGCAGAGCTGAAAATAGCCGCGCCAGTCGCAGTAGTAACCGTTTCTTTACCCGCGTTGATCATATCCGCGTCCACTTCCGCTTCTGTCGGATAAGGGCCCATGCCCAATAAGCCATTCTCTGACTGCAACATCACTTCCATTCCTTCAGGAACGTAGTTCGCCGCTAACGTTGGAATGCCTATGCCAAGGTTTACGTAATCACCGTCATTAAATTCCTGAGCAACACGTTGTGCAATTTGTTCTCTTGATAATGCCATTTTGTCGTGCTCCTTATCGAGTGGTTACTTTTTCGATACGTTTTTCAAACGTACCTTGAATTAGGCGATCAACATAAATACCCGGTGTATGTATTTCACTTGGATTTAATTCACCTGGCTCTACAATCTCTTCCACTTCAACAACGGTAATCTTACCTGCAGTGGCAGCCATAGGGTTAAAGTTCTGCGCCGTATGACGGAAGATACAGTTACCATAACGGTCTGCTTTCCACGCTTTAACAATGGCAAAGTCACCAGTAATGCTCTCTTCCATAATATATGGACGTCCATTAAACTCGCGAACCTCTTTGCCTTCACCTACTAACGTGCCGTAGCCAGTAGCCGTATAAAACGCTGGGATACCTGCACCACCAGCACGCATTTTTTCAGCTAATGTGCCTTGAGGTGTTAATTCTACTTCTAACTCACCATTTAAAAGTTGCTGTTCAAATAAGGCGTTTTCACCAACATAAGAAGACACCATTTTTTTGATTTGTTTGTCTTCAAGCAAAATGCCTAATCCAAAGCCGTCTACACCACAGTTGTTAGAAACAACCGTTAAACCTTTTGTGCCTTTGTTTTTGATCTCTGCAATCAAGCCTTCTGGGATCCCACATAAACCGAAACCACCTGCAATAATCGTCATGTCATCTTCCAGACCTGCCATTGCTTCGCTATAGCTCGACACTACCTTGTCAAAACCCGACATAATAAGCCCCTTTTAAATAAGATATTATTTCAATGCGCCACATGTTTACATAAGTGTCGCTCTTACCCCAACGTTTAGGGCAATACCGATTTTTATTTAAGCATGATTAAGTAAACTTGTATTGACACTTTCTGTTTCAAAGTTTTTACATTTTGCTGTCATAACTCCATCATAAATATCAACTATATTCACAATTTGCAGGACTGCAACGCAAAAACTTAACAATGTACTTTTGCCTCTCTATATTATGTGGCCACTTTCAAACTAAATGAGAGGTTTTAGTACATTGAAGCAAGTCACTTTTGATAATAAAAACATTACGCCAAGTAAAATTGTTTGTATCGGCAGAAACTATGTTGAACATATAGAAGAGCTGAACAACGAAGTGCCAGACGAGCCTGTGGTTTTCATAAAACCTAACTCGGCCATCTCTCAAAACATTCAGCTTTTAAGCGATGAGCCCGTGCATTACGAGGCGGAAATTTGCTTCCTCATCAAAAACCAACAACTCGCTGGTGTCGGTTTTGGATTAGACCTAACCAAACGAGAGCTTCAACAAAAACTTAAAACTAAAGGGTTACCATGGGAAAGAGCCAAGGCGTTTGACAACTCTGCTGTCTTTAGCGACTTTCTACCGCTAGAACATGATATTGAATCTCTGAGTATGGAGTTATTCATAAACGACACATTAAGACAACATGCGCCAACCGATCTGATGATGTACAAACCTCAAGAACTATTGGATTTTGTTTCATCGTTCATGACATTAGAAGATGGTGATATTTTGATGACTGGCACCCCAAAAGGAGTTGGAAAAATAGAGCCTAATGCCCAATTTACGGGTCGCATTTTGGTCTCTACCTCAACAACAGAGTCCGATACTTTAGTCGAGAAACAATGGACTGCTAGTTTATAAAATTGAAAATACACGTACTTAGTTTTGAAAATATTTGTTACTAATTCTCTGTTTATAAATTGAACATTATTACTTGTTTTGTTGAATAAACGACCTTAAAGTGGAAATCACTGTTAATACAGAAGGACACTGAAATGTTAAAACAAGAACACAAAGAAACAGAGTCAAACCCAGCGGGTATCGGTATTGCAATCGGTGTAGCCATTGGTGTCGCAATCGGCACTGCGGTTGACAACCTTGGCGCTGGCATTGCCATAGGAATAGCCATAGGGGCAGGTATTGGCAGTTCAATGCAAAAACGACATCAAAAGTCCTCCACCAATCAGAACTAATTATTTCGTTTTCTTATAATTAAATCGAACAGCATAAACCTCTTTATTTTCATGGTCATAACAAACGATTAAAATGGCCGTGAAAATAAATTTAAATAATTTACAACTATTTCTTCCCCCTGCTCGACTAAATAACCAAACCCAACAAAAAGAGCAGAATATGAATATCCAGAACTCTATTAAACAGTTGTTACAAGTATCCGTAAGGCTATGTTCCCTTAAATTGTTGCTACACTGTAATTAAACACAGTGGAGGCTAGAATCATGATCCCAGCTCAGTTTAAAAAGCTTCTTGAAGAAGTGACTCATTTGACGGATCAGCAAATGCG
>Ga0213830_1000389_pt1 | contig 30494 bp, 23 predicted proteins | sample SWATP11_FD_161661 | JGI IMG/M metagenome (GOLD analysis project Ga0213830, IMG submission 161661) | Coastal seawater microbial communities from Marineland, Florida, United States - SWA TP1 #1 | ecosystem: Environmental > Aquatic > Marine > Coastal | place: USA: Florida | collected 2016-08-06 | reverse complement strand
TACTCTAACTCGGCCCCTTAACGACCGGCGTTTTCACGATCCGCTCCCTTCCGCCCGGACCGGGGTGGCCACCCCGGTCCGGGCAATCCATCATGGCCCAAACAGAACGCAAAGTCATAAGACAAGCATTTTGGCAGCATTTGGGATCACGTTCGCTTGCAAAACTCTGCTTGCATCGTGGGTGGTTTCATCAAATTGTAGCGTAAGTGAAACATAGGCTGAAGCGCCGCCCGCTTGGCGGTTTGTAAGGGGCCACTCATGTCCGCTGCCAAATTGCTGCTGGTCGAAGACGATCCGGCGCTGTCGGAACTGCTCGAATACCGCTTCCAGAACGAAGGCTACAACGTGCGCGTCACTGGTGACGGCGATGATGCGCTGGTGATGGCTTCGGAAGACGTGCCCGATCTCATCATCCTCGACTGGATGATCGAAGGGACCAGCGGCATCGAGGTTTGCCGCCGGTTGCGCCGCGACAAGGAAACTGCTCACGTTCCCATCATCATGCTGACCGCGCGCGAGGCCGAAGATGATCGCGTGCGCGGGCTGGAAACGGGCGCCGATGATTACCTCACAAAACCCTTTTCTCCCCGTGAGTTGCTCGCCCGCGTCGCGGCCGTGATGCGCCGCATCCGTCCGGCGCTGGCCGGAGAGACAATCGAGGTCGGTGATATCAAGCTCGATCCGGTCGCGCACAAGGTGCAGCGCCGCGGACGAGCCCTGCAATTGGGGCCGACTGAATATCGCTTGCTCAAATTCTTTATGGAGAGCCCGGGGCGGGTGTTCAGCCGCGGCCAACTGCTTGATGGCGTGTGGGGCACCAGCTCGGACATCGAATTGCGCACTGTTGATGTCCATATCCGTCGCTTGCGTAAGGCGATCACGGTGGATGGCGGCAAGGACCCGATCCGCACTGTGCGTTCAGCCGGCTACGCGCTGGAGCCGGTGTGAGCGGTCCGAGGAGCGGTGCGACAGCATCCCAGCCCTAATGAAAATCGCGTGATTTGGGCAGGATGCGGTGTTCTCGCGGATGGCCGGTGACATTGGGCCTCGGTGCCAGTTCGTCGATGATGTCGCGCGGAGCTGGCGGCCTGCGTCCGGCGAGCGGCGTGTTGACATGATCGGCGCGCGCCAGCGGGGCTGCCAGCAGATCGTCTGAGAGGGCGTGAAGGCGATGGGTCGCATCCTCCATATGCGCGGCGATCACATGGATCACCTCGTCATCATATTCGACGCGGCCCCTCACCTCGATCAGCCGCGCGCCCATCACCACTTTGCGCAATTTCTCTTTCAAATCAGGCCACACCACCAGATTGACGACGCCGGTCTCGTCCTCCAGCGTGATGAAGGTCACCCCCTTTGCCGAGCCGGGTCGCTGACGGATCAGCACCACGCCTGCGACCTTCACCATCGAACGGAACTTGCGCTCGCGCAGCTCTGAGGCGCGCACAAAGCCGCGCTCGGCAAGGTCTGCGCGCAGGAAGGCCATCGGGTGCGCCTTGAGGCTCAAACGCGTGGTCTGATAATCCGCCACCACTTCCTCGGACAGCGGCATGGCGGGAAGGCGCACCCCTGCCCGCTCCGCCCCTTCCTCGCGCACAGCAGCAGCGCGAAAAAGCGGGAGATCGGGCGCAGGGCTAAGGCTCCTTGCATCCCAGAGCGCCTGCCTGCGGGTAAGCCCCAGCGAGGTGAAGGCATCCGCGCTTGCCAAGCGCTCGACATGGGCAGGCGAAAGCCGCGCCCGTTCCTTGAGGTCTGCCACATCGCGAAACGCCCCGCCCTCTGCGCGCGCCGCCACCAGCGCGGCGGCAACGTGTTCGGGCAGTCCGTCAATCTGCCTGAGGCCAAGCCGCAGGGCCTCGCCCTCCAAAGTGCAATCCCAGAGACTCGCGTTCACATCCACCGGCAGCACTTGCACCCCATGCTCCCTAGCATCGCGTACGATTTGCGCGGGCGCATAGAACCCCATCGGCTGCGAATTGAGCAGGGCGCAGGCAAAGGCCGCCGGGAAATGGCATTTGAGCCAGCTTGAAACATAGACGAGCTGCGCAAAACTCGCCGCGTGGCTTTCGGGGAAGCCATATTCGCCAAAGCCTCTGATCTGGTTGAAACACCGCTCGGCAAAGTCGCGCTCATAGCCGCGTGCGACCATGCGCTCGACCATCATGTCCTGCAATTCATCGACCATCCCCCGGCTGCGGAAAGTCGCCATGGCTTTGCGCAAGCGATTGGCCTCAAGGCTGGTGAATTTCGCCGCATCGAGCGCGATCTTCATCGCCTGTTCCTGAAAAATCGGAACGCCCAGCGTGCGGCCAAGGATGCTGGAAAGCTCATCAGGCGAACCATGCTCGGGCGCAGGCGCAGGGATTTGCACCGCTTCCGCCCCCCGGCGGCGCTTCAAGTAAGGGTGCACCATGTCGCCCTGAATCGGGCCGGGCCGGACAATCGCCACCTGGATGACGAGATCGTAGAATTCGCGCGGGCGCAGGCGCGGCAACATGTTCATCTGCGCGCGGCTTTCGACCTGAAACACGCCGAGCGAATCGCCCCGGCGCAGCATCGCATAGGTCTCCGGGTCCTCGCGCGGCACGCTGGCGAGCGTCAGATCGCGGCCATGATGCGCGCGCAGCAAATCAAGACATTTGCGAATGCAGGTCAGCATCCCCAGCGCCAGCACGTCCACTTTCAGGATACCGAGCGCCTCGATATCGTCCTTGTCCCATTCGATGAAGCTGCGTTCCGGCATGGCGCCGTTGCCGATGGGGACAGTCTCGCTGAGCGGGCCTTCCGTCAGGATAAAGCCGCCAACGTGCTGGCCCAGGTGGCGCGGCATTCCAATCAGTTGCTGCGTCAGGGCCAGCACCCGGCGAAGGTGCGGGTCGGTGATGTCGAGCCCGGATTCGGCAGCGTGCTTCTCGGAAATCTCGCACCCCCACCCGCCCCACACGGTGCGGGCGAGCGCGCTGGTGACATCTTCGGACAGGCCCATCGCCTTGCCGACCTCGCGGATCGCCATGCGCGGGCGGTAGTGGATGACAGTGGCGCACAGCCCGGCGCGGTGGCGGCCATAGCGCGCGTAGATATACTGGATCACTTCCTCGCGCCGCTCATGCTCGAAATCGACATCGATATCGGGCGGCTCCTTGCGCTCTTCGGAGATGAAACGATCAAACAGCAATTGGTGCTTGGCCGGGTCGACGCTGGTGATGCCGAGCACATAGCAGACGGCGGAATTGGCGGCGCTCCCCCGCCCCTGACACAGGATCGGCGGGCTTTGGCTGCGGGCGAAATCGACGATATCCTTGATGGTGAGGAAATAGCGCGCCAGACCAAGCTTCCCGATCAGCGCGAGTTCGCGCTCCAAGGTTTCGCGCACGCTTTCCGGCACACCCCCGCCCGTTTCATTGGCCGGGTAACGCCGCGCTGCGCCTGCCCATGTCTCGCTTTCGAGAAAGGCCTGCGGGGATTGCCCTGAGGGGTAGATTTCCTGCGGATATTCATAGGTCAGCTCATCAAGGCTGAAGGTGCAGGCATCGGCGACTGCACGCGCGGCGGCAATCGCGTGAGGCCAGCGCGCAAACAGGCGCTGCATTTCTGCGGGGCTTTTAAGGTGCCGCTCGGCATTGGACAGCAGCAGATGCCCGGCCGCCGCCACAGTCGTTTTGTGGCGAATTGCTGTCATGACGTCATGCAAGGCGCGGCGCTCGCGGGCGTGGTAATGCACGTCATTTGTCGCGAGCAGCCCCAGTCCATGGGCACGCGCGAGCCAATCGAGCCGCTCAATCCGCGCCACATCATCGCCGCGATAGAGGTGGCTTGCCGCGATGTGGGACAGGCTCGGCAGCAGGCGGCGGAGATACGGCATGAGATCGGGGAATGGAGCGGTGAGCTCGCTTGTCGGCGCATGGCCCGCACGCAGCGGCACAACATTGCTCGGCCCTGCGATGGTGAAAGATGTGTCCAGATTATCAGGCGGAAGCAGGATGAGTTGCACATCAGTCTGATGCCCTGCCAGCATAGCCAGCGTGATCTGGCACACGCCCTTGTCCTGCCATTCGCCCTCCGGTGTTGCCATCCGTCCGGCGCTGATCAGGCGGCAAAGGCTGCCATAGGCGGCGCGGTTTTTCGGATAGGCAAGGAAATTGAACCCCTCTGTCGTCTCGATCCGGCAGCCGATTACGGGGCGCAATTTCAACGCCTTGGCCTCGGTGTGGAGCCGCACCACGCCTGCCATGCTGTTGGCATCGGCTATCCCGATCGCATCATAGCCGTGCGCGTGGGCAGTGAGCGCCAAGTCAACCGCGTCCGATGCTCCGCGCAAGAAACTGAAGCAGCTTGCCAGCCCGAGTTCCACAAAGGGCGCGCGCGCGGGAGCGGTGATTTCGCCGGGATCGAGGGCAAGCGTGCGCCGGTCAGGAGTGAGCGGAGCGTCGGGCATCTCTAGCCCGCAATGGGGCTGAGCCGTTCGCGCACCATCGCCAAGTCCGCTGCAAAGCGCGCCGCCTGTTCTTCGCGCGCTGCGCCTTCGAGCCGGAGCAGGTAGGAAGGGTGCGCAGTGATCCACAATTCTGCGCCATCCTCCAGCGGGATGGCCCGTCCGCGCTCGCGGTTGACGCTAACCGTGCGGCCCAGCAAGGAGCGCGCCGCGCTTGCGCCGAGCGCCAGCACGAGGCGGGGCCTCACCAGTGCGCGCTCGGCCTCCAGCCACCAGCGGCAGGTGTCCACTTCCTTGGCTGTCGGCGTTTGGTGGAGGCGGTGCTTGCCGCGCCAGGTAAACTTGAAATGCTTGACCGCGTTGGTGAGATAGGCGGCCTGCCGATCAATCCCGGCGCGGGCGAGATGTTCGTCCAGCACCTGCCCTGCTGGGCCGACAAACACCCGGCCCGCGCGATCTTCCATATCGCCGGGCTGTTCACCGACGATCATAAGGGGCGCTTGCCTTGGCCCCTCGCCCATCACCATGTGCGTGCCGCAATTGGCAATCGGGCAATCGCGGCAGGCGGCAAGCTGCGCGGTGAGATCGTCCCATGTGGCAGGCGCCGCTCGCTCCGCCCGCTCGCCTGCTGCCACCATTGCTGCCTCACGCGCCTGCGCCCCTGCAATCAGCGCCGGAATAAGCTCGGCCTCGGGCAGGTTCTTCCAGTATTTCTTAGGCATTTCCGACAGCATGGCCGAAACCTTGAGCCGCGCCGGATTGAAGATCGAAGCGTAGTAAGAGCGCCACAAATCCTCGACTGGATCACCGCCCGGCGCATCCTCGCGCCGTGCCGGCGGGCCTTCGCGGATGGTTTCCCCGTCCCAGTGGATGCTCCCGCGTGGGGTCAGGATCGACCAGCGCATATTGGCAAAGCGGCGCATGAAAAAGGCAGCTTCGGCGCGGAGAATGTGGTGATCGGGTTCAAACCAGGCGACATAATGTGGCGTGCCGTCTTCCTCCCGCACCTCGCGAAAGCGCACAAAGGCGTGCATCTTGTGAGCGTCACGGCGCACGGATTTGTCGAGTTCCTCAAGGCGGCGCACGTCAGGATCGGCACGGTCTTCCATCAGGCGAGGCTTGCGCTGCAAGCGCCACAACACGCGGTAGAGCAGCGCAAACCGCTCTGGGTCAGAGTGCAGCGCAGCCTTCGCCGCCAGCCCCAGAAAGCGGCGATTGGCACGCACGGCGCGCGCATCAGCAGGCGGCGCGGGCAGGCGGCGGTCGGTTGGCAACAATGCCTCACCACCGAACAGATCGCCTGTCATCCCAGGCTCCACCCATGAAACGCGATCAGGCGGAATGTCGCATTGGATGAGCGCCCTCGCCCGCTCGCGCCAGAAGGCGAAGTCGTCAGGCGCGGACAAATGCACCGCATAATGGGCGCCAATCGCGGCATAAGGCATGGTGCGCATCAGAACAGCTCCAGCTGTTCGCGCGGCGGAGCCAGCTTGGCGCGCAGATCAGCGCGGTCGGTGAGGAAAGTCGGACGCCAATCCACGGTGCAGATAAAGGGCCGCACCTTGGCAATCGAAGCCGTCAGCCGCGCCACATCCTCCAATCGCAAGCTGCGGTGTCGCCGCGCTGCGAGAATGCGCTTTACCGCGACAGTCCCCAGCCCCGGCACGCGCAGCAATTGTTCCTTGGCGGCGCGGTTCACATCGACGGGGAAAGCCTCACGGAACTTCAAGGCCCAGGCGAGCTTGGGGTCGATATCGAGCGGCAGATTGCCGTCAGCCTCGGCGGCATTCGCCACATCCTCCACGCGGTAGCCATAAAAGCGCAAGAGCCAGTCCGACTGGTACAGCCGGTGTTCGCGCAGCAAGGGCGGGCGCTTCAAGGGCAGCACGGCGCTGGCATCCGGGATCGGCGAGAAAGCGCTGTAATAGACGCGTCTGAGGCCAAAGGCGCCATAAAGCCTGCTTGCCTTGCCGACGATATCGACATCGCTGGCGCTGTCCGCGCCGACGATCATCTGGGTCGATTGGCCCGCAGGGGCAAAGCGCGGCGCGTGGCGGAAGCGCTTCCTCTCATCCTTCGCCTCAATAATCCGCGTGCTGGTGCGGGCGAGCGCGCCTTCAATCTGCGCCTCGTTCTTGTCGGGCGCGAGCCGCTTGAGGCCCCCGCTGGTCGGCAATTCGACGTTGATCGAAACGCGGTCGGCATAGAGCCCTGCCTGATGGATCAGATCAGCGCTCGCCTCGGGGATGGTCTTCAAGTGAATATAACCGCGAAAATCATGCTCCTCGCGCAGGATGCGCGCGGTCTCGATCAGCTGCTCCATGGTGTGATCGGCGCTTTTGATGATGCCTGAGGACAGGAACAGCCCCTCGATATAATTGCGCCGATAGAAATTGAGCGTGAGGTCGGCGACCTCCTGCGGGGTAAACCGCGCGCGCCGGACATTCGAGCTTTTGCGGTTGATGCAGTAGTGGCAATCGAAAATGCAGTGATTGGTGAGCAGCAGCTTTAGCAGCGAGATGCACCGCCCATCGGGCGCATAGGCATGGCAAATGCCCATCCCTTCGGTTGAGCCGATGCCGCCCCTGCCCTTGGGTCCGCCCAGCGAATTCTTCTTCGCCGTGCCCGAAGACGCGCAGGAGGCATCATATTTCGCCGCATCGGCAAGGATTTCGAGCCGGTCGCGCAAAGTCTGTCGGGGCAAAATCGGTTTAAGAGGCGATTGCTGAACCATAAAACACCTGAAGCAAGTCAAGTGTTCTTTATATGTTCCAACTTTGATTCGGTCAAATGCAAAGCTTGCAAGAAAGCGCGGGCAAGCCCTAGCGGCGCGTGGTGAGCTTGTTTCCGCCCTGCTCGCACAGGTAATCGACAATGGCAGGATGCATTTCACCATCGAATGCGATGCCAGCAAAGGGCCCTTCGATCCACACGATGCTGCCCAGCGGCGCGTTGATGCCATTTACCTTCATCACCACCCGGTCGCCCAGCGCGGCAAAGCCGGGCTTTGCGCGGATTTTGCAGCCGCCTTCGGAGATGTCGATCAGATCGACATAGACCTCGCGCGAACGCACCCGGCTTTTGACCAGCAGGCTGAGCGGGCGGCGCTCGGAGGCACGCGGGATGGAGGAAAGATGCATGAGGCGGGCATCGCACAATCTGGTAAAAGAATGATAAGCGGTCCGGTAAACGGAAATTAGGCACACAGGCCATGCAGGAACCAGTCGGGCGCCCCGCCCCGCCCATCGCCTGCGAGCCCGCGGCGATAGATCCAGTAGCGCCGCCCAGCGCTGTCTTCGATGCGGTAATAATCGCGCAGGCGCGCGCTGGAACGTTCGCGCCACCATTCGGGCGCGATCCGCTCCGGCCCTTCGGCGCGCACCACATCGCGCACTTCCCCGCGCCAACGAAACCGCTGGGGCGAGCCATCAGGAGCGGCATAGAGCACGGTGATTGCCTCAGGCTTATCAAGCAATTTCAGTGGTCTTTGATGGAAACTGAGCACGCCTTGTGAAGTGGGCTCAGCCGCCAGCGGGGCCTGCCAGCGCTGCGCGCGTTCGGGCCAGTGGCTGGGGTGAGGCACGGGCCGCGTCACCGCTTCTGCCCCCAGCCGGATGCTGAGCCTGTCAAGACAGGCGGCCAGCGTTGTGCCGTGGGCCTCGGCGGCGGCTTCGATATCGGCTTGCGCGGCGTTGAGCGGCTCGCACCAGGTGGCGGCAAGGCGCAGGGTTTCGATCCCGAAGCCAGCGTCAATTCCCTCCAATCTGGATGCAAAAAGCCGGTTGAGATGCGCCGGATCGCGGGTGGCCGCGGCCAGTTCGAGCCGCCGGGTGATGACTTCGCCATCTACGCGCCATAAGCTGAGTTCGGCGCGGCGTGCGCCTGCCGCGCGCGCTTCGAGTTCGCGTTCAAGATCGGCGGCAAGATCATCGACTATGCGATCAAGCAGCGCGCGGTGGCGGATGGGCTCTGTCACCTGACGCTGCACCAACGGCATGACCTGCGCGACCACTGGCAGCAGCGGTTCGGGCACGCGGCCCAGCAATTGATCGAGCCGGATCAGCGGATTGGCGGCAGGCGATTTGTGATTGCGAAAGCGCCGGGCAAGCGCATCGCGCGCGGCGGCGGGATCCTCCGCCTCGCCCAATCCTGCCAGATCGCCAATGCGTTTGAGACCAAGGCGCCGCAGCACCTGCACCACATCGCCATCCAGCCGCAGCGCTGCCACTGGCAGAGGGGCAAGCCGCTGCATCGGATCATCCTGCGCCCCGATAATGGCCTGCGCAGGGCCATAATGCGCCAGCGCCCAAGCCGCCCCGGCCGTCGGCGCGAGCGCCGCGCGTGTGGCAAATCCGCGCTGTGCAAAGGCGCGGGCCACGTCGGTAAGCAACCGCGCCTCCCCGCCGAACAGGTGCGCAGCTCCGGTGGTATCGACCAGCAGACCATGCGGCGGATCAAGCGCACTCCACGGCCCCCAGCGCTGCGCCCACAGCGCCAGTTTCTCAAGCATCGCCAGATCGCCTGCTGGATCGGACGGGGCCGCCGCCAGTTCCGGGCAGAGCGCGCGCGCATCGGCAAGGCGCATTCCCGCTGCCACGCCGCCTGCGCGGGCCGCGGGGTTCACCGCGTCAAGCCGTGGCCCATGGGCGGTGTCGCTGATGAGCGCAAAGGGCGCAGCGTCCGCACCCTCGCCGCGGGCCAACCCGTTAGCCTGCCGCCAGCGATCGAGCGGTAGATCCACGAGCCAGATCGCCATGATCCGGCGCGCTGGAGCACCGCTCGGCGCGCAAGCCTGTGTCAGCATCGCTCATCATCCATTCTCCGGGCAAGTGGCCGCGCGCGCGGAACAATTCTGCCCGCCAGCGCGCCTGTCCCGGTGCTTCGCTATCCCAGCGCTGAGGCAAGGAGGGCGCCGCTACCACCCGCCAGCGCATCCGCGCCGAGGAGAGGTCAGGCGAAGCATCGAGCCGCACCAGCCACAGCGCAACGCCGTGTTTTTCCGCTGCAAGGCTGAGCCGGCGCGAGGCGGTGAAATCGAGCTTGCGCGGATTGCCCGCAATCTCCCCGATAACGCAGGCCAGATCGCGACATTTCAGCCCTTCTTCCATCGCAAACAGCGCATCTTCGGGCGTTTTGGCCGCGACATGGATCACCCGGTGGCGCAGATCGGCCGGCAATCCGTGGAGGTAAGGCCGCCCGCCCAGCCGCATCGCCGCGCGTTCCTGCACCCACAACACCTGCCGCCTGTCTTCCACAGCCCCTGTCGCAGCCAAGGCATCGCGTGCAAGAGCCAGCGCCAACCCCGCTCCGCTTGCCTCACGCCCACAGGCGAAAATCTCCGAATGGAGGGGCTGCGCAGACAAACCCGGCCGCCACCGCCGCCCACGCCGCGTCAGCCTTGTGCGAGCAGCAAAAGCGCAGCCTGCCGGCACGCTGTAAGGCGCTACTGCGCGGTCAAGGGGATCAGACATCATCATCCGCGAACACTCAGAAACACGACTCATTAGCGAGTCATTTGTTCCTACTATGTTCCACATTCGGAAGGCGATTGCAACGCCCCGCCCTGCTTAACCGAACAGGCCGAACCCCATAATCACCGCCAGCACCGCCGGACAGACATAGCGCACCAACGCGCGCCAGGTCTGGTGGAGCCACCCGCCGATGCCGTTTTCTCCATCGACCAGCGCAGGGTCCGCCACCCAGCCCACGAACACGCAGGTGAGAATTGCGCCTAGCGGCATGAAAATCTTGGCCGTCACCCCATCGAGCGCATCAAAGATGTTCGCGTTTGCAAAGATCGGGATCATAGCAAGCGGGCGCACTTCGGCCAGATCGTTGAACGAAAGCGCCGCCAGCACGCCCAGCACGCCAGCGCCCGTGCCCACCACGAACGCGCTTACCATCCGGCTCACGCCAAAGCGCTCCATCGCCCAGGAAGTCGGCACTTCCAGCAGCGCCACCGAACTCGTCAGTGCGGCAAAGCCCACCATCATGAAGAAGGCAAAGCCGATCACCGAGCCAAACGGCATGTTCTGGAACGCCACGGGAAGCGATTGGAACATCAACCCCGGCCCGGCTGTCACCGAAAGCCCGGCGGCAAACACGATCGGGAAAATGCACAGCCCCGCAATCAGCGCGACCGCTGTATCCGCGCCGCCGATGATCGCACTGGTCTGTCCAAGATTGACCTCGCGGCCTGCATAGGCGCCGTAGGTGATCATCCCTGCCACGCCCAAGGACAGCGAGAAAAACGCTTGGCCGACGGCTGCCAGCATCACTTGCGGCGTGAGTTTGGAGAAATCGAAGGTGAAGAGATAGGCAATGGTCTCCTCCGCCTCGCCCGTCACAAAGCCATAACCTGTGATCGCGATCAGCAGCACGAAGAAGGCGGGCATTAACCAGGTGGCGACCCATTCGATCCCTTTGGATACGCCGCGCATCACAAAAAACAGCGTGATCGCCAGAAACACCAGCCCCAGACCCGCCATCAAGGTGCCATTGCCAAACAGGCCGGGCAGCAGGGCTTCAATGTCCTCAGCCGGGCGGCCTTCGAAAGCACCGCCGCCAGCCCCGGTTTGGGCGATGTCATTGATAAAAACGCCGACATAATAGAGCACCCAGCCGCCCACCACGCAGTAAAAGCTCACGATCATAAAGGCCGAAAGCACGCCCATGCCCGCAAGCACATCCCAATGGGCAGAGGCGCCCGACTCACGCGCCATGCGCCGCACGCTTTCCGGTGCCGAGGCTTGCCCATGCCGCCCGATCAGCGTTTCGGAGAGCAGCACCGGCAGTCCGATCAACGCCACGCACAGCATGTAGAACAGCACAAAGGCCCCGCCGCCATTTTGCCCGGCCTCTGCCGGAAAGCGCCACAAATTGCCCAACCCAACCGCGGACCCAATGGCAGCCAGCACAAAGGCTGTGCGTGAAGACCAGCCATCGCGCGGGCTTGCTGAAGTGGTGACCATATTGTGAGATTATCCCTGATGCTGTGAGCGGTGTGCCACTGCGCGTGTCACCTATCTGCAATGATTTTGCGTTGCCGCCAAGAGGCGAGGTTTTGCCTTTACCCACCATCAGCGCTAAGGGCGGCAAATCATGTCGACCACTTTCCAGCTTGATACCAGCACCAGCCGGGCCAACCCCACACCCCAGCCAATGCGCCGCCTGACGGTACCGCGCATCCGTGCACGCAAGGTGGATGGCGTAACGGCTGAGCCGCTTGTGATGCTGACCGCCTACACCGCGCGGCAGGCGCAATTGCTCGATAGCCATTGCGATCTGCTGCTGGTGGGCGATTCGCTCGGGCAGGTGATCTATGGCCTGCCTTCGACGGTGCCGGTCACGCTGGAGATGATCGCGAACCACGGCGCCGCGGTGGTGCGCGGGTCTTACCATGCGGTGGTCGTGGTCGATATGCCATTTGGCAGCTATGAAAGCGCGCCCGAGCAAGCCTTTGAAAGTGCGGCCTTCCTGATGAAGACAACCGGCGCTGCCGCAGTCAAGCTTGAAGGCGGGGCGGCAATGGCGCCGACGGTCGAATTTCTCAATACGCGCGGTATTCCGGTGATGGGCCATGTTGGCCTCACCCCGCAGGCTGTCAATGTGCTCGGCGGCTATGGTGCGCGCGGGCGCTCGGATGCCGAGGCGGACAAGATCATCTCGGACGCAGTCGCGCTCGATCAGGCGGGGGCCTTTGCCATCGTGATTGAGGGCGTGGTTGAACCTATTGCTATTGCCGCCACCAAGGCGGTGTCCTGCCCCACCATTGGCATTGGCGCCTCGGCCCAGTGCGATGGGCAAGTGCTCGTTACCGAAGATATGCTCGGCATGTTTGAACGCGTGCCGCGCTTTGTTAAACGCTATGAAGATATCGCAGGCGTGATTGATCGCACAGTGGCGCGCTATGCCGAGGAAGTGCGCACCCGCGCCTTTCCCGGCCCTGACCAGACCTATCAGCCCAAAGACTGACGCTACCCCACCCCACCTCATAGCCCGAAAGCGGCCACACACATGCACACCTTGCTGCGTTTCTACGGATTTTCGCTCGCTTTTACGGCTGCTTGCCTTGCGCTGGCGGGCTATTATGGCTGGGTTAGCACCGGTAATATCGGGGCGATGGCATCAATTCTCTGGATTGTTTTCGTCCTCTCGATTCTCGAGGTATCACTCAGTTTCGACAACGCGGTGGTCAACGCCACGGTGCTGCGCGAGATGGACCCGGTGTGGCAGCAGCGCTTTCTCACCATCGGGATCCTGATCGCGGTGTTCGGGATGCGGATTGTCTTTCCCATCGCGATTGTTTCCATCGCAGCCCAGATCGGCCCGTGGGAAGCGGTGCAATTGTCGCTCGGGCGGCCAGAAGAATATGAACGGATTGTCTCAAGCGCCCATGTCGGCATTGCCGGGTTCGGCGGGGCTTTTCTGGCCATGGTCGGCCTCAGCTTCTTCTTTGATGGCGAGAAAGACATCCACTGGATCGCGGCGATTGAACGCGCGGTCAGCCGCTTTTCAAGCGTGCCTGCGGTTGAAATCGGGCTGGTGCTGACACTGATCTATGGTGTGTCAACGCTGCTCAGCGATGCCGATTCGCTGACTTTTCTCACCGCCGGCTTACTGGGCCTGCTCACCTATATCGGCGTCAACGCGCTGGGTGCGATCATTGAACAGCGCGAGGCGGCAAAGAAAGCGAGCGGGGCGATTGTGCGCTCTGGCCTTGGCGGGTTTCTCTATCTCGAAGTGCTGGATGCAAGTTTCAGTTTTGACGGCGTGATCGGCGCCTTTGCGCTTTCCAATAATATGATCGTTATCGCCATCGGCCTTTCCGTCGGGGCGATGTTTGTGCGTTCGATGACAGTGCATCTGGTGAAGGCAGGGACACTGGCGGAATACCGCTATCTCGAACACGGCGCGTTCTGGGCGATCATTGTGCTGGGCGCGATCATGTTGCTTTCGGCGCGCTATCACATCCCCGAAACCTTTACCGGGCTGATCGGGGCCACGTTGATCGGGCTCTCGCTGCTTTGGTCAATCCGCCATAACCGGGCGGAAGCTAGGAACGGGCAAGCCGCGCCGCCAGCGGTGCAGCCAGAATAAGCTGGGCGAGGTGATAAACGAGCAGTGGCGCGATTACGAAGCCAGCCACTTGGGGTGAGAACAAGATGGCCGCCAGCGGCGCGCCGATTGCAATACTCTTCTGCGAGCCGCCAAACATGAAGGCGATGCGATCTGCGCGCGGCAGTCCCAAGGGCACGCCAATCGCCCATGCGCCCCAACTCGCCGCTGCCAGAAGCCCCAGCACCAGCGCCAAGAGCACCGCCCAGTCAGCAGGCGCAAACATTCCAAGTAACCCCTGCACCATTGCGCCTGAGGCCGCGACATAGACCGACAACCCGATCACAAAGCGATCCAGCCACACAATCCGCGCTTTGCGGGCGTTCACCCACTCAGCCGTCCAGCCTTGCACGGCCTGTCCGATTGCGAACGGCAAAACGAGGATCAGCCCGATGCGGATAATCACTTCGGACCCGATGTCAGCCGCCGCACCGCTCCCCAGCAAAGCAAACAGCGGCGCGCTCACCACCACACCGATAATGTTGAGCAACGCTGCCCCAACGACAGCAAGTGCGATGTTGCCCCCTGCCAGCGTGGTGTAGGAGGTGGCTGACTGCACGGTTGAGGGCAGCACGCCCAAATAGAGAAATCCCAACGCCACCAGCGGCGGGAGCCAGCCTGCAGCCAGCCATTGAAAGCCCAGCCCCAATAGCGCCATCGCGCCAAACACCCACAGCGTAAGCGGCAGCACATAGCGCCAATTGGCCAGGGCGCGCGCGATTTCGCGGCGCGGAATGCGCATGCCGTTGAGCAGGAACAGCACGAAGATCCCGACATTCGATACATCACGCGCGATCTCGGCAGAAGCACCCGCCACTGGCAAGACACCAGCCAGCGCAATCGCCACCAGCAGCGTGAGGATCATCGGATCAGCAAAGAGGGACAGGCGGCGCAACATAGCCGCGCGCTCTTGCCCTTGGCTCCGACGCTTGTCGAGCCTTGTTGCCTCAGGTTGTCTGCTTTGCAGCGATCTGCTGTTCCAAAGCGCGATAGGTCAGATCATTGGCTCCGCCTAGCGCCCTGACATGATCGAGCAACAGCCTTGCGCGTGGTGCATCCCCCCAAGCAAGACTGCGCGCAGCGAGCATGAGGGCTGCATCAATGTTGCCCGGATCACCTGCCAGATGGCGCATCAGCAGCACATCAGCCGCATTATCGTCGCCCACCATGCGATAGGCTGCAATCGCTTTCCTTGAAAGCGGCCACGAACGGCGCACCTGCGCAGCGCTGGCATAGAATGTAAGCGCGCGGCGCGCATCGCCCTGCCCCAGCGCCACATCGCCGGACAGTGCGGCGACATCGGCCGAACCTGGGAAACGCTTTTGCAGGCTTGCTGTGATCGTCGCCGCTCTGCCCCAATCTCCAGCGAGCGCCGCGCGGCGCACTTCGGCAGTCGGAGGCGGTAGCCCGACCTTCACTGGCAAGACCCGGCGCTGCGCTGCGGGCTGGGCATGGGCGCGCTCCAGCCACAATGCGGCCTTGTCACGTTCGCCAAGCCGTTCATGCGCCCTGCCCACCAGCATCGCGAGATAGGGTGAGGTGCTATCGGCACTTGCCTCGTCGCCAAATCGCGCTGTCACTTGCACCTCGCGCCCACCCATGAGCCACGCCCGCGCCAGCAATTCGCGCGCCCGCAGGTTGTCTGGCTGACGCTGGAGCAGCATTTCCAGTCGTTCGGCAGCGCTGCTGAGATTGCCCTGTTCCATGCTGATCAGCGCATCGAGCATCAGCGCGGCCGGAACACCTGCATTCACAGCGCCGCTGCGCTCCAGCAAGCTGCGCGCGAGCACGGTGTTGCCCGCCCGCGCTGCCAGCACGGCTGTCAGCAGATTGGCGCGTGGCGTTTGCGGGGCAATCTGGCGCAATTGATCGAGTGTATCGAGCATCGCCCGATTTTGTCCAAGATCACCTAACGTTGCGGCATAGTCGAGCCAGATTTCGGGGCTGTGCGGCTCGGCTTGGCTGGCAGCTTCATACCATGGAATGCTGGCGGCAAGGCCATGGGCATCGCGCACCAATTGCGCTTTCAAGAGCAGCGCGCCGCCGTAGCGGGGGCCGAGTTCGAGGGCCCGCGCGCTGGCATCGAGCGCTTCGAGATGCTCGCCGCCGCGATAGCGCAGCCGGGAGACCGCCACCCAAACGGCAGGGTTTTCAGGTTCGGCATCAAGCGCTGCATCGAGCAATTCGCCCGCCTGCGCAAATTCGCCCGTTCCCGCTACCTTGGTCGCCTCGGTGATCAGACGCACAGTCTCGGGGCTGCCGGGAATGAAGGCCTCCGCAGGCGCGCCTGCGCTTTGGGTGCAACCCGCCAGAACAAAGACCAGCGCAAGCGCACTTGCAGGGAATGGGCGATCAGGCTTGCAGATCATATTGCTTGAGCAAGTCATACAGCGTTGGTCGACTGATCCCGAGCAGCTTGGCGGTGCTGGAGATATTGCCTTCGCTGCGAGCCAGCGCGTGACGGATCACCTTGCGATCAGCCGTCTCGCGCGCGGCCTTCAAATTGAGCACATCGGCGCTGTCTGCCTCGCTCGTCGCGGCAAAATCGAGATCATCGGCGCGCACCAGCTTGCCATCAGCCATAATGACAGCGCGCTTCACCCGGTTTTCCAGCTCGCGCACATTGCCGGGCCAGTCATGCCCATCAATCGCCGCCAGCGCATCGGAGGCAAAGCCGGTGACAGCCGGGTTCATCTCGGCGGCAAAGCGCTTGAGGAAGGCCTTGGCGAGCAGCACCGCATCGCCGGGGCGCTCGGCAAGGCCCGGAATGCGCACCACGATTTCGGCAAGCCTGTAAAACAGGTCCTCGCGGAAGGTGCCTGCGGCGATCATCTTTTCCAAGTCCTGATGGGTTGCGCACACGATCCGGGTGTTGACCGCAATGGTTCGCCGCCCGCCGATGCGCTCGATGGTGCGTTCCTGCAGAAAACGCAGCAATTTCACCTGAAGTGGGAGCGGAATATCGCCAACCTCGTCTAGGAACAATGTGCCACCATGCGCGCTTTCGATCTTGCCCTCGGTGGTCTTGACCGCGCCGGTGAACGCGCCCTTTTCGTGGCCGAATAACTCGCTTTCGAGGAGATTTTCCGGGATTGCGGCACAGTTGATTGCCACGAACGGCCCGCCTGCGCGGTCGCTTGCTTCGTGCAAGCCCTTGGCCAGCAATTCCTTGCCCGTGCCGCTCGCCCCCAGAAGCATCACCGAAACGCTGGTTTTGGCGACGCGTTCAACAGTGCGCGCGACCTTGAGCATTTCGGGCGCGGCCGTAATCATCCGGCCAAGCACCGTCTTGTCCGCGCTGGTGCTTGCCACCAGCCGGCGGTTTTCCTCCTCGATCTCGCGCAAGGCAAAGGCGCGCCTCACGATCAGTCCGAGCGCGTCAATATCAAGCGGCTTCTGGTAGAAATCATAGGCTCCGCGCTCGATAGCCTGAAGCGCACTCTCGCGCGCGCCGTGGCCGCTGGCGACAATCACCTTGGTGTCGGGCTTTACGGCCATGATCGCATCAAGCACGGCAAAGCCTTCGGAGGTTCCATCCGGATCAGGTGGCAGGCCGAGATCGAGCGTTACCACCTGCGGCGCTTCGGCACGCAGGGCAGTAAGCGCCGCATCGCGATCACCTGCGAGGATAACCTCGAAATCGTCATAGGCCCATTTGAGCTGGGCCTGTAGCCCTGCATCATCCTCGATAATAAGGAGTTTGGGTTTCTTGTCGGCCATCATGCCACCTCGGAAGTTTGGGAAAGGCTGTTCTCGCCGGTTGCAAACATGCGCACTGCATCTGGCACAGGCAGAATGACGGCAAAGCGCGTGCCGATGCCTTCGCGCGACTCCACAGTGACACGTCCGCCCATCGCTTTGATCACTTCACGCGCTTCGTAGGCGCCAATGCCGAAACCGCCATATTTTGACGAGACGAACGGCTTGAACAGGCCGGTGCGGATAAATTCGGGTGACATTCCGCAACCGGCATCAATGACTGCAATCTGACCGATAAGCCCATCACTGGTAACGTCGAGATAGACTGGTGCAGCCGGATCGCTCGCATCAATCGCGTTCTGCACCAGATGGGTCAGCGCTTGTTCCAGAGCTTCGGCATCGGCCATCACCCAAACCGGCTCATCCCGTGTAAGCGCCACGGGATGCACCGCGCGGAAACGTTCAGCCAGACGCGCAGCAAGAGCAGCGAGATTTAATGGCTCAGGCTCATGCATCGCGCCTTGTGAATAGCGCCCGAGACGCGCCAGCAGCGCTGCCAGCTTGTCTGACGAATTGCGCAAGGTGACCAGCATATCGGCGCGGAACGCCGGGTTTTCGGCATGGCGCTCAGCGTTCGCGGCAAGCAGCGACAATTGGCTGGCCAGATTCTTGATGTCGTGCATGACGAAAGCCATGCGACGGTTGAATTCATCAAACCGGCTCGCTTCCATCAGCGCCTCTTGTCCAGCCTGTTCGGCCAGATAACTGGCAAGCTGCTGACCGACGACCTTGAGGAGATCGAAATCCTCCCAGTCCAGTTGACGCTCAATGCGCGGGCGGGCCAGCACGATCACACCAACAAGGCGTTCAAAATGAATCAGCGGCACCAGCGCCCAGACATCTTCTGCCTCGGTCAGCCATTGCGGAATGTGTGCAAGCTCGCCGCATCGATCGATGCCCGCGCGCGTTTCATCCAGTGCCACAATCGTGCCATGGCGCTCCAGATTGCCAGACAGCAAATAATCCCCCGCCAGCGCGGGCACCTCGAGCGTTGGCCAGCACCAGCGTGCTGTCAGTTCCAGTTCGGCCTGTTCATTGGGCGTGAGCAGCAGGCCAGCCGGGCTCTCCGTGATATCGGCGAGCGCCTTGACGGAACGTTCTGCAAGGCTGGCTGCATCATTATCGGTCCCTCGGCCGATGGTGCGAGTGAAGCGCAGCCATTCCTCGCGATAGTCATACCGGTGCTGAAACAGATGTTTGACCAGCTTGACCTTGGCCCAGCCGCGAAAGGACTTCGACGGCAACCAGATGATTGCAGCAAGGCTGGCTGCCACCAGAAAGACGATCTGGCTGGTGCGCACCATGTCCCCGCCGACAGCCCCAATCAGTTTTGTCACCAGCACCATCAGCGCCAGATAAGAGCCAATCACCAAAAGCGAGATCGTGTGAAATGTCACTGCACGCGATGGCCTGAATTCAAGTGTTGCCGTGGCAGTGTTGGCGGCAATCGCAAGTCCTGTCGCAGCGCCTGCAAAAACGAGGCCGCGCAATCCCACCAGAAGGCCCGGCTCGCCGCTGGCGAAATAGGCAATCGCATAAAGATTGAGGTCATAGGCATAAAGCGCCGTGAGCGCCGCCACGCTCCACCGCAGTAAATGCTGCCCTGCCGGTGATGCGCCAAGGTACAGGTTATGCAGCAGTAACAGCGCGCCGATCGCGGTCAGCATATGCAGGACTGCGGCCATTTCGGGGGCAAGGCTGGCCATGGCGGTAAGATTGCCGCTCCCTACCGAAAAGACGGCAAGCCAAGCGGGTTGCACCAGTTCCAATGCCACGAGAGTCACCAGCAAAGGGCGCACGGGCCGCACACTTTGGGCGCGGCCATCTGCTGCAAACAGACGATAAAGCAGCATCAAAAGCGCCAGATTGCGAGCGCTTGCCGCCAATTCGACTGCTGGATGCGCTGCGCCAAGGCTGGCTATCGCGACGCACCACACTGCTCCGGTCACAAGAGCTGCCAGCAGGGGGACACGTTCCGGCCTGATGCGCTCGCCAAATTGTTGCACCCACACAGCCGCAGCCCCGGTAATCACCGCGCCGATAATGTGCGCAGCAATCAGCACCGCACCTTCAGGGCCGAGCATCAGGCTCACCGCGCACCTTCCGGCCACAGGATCACTCGCACGGTCTGGAGGAGGATCACCAGATCAAGGAAAGGTGTGTAATTCTTGGCGTAATAGAGATCATATTCAAGTTTGCGGCGGCTGTCCTCGACCGAGGCGCCATAGGGATAATTGATCTGCGCCCAGCCGGTGATGCCGGGCTTGACCATGTGGCGTTCGCCGTAAAAGGGGATCTCCTCCTCAAGGTTCTCGACGAAGCTTGGCACTTCGGGGCGCGGTCCGACAAAACTCATGTGGCCGAGCAGCACGCTCCAGGTCTGTGGCAGTTCATCAATGCGCAGCTTGCGGATGAGCCGCCCGACACGGGTGATGCGCGGATCGTTGTGTTCGGCCCATTTGGCGCCATCTTTCTCCGCATCGGTGCGCATCGAGCGCAGTTTGAAGAGCTGGAACGGCTCGCCGTAAAGGCCGACCCGTTGCTGGCGAAAGAAGGCCGGGCCTTTGCTGTCGAGCTTCACGATCAAAGCGAACAGCACGATGATCGGGAAGGTAAGCGCCAGAAGGACGAGGCTGGCGGTGATATCGAAGATGCGCTTGACTGCGCTTGACAACATTCGTCCGCTGGAGAAGCCGTCGGAGAAAATCAGCCACGAGGGATTGACTGTGTCAAGATCGACCCGCCCCGTTTCACGCTCAAGAAAGCTTGAAAAATCATTGACATGAACGCCCTTTGTCTTGATCCGTAGCAAGTCTTTGAGCGGCAGGGAGTTGCGGCGCTCCTGTAAGGCAAGCACCACTTCGGAGACCCCGAGGTTCTCGACGAATTTGCCCAGATCATGAATCGCTGCGCGCGCAATGGCTTCCTCCACCACGCGGTCCCCCTCGCTCATTGCAATGTAGGAGACGATTACAAAGCCGCTTTCGGGCAGATCAGCCAGCGCGCGCAGGCGCTGCGCCCGGTCGCCTGCGCCCAGCACCATCACCCGGCGCCGGAAGGCTGAGGAACCAAGAAAGCTGTTCAATAGCATCCTGTCTGCCACCAGCACGATAATCGCCAAGCCCATGGTGTACAGCAGCGTTGAACGCCACAGCATCTCGCTCGGCAGCACAAAATCGATGACAGCAAGCGCAATGATCCCGAGGCTGATCGCCACCAGCAGGCGCGCTCCGGCAAAGCGCAAGGATCGCAAGGCTTTTGGGCCGTAAACGCCGACTGCAACCATCGCCAGCCAGATCACGATTGCGGTGGCGGCAATGGGCAACCAGCGTTCTTCGAAGTCACCGGGATCCATCCCGATCTGGCTCGCGCGCAGCCGCCATGCGATCTCGCTTGCCCCTGCCAAAAGCGCAATATCCAGCAGGCCGAGCAGCAGCACGGCGTGGGGGATGTAATGCTTGAACAAGCGGATCATCGGGTGGCCTAGTCTTGGGGTTGCGCGCGGGTCGTCCCCAAGGCTTGTAAAGCGCAGTGCTTAAGTGTCGGTAAATTTTACACCATCCAGCAGCCGCTGGTCAGTCCATCTTGATGGTCAGCCCAGCGCGCTGGCCAGACGCGGAGTGGCAGGCGTGAGGCATTGCGGCTTGCCGCAGCGCGGGCAAGGCGCACCCAAGGGCACGGCGTCCTGCGGATCGAGCGAGACCCCGCGCGCATGGGCCAGATCGCGAGCAAAGCGCGCCTCAATCCCCAGCACCACCGCGCGCCTTGCCGCGCACATGACACCATCGCCATCGACGCTGCGGGCAATGGTGAACCAGTGGCGCGTGCTCCCATCGGCTTCGCCGAAGGTGACAGCCTGTGTCAGAACCGTGCCCGGTCGTTCAAGCGCGGCATAAGGAATCCAGGCCGGCCAGCGCGCCCCTTCGAGCGGGTAGGCTGCGCCGCTTCCTCCCGCTGTGAAGGCGATGAGCCGCCCTGCCCGATCAATCGTGGCGGTAAAGAAAGGCAGGCCGCGTTCACCCACACGCCCCAGCGTGGTGAGCCGCTGCGCCACCTGATCAAGGCTGACCGCAAAGCGGCGCTGCAAGACAGCAAGATCATAGCCGGTCTGCTCGCACGCGCGCAGGAACCGGCGATAGGGCATCAAGAGCGCGCCCGCGAGGTAATCGGTGATGTGTTCGCGGTATATATTGCGCGCTTCGCTTGAGGTGAGATTGGCGCCTGCCACCAGAGTCTCGATGGCCTCACGTTGCTCAAGCGCGCCCACCTGCCTGGCAATCTGAAAACGTCGCGCGGCGCCGGGGAGCATCTCGGAAAGCTGCAACTGGCGCGCGTGGAGATCGAGCCGGTGAACCTGGCCCGGCATCACCTCGGCAGGCAGGATGCGCACTTGCAACTGGTGCTTTTCCCGCAGGCGTTCACCCAGCGCTGCGCTGATCTCTCCGCGCGACAGCCGCAATTCATCTGCCAGATCCTCTGCAGCGTGATCGAGATCGGAGAAGTGGTTTTGCCAGCGCTCAACCGCGCGGCGCGCAGCGGCTTGCGGATCATCGGCAGCGGCGGGCGCGTGGGCAACAAGGCCTGCGCCAAGCTGGTCATAAAGGCGGGCAAAGGCTGCGGCGGCTTGCGGCGCGACCGCCAGCAATTCTTGCACTTCCTCACGATCAATCGCGAGATCGGCAAAGCGCTTGTCCGAAAGGCGCCGGATCATGCCGTCGATCCCGCCCACTGTCTCATCCTCACGCAGGGAGCGCGGATCGAATTCGAACTGCTCGATCACCTGCACCAGCACACGAGCAGACAATGGGCGCTGGTTGCGCTCGATCAGATTGAGATAGGATGCAGAGATGCCCAGAATCGCGGCCATGTTGGCTTGCGTGAGCCCTTCCCGCTTACGCAGGCGGCGCAGCGCGGGGCCTGCCAGAAGAGATGCTTCGACCATATGGCGACTGTGTAAATAAGTTTACTACATTACACAAGATCAGGCGAAATTGTCCGTATAGCCACACGATTCTGTGTAATTTTTCCTGTCGCGCTGCGCTGTGAAACGGCAAAAGCGGGACATCCAAGGGTTTGGACGACTCCCCAGGACGGAAGGGAACTGACTATGACGTATCAGAACACCATCGCGCAAATGCGCCAGCTGATCGAAAGCAACGGACCGAGCTGGGCCGCGATCGATCCCGAAAATGCCGCGCGCATGGCCATCCAGAACCGCTTCAAGACCGGCCTTGATATTGCCAAATACACCGCCGGGATCATGCGCGCCGATATGGCCGCCTATGATGCCAACCCTGCGCAATACACCCAATCGCTGGGCTGCTGGCACGGCTTTATCGCGCAGCAAAAGCTGATCGCGATCAAGAAGCATTTTGGCACCACCAAGCAGCGCTACCTCTACCTTTCGGGCTGGATGGTTGCCGCTCTGCGCAGCGAATTTGGCCCCCTGCCCGATCAATCGATGCACGAGAAGACCTCGGTGCCTGCGCTGATCGAAGAACTTTACACCTTCCTCAAGCAGGCCGATGCCCGCGAACTCGGGATGATGTTCCGTGCGCTCGATGATGCCCGCAAGGCTGGTGACGAAGTCGAGGCGCGCCGCCTCGAACACGCCATCGACAATTACGAAACCCACGTCGTGCCGATTATCGCCGATATCGATGCGGGCTTTGGCAACGCTGAGGCGACCTACCTTCTTGCCAAGAAGATGATCGAAGCAGGGGCTTGCGCGCTCCAGATCGAAAATCAGGTGTCGGACGAAAAGCAGTGCGGCCATCAGGATGGCAAGGTCACCGTGCCGCACGAGGATTTCCTGCAGAAGATCCGCGCCTGCCGCCATGCCTTCCTTGAAATGGGCGTGGAAGACGGCGTGATCGTTGCCCGCACCGATTCGCTCGGCGCTGGCCTTACCAAGCAGATCGCTTATTCGACTCAGCCGGGCGATCTGGGCGACCAGTACAACAGCTTCCTCGATTGCGACGAAGTTGACCCCGCCAACATCACCAATGGTCAGGTCTTCATCAGCCGCAATGGTAAGCTGCTTGCGCCCAAGCGGCTGCCCTCGAACCTCTACCAGTTCCGCGCTGGCACGGGGGTTGATCGCGTGGTGCTCGATTGCATCACCTCGCTCCAGAACGGCGCTGACCTGTTGTGGATCGAAACCGAAAAGCCCCACGTTGAGCAGATCGCCGAAATGGTCGACCGCATCCGCGAAGTCGTGCCCAACGCCAAGCTTGTCTATAACAACTCGCCCAGCTTCAACTGGACGCTGAACTTCCGCCAGCAGGTCTATGACGCTTGGGAAGCGGCGGGCAAGGATGTGTCGGCCTATGACCGTGCCCGTTTGATGAGCGTGGACTATGACGGCACTGATCTTGCCGCAGAAGCTGACGAGAAGATCCGCACCTTTCAGCGCGATGGCGCAGCGCGGGCCGGTATTTTCCATCACCTCATCACGCTGCCGACCTATCACACCGCGGCGCTTTCGACCGATAACCTCGCCCGCGAATATTTCGGCGAGCAGGCGATGCTGGGCTATGTCAAGAACGTGCAGCGCAAGGAAATCCGCGAGGGGATCGCTTGTGTGAAGCACCAGAACATGGCTGGTTCGGACATCGGCGATGACCACAAGGAATACTTCGCCGGTGAAGCAGCGCTCAAGGCGGGCGGTGCGCACAACACCATGAATCAGTTCGAAGCGGCATAATCGGGAGAGAATCCCGGGAGGTTGGCATAATCCGGCCTTCCGGGATGCACTCGAACCGACTAAGGCTTGGGCATGGCACCCAAGGAGAGTGACGATGAGTGATACCGAAACCGCCAATCGCGAACCGGCGCGCGCCCGTGCGCTGCTTTCGACGGCGGACATGAAGCTGCTGCGCCGTGCGCTGGAAAGCCACGCCCGCAACACCGAGGACCGTGAGGAACTCGCCAAGATCAACGCGCTGCACCACCGCCTGGGGACTTATGTCCCCTCGAGCGAGTAAGTTAGGACAAACGTTCAACAAGTTCTCCTGGGGAGGAGAAACGGCCGTCGGAGAGCCCCTGTAAAAGGGCGCTTCGGCGGCCGTAATCGTTCTTAACTCCCTTACCGCCTCCGCTGCTTGAGGGCGTTTTTGTTGCCCTACCGCTTACGCTGCTTGAGGGCGTTTTTGTTGCTCTAGCGCTGCGCTGGTTGAAGGCGGGTTAGAAGAGCCTCATTGGCCCCACCTCTGCCCTCCCCAATGGTGAGGGGAGAAAGATCCCCTACCCCCCGCTCTTCGGCATCAGTTCAAGTGTCGCGGCCACCAGCGCCTCGGTCGCGGTGGCAATCACCACCGGCGCATCGGGCGCCCAGAAGGGCGAATGGAGCGAGGGCAATTCGATCTCGCCCTTTTGTGCGCGTTCCCAATCGGCCATCGGCGCGCCGCCGACCCAGAAAATCAGCGATTTGATGTTGTCAGGATCTGCCCGCAAGAACTGGCCGAAATCCTCGCCTCCCATCACGCTTGGCACTTCGAACACGCGTCCGTCAAAGCGCGTTTTCAGCCCCGCCATCACCTGATCGGTGAAATCGGGCGTGTTGTAGGTGGCAGGCGTATAGGGAACCTGCACGGTGACGCGGGGCAGCTTGTCATCGGGCATTCCGGCAGCAATCGCCTCGCCGCGCGCGATGCGCTCAATGCCCTTGAGCAAGTGATCGCGCGTTTCATCGGCGTAGGAACGCACCGTGATCTGAAGCCGCGCTTCGTCCGAGATGATGTTGTGTTTCGAGCCTGCCTGAAAGCTCCCCACTGTCACCACCGCCGGATCAAGCGGATTGAGTTCGCGGCTGACCAGAGTTTGCAACCGCGTCACAATGCTCGCTGCGATCACCACCGGATCCTTGGTGGTGTGGGGGTATGCGCCGTGTCCGCCGATCCCCGGCACCACCACATCGACGCTGTCGACATTGGCAAGCGCAAAGCCTTTGGAATAGCCGATCATGCCCGCAGGGGCCTGCGCTGCATCATGGAAGGCGAGCACATAATCCGGCTTGGGAAAGCGGGTGTAGAGGCCGTCTTCGAGCATCGCGAGCGCACCCTCGCCGATTTCCTCGGCGGGCTGCAGGATCATCACCAGCGTGCCTTGCCACTGATCGCGCCGCGCGGCCATAAGCTGCGCAGTGCCGATCCATGCGGCCATGTGGGTATCATGGCCGCAGGCGTGCATGACTCCGGTTTCCACCCCGCTCGCAGGCACCGCGCGGCGAGTGGAAGCAAAGGGCAGCCCGGTTTGTTCCACCACCGGCAGGCCGTCCATATCCGCGCGCAGCATGACAACCGGCCCATCGCCGTTCTTCATCACCGCGACAACGCCGGTCTTGCCGACGCCTTCTGTCACCTCAAAGCCCAGCGCGCGGGCGCGGGCGGCGAGTTTGGCGGCGGTTTCAAATTCCTGAAAACTCAGTTCCGGATTGGCGTGAAGATCCCGATAAAGCTCGATCAGGGCGGGCATCGCTGCTGCAACCTCGTCGCGCAGGTGATCAGCTCTGGCCGGAGCGGCCATCAGCAGCGCCAGCGCGCTTGCTCCTGCCCAGAATGCCCGGATAGTCATATTCAGATTTCCCCCTCGAAAGCAAAAAATTGAGACACTTGAGACATTGTCTTGGCGTCAAAAATCCTGACCCTGCGCGCGCGCTGTGGTGTGTGTGAGCACAGTTTATGCACGTGTCACCGAAGCAGCATAACAAAGCTTCAACCGATTAGGAAACCGTCCGCCCCGGAAGCCTATCTAAAGCCCATACCACAGCACCAGCAGCACCGAGAGTGTGGTCACCATCAGGCCGACCAGCGGAAGACCGGCACGAAGGTAATCGCCGAACTCATAGCCGCCTTCGGACATGATCAGCATGTTGGTCTGATAGGCGATCGGCGTTGCGTAACACAGGTTGCAGCCAAACAGCACTGCCAGCACCATCGGTTCGGGCGGCAGACCAAGTTGATTGGCAATGCTATAGGCAATCGGGGTACCGATGGTGGCGGCTGACGCGTTTGAGGCGAAATTGGTGACAAAGGTTACAAACAGCATAATCGCTGCCAGCACCAGCGCAGGCGGGAGATAGGCAAGTCCAAGCGAAAGGCCCTGCCCCAGCCATTCAGCAGCGCCGCTTGCATCGATCAGGCGGCCGATCGCGATGCTGGCGGCAATTAGCACAATCACCTTGGCCGAAAGCGCCCGGCCCACCCGATCAAACTTGACACAGCCGGTCAGGAACATGGCGATTGCGCCCGCCAGTGCGGAAATGGCGATCGGCAGCTTGATCGGCGCAAAGCCACCTGCATCAAACCAAGGTAGGCCCACCGATGCGGTGGAAATCGCGCCCAGCATGATTGCGCCTGCCAGCGCAGCCTTGGAACGGCGCGGCAATTCGCGGGCGCCTTCCAGTCGCAGCAGCCCATCGTTGCGCGCGAAATTGTTGAGGTCTTCCTCAAGGCCCATCACGAGCAGCACATCGCCTTCAAGAATGCGAAGATCGCCCGCTTCGGTGTAGGTGTCGCGTTCGCCCAAGAGGCGTTCGGGCCGGTGAATGCCGAGCACCGCGACGCTGTAGAGATCAGCGATTCCGGAACTGGCGAGGGTGCGGGTGATGAGCCGCGAATCGGAAGTGACCGTCATTTCAACAGCGACGATATCCTCGCCCTGAGCGGCAGAGAGACGGCGGATGCGATCAATCACCCAGCTCGGCGCCAGATCGCCTTTGAGCGCACGCGCGGCTTCTTCGAGCGCTTCGTGCGTGCCGGAAATCAGCAGGCGTTGCTGGGGCTGCAATTGACCTTGTGGGACATCCAGAAAGGTGATTCCCTCGGGCAGCTTGCTGCGCACAGATGTCAATTCGGCGCCTGCGAGAACCGAATTGGTGCCAACCCTCAGATAGGTGTGAAAAAGCCGCTTGCTCTGCTCGGTCGCTACCGAATTGTCGCGCAACAAGCGCGGCATCACCAGCCACAGGTACGGAATGGCGACGATTCCGGCGAGCAGCACAATCGGCGTGAAATCGAACACGCCAAACTGCCGCATCCCGAGATCGGCAGCGATGGTGACCACCAGAATGTTCGTCGATGTGCCGATGGTGGTGGACATGCCGCCGATCAGAACCGCCGAATTCACCGGCATCAGCGTGCGCGATGAGGCTGCCACACCCTTGCCGGCCAGCGCCACCAGAATGGGAATGAGCAGCACCATCACCGGGGTGTCGTTGACGAACATCGACAGGAAGTAGGCGATCATGATCGCAAACAAGAGGCCAGCAGGCGCATTGGCCCGAAAGATTGTCTCAAGCAGCCGGGCAAAAGGTTCAAGCGCTCCGGTGACGACCAACCCTCGTCCGAGAATCATCAGCGCGCAAATCGTGATCAGTGCCTGATGGCCAAACCCGCTGAAAGCCAGCGCAAGGCCATCGGTCGGCTTAGCCCCTTCGAGCGGGAAGAAATACAGCCCGACCCCGATGACCGCGATCGTGATAAGCGAGATAATCTCGACCGGCGCGCGCCCCCGCGCAAAGGCGATGAACATTGCGACAGTGACAGCCATGGCGGCCGCTGCATGATAGGATGGCGCTTCGAGCATGGTCCCTGTGGGCCAGGTTTCCCAAAGCTCGCGTGCAAACACAAGCGGTTTATGGTCTCGGTCTTGCGCCTGCGAGGCCGCTTCGCCGGAACTGCCAAGCCGCGATCGGCACGAGCGAGGATGGTGCCCCTGGCCCGACTCGAACGGGCACTCCGTTAGGAACTCGATTTTGAGTCGAGCGCGTCTACCAATTCCACCACAGGGGCGCCTGTGAGAGAGCGGCCTGTTAGCGAGGAGAAGCCGCGCTGGCAAGCGCTGGAAACGATGTCTTGTGCGGCAAGGCCAATCGTCCCACTGGCTGAGACACTGGCGCAGCTTTCAGGTGCTCGCCCCGGTAGTTCAAAAAGAACGCCAGCGCGTGCAGGAATTTCGCGCGCCCCGCGCGCGAGCCACAAGGATTACCGCAAAGCTCCGGCCAGCAGCTTGTGCAGCTTGGAATGAAGCGCGTCGTTGGCGGCGAGCACTTGTGCCGAATGGATGGGCGCGCTGCGGCCGCGGAAATCAGAGACGAACCCGCCAGCCTCGCGCACCAGCAAGCAGCCTGCCGCGGTGTCCCAATCCGACAGGCCGCTTTCCCAGAAGCCATCAAAGCGCCCCTGCGCCACATAAGCAAGATCAAGGCTAGCCGCGCCGAACCGGCGAATACCCGCCACTTCCGGCCCGATCGCGCCGAAGATCCGGCTCCATTCAGAAAAATCGCCATGACCAAAAAACGGAACGCCGGTTGCCACCAGCGCATCGGTCAGGCGCGAGCGGGCAGAAACCCTCAGGCGGGCATCATGCAGCCAGGCGCCGCGCGATTTTTCGGCCCAGAAGGTCTGATCGGTGATCGGCTGATAGACGACACCTGCCACCACATCGCCCCAGCCTGAACCATCAAGCTTGGGCTCTTGCACGGCGATGGAAATCGCAAAATGCGGAATGCCGTGCAAGAAATTGCTGGTGCCGTCCAAAGGATCGATAATCCAGCGTGGCATCCCTGGATCGCCTTCAATCACCCCTGCCTCTTCCAGCACAAAGCCCCAGCCAGGACGCGCCGCCAGCAGTTCGTCATAGAGCGTGCGCTCGGAACGCATGTCAGCCTTGCTGACAAAATCCGCCGGGCCCTTGCGGCTCACCTGCAGGTGTTCAACTTCGCCGAAATCACGCCGAAGGCGCGCGCCTGCTTTGCGCGCGGCGCGCTCCATCACACGGATAAGCCCGGAAATCGCTGCCATTGTCCGCGCTCAGCCCGCCTTGCCGACGTAGCTTTGCTCGTAAACGTCGACCACGATGCGCGTGCCGCTTTCGATATGCGGCGGAACCATGATGCGCACGCCATTATCGAGCACGGCCGGCTTGTAGCTGGAGGACGCGGTCTGGCCCTTCACCACCGCGTCAGCCTCGACGATGGTGGCTTCGACCTGGTTCGGCAGTTCGACGCTGATCGGGCGCTCGTCCCACAATTCGAGCATCACTTCCATCCCGTCCTGCAGGAAGGGGCGGGCATCGCCGAGAAGGTCAGACGGCAGATTGATCTGCTCGTAAGTGTCCTTGTCCATAAACACGAGCTGATCGCCGTCTTCGTAAAGGAACTGGTAATCCTTGGTGTCCAGCCGCACCTTCTCCACCGTGTCGGCGCTGCGGAAACGCACATTGGTTTTGCGGCCATCGATGAGGTTCTTCATCTCGACCTGCATATAGGCCCCGCCTTTGCCAGGTTGGGTGTGCTGGATCTTGGCGACTTTCCAGATGCCGCCTTCATATTCGAGGATATTGCCGGGGCGAATATCGACGCCGCTGATCTTCATGGGATGTGTGAGCCTTTGCTTGGAGCTTCGCGAAACAATCGCGTGAAGCACCGTTTGCGAGGAAATGGTGCGGCGGCCCATAGCGAAGGCGCAGCGCCTCGGCAAGCGCAGCAAGCATTGCGCACCAGAGTGCCCCATAGTAGGGCGCGGGCCGCGCGAGAGGCTTGGCCTTGGCGGCCGCGCCGTTTAAGGCTTTCTTTACCATGAAATCGCACCACATCCTGCTTCTGGCGATCTGCGCCGCCGGGGTTGCCGCTCTCCTGCAAGAGCCTGCCTTCAGCCAAGATCGCACCGCCGCCCGTCCACAGCCGGGGCGTGGCGAGGTGGTCGGCGATATGCTCGGCACGATGCAGCACGGGTTCTACGAATGCGTTCTGCCCGGCGATGCAAGCGGTGCTGCCTTCTTGGAGCAGCCCGATGAAAGCTTCCGCATCGGGCAAGGTTCACGTTATGAAAGCGCTGCAGGCGGCGGCGTTTACATGATGCACGGCACAACGCTGGTGTTCACGCGCGGGCCCAAGAAAGATCAACGGATGCGCCGTCTTGGAGCAAACACGCTGCAAGTGCTGGAAGATGGCGACACGCTCGGCCGGATGATCTGCACCCGGCTTGGCGGGGTGAATTAAAGGGCGCTGGACTGCTTCGCTTTGCTGCAAGGTGGGACAAGCTGCCGTTCGGCTATCGACCCCTGTGTGGACGGCTCTCCGTTGGCAAGGGTGTTTTTGCACCGCGCTGGCTGGTCGTGGCGCCCATGTGTCCGGCCTGTATGCGCGGCTTTGCATGGCCGCTGGCCCTGATGCCATTCGCGC
>Ga0213830_1000386_pt1 | contig 31236 bp, 31 predicted proteins | sample SWATP11_FD_161661 | JGI IMG/M metagenome (GOLD analysis project Ga0213830, IMG submission 161661) | Coastal seawater microbial communities from Marineland, Florida, United States - SWA TP1 #1 | ecosystem: Environmental > Aquatic > Marine > Coastal | place: USA: Florida | collected 2016-08-06 | reverse complement strand
ACAAGCGCTATTTGTAGTGCAAATCCACTATTAACCCCCACTACACCCAACGCTGCGATAAGCGCAGTGATACATGTGCCTATATTTGCGCCCAATGTGAACGGATAGATATCCTTAGCTTTTAAAAATAAGCGAAGCAAAAAGCCACGTAAAGCGGCTTAATTAGAGTATGGGAAACACCTATGTTAAGAAAGCTATTTTTGTCCTCTTTTGCGTTCACTCTATCTTTTTCTGTATGGGCGAACGACGCGTTCTTTGAAGGCGCATCAGCGCTCGACAAGGGCGATATACAATCTGCAATCACGCTTTTTAAGCAGGCTGCTAGTGAAGGGCATGATATTGCGCCTTATACGCTCGGTGTGTTGTATGAAAAAGGTGAGGGCGTTAAACAAGATTTTTATCAGGCAAAAATCTGGTATTCAAAAGCTGTCGATAAAGGACACAGAGGTGCCAGGGCGAGATTGCCGATCATAGAATCAAAAATCGCTGCCCTTGAAGAAGGCAATTAGTGTCCATGCGCATTCCTGTTCAGCAAGGAATGCGTTTTGATATCTTTAGGTCTTCATTTTTTATGGAATCGAATGACTTTTCTGTCTAACTCCTCCTTCATTCTTTCTGCTTGCAGTGCGTTGTAGTAACGGTTAAGCAGGTTATCATTCACCATTTTCAATGTTCTGCTATAACATGACACCTCTACTTCCTTAGGGTTGTTCGGGTCAAACTCTTTAACTTGGTTCGAGCCTTCCATGCTGTCTACCATGATGTCGTTTATGTATTTATGGATCTCGTCTATGAAAGACGCGATATCAACACCTGCACTCTTTAATTCCTGATTTACTTTGCTAATAGCCAACGACAACACAGCGAATTCTAAATGGTACGCCCCCGTACTCATAAATATGTCAAATTTAGAATTATGTTTTATTTGACGCTTTGTATCTAATTCTCTCATATAGATTTGAAGTAATGCTTCTTCTGCGTTCATGTATGCATCTATCCTTTCTGTTAAACGATGATTGCATTTTGCATGCTTTCTGAAGCCTGCCGCGTCATTAAGAGCCCTTTTTTCTGCCGTTAATTCATTTTGCTGTGTTCTCAGTGAAAAACATTTGCCTTAAAAATAAAGGGTATACGGATTTAATGGTTGATGGGGCACCTTCACCCCATCAACCATTAAATCCGTATACCCAAATAAATTTGATATGCATGTCGTCCCGTCCGGGTTTGCTAAAGTGGGCAGCTGGTCTCGACACGACCAATATCCTCATCATATCAACCGCATCAAAAAGATCAATTGTTAGTATTGTCTGAGTAGAACCCTCAAAACCTTCAAAAATTCGGCATCTAGCTGACCACCGAACCTGCCAATCCCAAGGCATTCTTCACTTCTCAATTCAAACAACGAGGAGTGACTATGGAACCTGTGAGTATTCCATCCTATATCGATGACCCGCCGCACTTCCTGCTTTGGAGTGCCGATGAGATGGCTCCCATTCTGTTGGGGCTAGTGATCGGCATTTTTACCGGTAATGCCTTGGTTTTATGCCTGTTGGGGTTGGTGACAACCAAGCTCTATCGGCGTTTTCGTGATGGTCGCCCAGATGGTTTTATTCTTCACGCCATCTACTGGGCCGGACTGTTGCCAACCAAAGCCAAGACGATCCCTAACCCATTTATCAGGAGCTATCTGCCGTGAAGTTCGACGTGTTTTTAAAATCATGGCAAGGCACGCAATTAGAGAACCGATGGCAACGGTTTCTGATTGCAGTGCTGGTGCTATCTAACTTGCTGCTTGCGGTTGCGGCATTTTCTCGCAATACCGTAGTGGCCATTCAACCACCAACCTTGTCTGAAACGGCTGAAGTGTCACGAAACCAAGCCACTCAACCTTACCTGGAGTCCTGGGGGCTCTACCTGGCTGAGCTTATGGGCAACGTGACGCCGGGTAATGTGTCCTTTATCCGGGTTGCTATAGAACCACTGCTTTCTCCAGCGGTGTACCAGCAAGTGGTCGATGCACTGGAGATTCAGGCAAGACAAATCCGGGAAGACCGAGTCACGCTCAAATTCCAACCCAGACAAGTGGAGTATGAGTATGAAACCGGCCATGTCTTTGTGACCGGTTATTCCTTGGTCTCTGGACCATCTGGAGATGAACAGCGCCAAACTCGCACCTATGAGTTTGACATCGATATTGAGCAATACCGTCCAAAGCTCAGTTGGATGGATACGTATGAGGGGCAAGCTAGAACGAAGCGAGTTCGTGAAAAGTTGACCCAAGAGCAAAACCGGAGGGTGAATGATGCGAACCAAAATTAATCGATGGATAACACCAAACTTAATCGCAATGAGCTTGAGTGGCGTCCTGTTATCTCAAGCGTCGTATGCAGACGTGGAATTGCCGATTGTGCCAGCTAGTGTGATGAAGCAGCCCGCTACAGCAAATTCGCCGGTTCAAACCAATACGGTTTCAACGGATGTGCCAACAACGTTACTGATGACACCGGGGGTTAATGAACTGATCCCTGTAGCACTTGGTCATCTGAATCGGATTGTGACGCCGTTTGAATCGCCTCAGGTGAGAACAACCAGTGATGCTCAGACGCAAATCAAGGGGAATGTTGTATATGTAGCCACGGACAAAGAATCACCGGTTTCACTTTACATCACTCCGCCTGGTCAGGAAGCTCCCGCATTATCTGTCACCTTAGTACCTCGTCGTATTCCACCGCGTGAAATCACCTTAGCTATTGATGGTCAGCAGTGGCCTATTAAGGGCGTCGTGAACCGAAAAGCCGCCACTTGGGAAACGGCTCAGCCATACGTCGATAGCTTACGTGATTTACTCAGACGCCTTGCACTAAATGAGTTACCACAAGGCTATGACATCCGTTTAGCTGGCCAAACTGACACAAGCCCGAAATGTTTTCAGCCTGGCTTAAAGTTTGGTTTTAAACAGGGGCAAATTGTGACGGGACATTACTTCACCGTCTATGTAGGACTGGTTGAAAGCTTTGCCGATGGGCCGATAGAAGCCAGTGAAATAGCCTGTCATGCACCAGATATAGTGGCAAGCGCCTACTGGCCTCGCAATATCTTGTTGCCGGGTGAAAAGACTGAGTTGTATGTGGTTGTTCGCAATCATCGTGAAGAAGCGGTGGAAAGTCAGCGACCTTCGCTTCTTGTGGGAGGTGAATAACGATGAAAGCACAATGGGAACAAATGAGCCCGAACATGAAGCGGGGCCTATCGGTTGCTGGTATTGCTGGTGGTCTCATCCTTATGGTGATGGTGTTTTCACCTAATCCTGACGATGACTCAAGTAGTCGGAACCGACAGGAAACGATCCGGCACATTCTTACGGATACCAATACTCGTGATGTTGGGGTCGATAGTTTGGCTGCGAACGTAAAACTACTCAGTGAGCGCAATGAACAGTTACGTCGTGAAGTTGAGCGCTTGCGTCGTGACGTCGATTCAGGACGGCTAAGCCCAGGTTCGCCTTCTATACCAAGTGAAGTCAATGCGGAGCTGGCCCGCCTTAGAGCGGAACTTGATGATGTTCGCGCTGGAGGTGATGCAGCAGTTGAAGGCACAAATAGCCGCTTTGAAGTACCTTTATCTGCCATGGAATTGCCTGAAGAAGAAAAGCCACTGCCGTCTAACCCAGACGACTATTTTGCCAATGCGCCACTTCCTGATCCGCTCTATCAGCAGCCAGCCAATGGCCAAGGTACACGAGCTCGGGATGTTCCATTGCCGCCAATCACGATTCGTATGATTGAGCCTGAAGTGGTTGCTGAACCAGAGGTTGTTGTGCAAGAAGCGCCGCCTTTGTATTTACCGGCGGGCAGCATCATCTCAGGTACTTTGATCACAGGTTTGGATGCACCTACTCACGAGTCCGCAAGACGCGAACCTTTTCCTGCATTGCTGAGGATTCAAAAGGAAGCCATTTTACCCAACCGATTTAGAGCGGATATCAAAGAGTGTTTCTTGATCGCCGCAGGTTACGGTGATTTGAGCTCTGAGCGTGCTTATTTGCGAGGCGAGACCATTTCATGTGTGAGAGAAGACGGTGGCGTCATTGAAACACGACTGGATTCTTATGCTGTAGGTGAAGACGGCAAAGCCGGCATTCGTGGCCGATTGGTGTCGAAACAAGGCCAGCTGGTGGCCAAGTCGATGATGGCCGGATTCCTTCAGGGCTTGGCTGGCGCATTTGATGTAAATCCTGTTCCGACGATTCAGACGGGTAATGCCGGTGATACTCAGCTGTACCAGCAAGTCATGAGCCAAGAAGCATTACAAGGCGCTGCGATTAAAGGCACAGGTAAAGCATTGGATAGAGTGGCCAAGTTCTATTTGGACATGGCTGAAAATATGTTCCCAGTCATAGAGGTAGACGCTGCAAGGAAAATTGAAGTCATAGTCACTCGTGGTGCCTCGTTGTCGTTGGCCACTTCTCAAGGGGGTGGTGCAAGAAGATGAAAAAATCCTGCATGTTGCTAACCGATCGAAGTCCGTTTCAGACAATAAGATGTGTATCCAGAGGAGAGTTAACCATGACGACATCAATGCAGAACAACCCAAAGCACCAGTCAAAACAGTGGTCTAAAGCTGGATTACTTTTATTGGCAGTCGGCTCAACCTTATTGTCTGGCTGTAGTTCATTGGGTCTTGGGAGTAGTGAATATGGATGCCCAGGTATGCCTGACGGTGTGCGCTGTTTATCTGCTCGTGAAGTCTATGAGCTTACCAGTTATGGCGCTGCACCCAAGACGATTGATGCTGTGGCGACTCGAATTGGTTCTCCCTCTGGGTATTCACAATCTGATTTAGAGACAGGACTGCTGAGCCATCCAGCATTACCCGAGACGCAGCAATCTGCACCTATTCGCATTCCTTCAAGGGTAATGCGGATTTGGATTGCGCCTTGGGAGGATGACCGTGGAGATCTGAATTTATCCAGCTACGTGTTTACCGAAATTGAACCGCGCCGGTGGGATATTGGGGTGTCAGCACCTCGAACGGTTTCGCCAGTGCTACGTCCACTTCAGACTCAAAGCGATTCAGCCTCAGCGGGAGCTGATGGTAAGCGCGATAACTTGAGTATCTACGGAGAAACTAACGAATGACAAATGCAGTTCGCAGCATTCAGACTCAGCGCCTAATGACCATTGGTGCGCTTGGTTTAATGGCGTTAATGATTTCGGAGCCCTCATTTGCAGGCACCGGTGGTGATGCTTTCACCGATGTGTGGGATACCCTAAAAGATTGGACCCAAGGTACTTTGGGACGGATCGTAGCGGGAGCCATGGTTCTGGTGGGTATTGTGGGCGGTATCGCTCGCCAAAGCTTGATGGCCTTTGCCTTGGGCATTGGTGGCGGTATGGGTCTCTACAACACACCAACAGTCGTTGAAAGTGTCATGTCTGCAACTTTACCTGTTGTTGCTAGCACTCAAGAAGTCATTGGCACAACAATTCCAGCAATCAGCGCCGTTTTACTGGGCACCTTATAACAATAAAAAACGCCCAAGCGGCCAGATTTCTGACGGCTTGGGCGTCATCCCACCCCGTCCCCGATTACCATGACGGCGTTTCAGTTAATAGGTTTCCCATTCACTTAGCTTGATTACAAGCTGCGGCCATGAATACCGAAAAGAATGCTAGCGCCGCCACTGCAAAAGGCAGTTAGCGGGGCTTTTCTTGAGGGAGCACATTCAAACAGGCTACTAGCCTGATATTTTGAGATTTAGGCGCTCGTTTCTTTTGAGTTAGAGTTACACACTACCAAACAGCTGGATGAATATCAGGAATGATGGCGCTTCATTTGTTGTGTTCATGAGGTTAAAAATAATACGCTTGACCTTCCCATCATGGTAAGCCCTAGACTGTTTAATATCTGAACCAACAATGAGAAATACATCATGAGCATTCATAAAAACCAGCTCTCCAGCAATGCTGAAGCCCGGGTTAGCTTACCTATTGAGGGTATGACCTGTGCAAGTTGTGTAGGACGAGTTGAAGCAGCTTTAAACAAAGTTGAAGGCGTCGTAAACGCAAGTGTCAATCTTGCGACTGAGCTGGCGGATATTCATCTTAAAGCTCCTGTTGATCGACTGAAGTTAATCGAAGCAATTGAAAAGGTAGGATATGAAGTTCCTGTAACATCCGTTGAACTTTCAGTGCAAGGTATGACATGTGCTTCGTGTGTTGGCCGTGTTGAAAAGGCACTCTTAGCGGTTGATGGTGTAAAGGCGGCAACGGTTAACCTTGCAACTGAGAGGGCAACTATTCGCGGAGTGGCTGGCATAGACGATCTCATATCTGCTATTCAAAAAGTTGGCTATGAAGCCCGTGTCATCGATACCCAAAATCAGGTCAGTAATGAGTCTGAAGTAAGAAAGGACGCAGAGAAGGCTTTATTAAAGAAAGATTTAGTTATTGCAACAGCACTGGCTCTGCCGGTATTTGTTCTCGAAATGGGATCTCACATGATTCCAAGAATGCAACACTGGGTGATGAATACCATTGGGATCCAGGAAAGCTGGTACGTCCAGTTTGTATTGACATTGTTAGTCTTAGTGGTTCCAGGTCGTCGATTCTACATGAAAGGCATTCCTGCTCTTACGCGGCTTGCTCCTGACATGAATTCACTGGTCTCTGTCGGGACTATTGCTGCTTTTGGTTATTCTGTGGTTGCTACGTTTGTACCATACCTTTTGCCTGAGGGTACCGTTAATGTGTACTACGAAGCTGCTGCAGTGATTGTCGCTCTCATTCTTTTGGGACGATTTATGGAGGCGAGAGCTAAGGGGAGAACGTCTGAGGCTATCAAACGCTTAGTAGGCTTGCAGGCTAAGGAGGCGCACGTGCTCCGTAATGGCGTAATGAATGATATTCCTGTCAAAGACGTTGTGCTTGGAGACATTATCGAAGTTCGCCCGGGAGAAAGGATTCCGGTCGATGGAGAGGTAAGTGAAGGTACCAGTTTTATAGATGAATCGATGATAACTGGTGAGCCTATACCAGTGGAAAAAATCGTTGGCAGTGGAGTTGTCGGAGGGACTGTGAACCAGAAAGGAGCACTGAGGTTGCGTGCTACTGCGGTTGGTGGTCAGACAATGCTGTCACAAATCATACGGATGGTAGAACAGGCCCAGGGGTCAAAGTTACCTATACAAGCTGTTGTGGACAGAGTGACATTGTGGTTTGTTCCAGCTGTGATGTTGGCAGCACTTTTTACATTCCTGATTTGGTTAGTATTTGGTCCATCACCAGCCCTGTCTTTCGCATTGGTTAATGCTGTGGCAGTGCTAATCATTGCATGTCCATGTGCAATGGGACTCGCGACACCGACATCTATCATGGTTGGTACAGGTCGTGGTGCAGAAATGGGAATTTTATTCCGCAAGGGAGAAGCCCTACAGTTACTCAAAGATGCCAAAGTTGTTGCTGTAGACAAAACCGGAACTCTGACTGAAGGTCGTCCAGTCATGACAGATCTGGAACTAGCTCAGGGTTTTGAACGTAATGAGGTATTAGCAAAAGTTGCCGCAGTTGAATCACGTTCTGAGCACCCTATTGCTCGCGCTATTGTTGAGTCGGCAGAAGGAGACGGCATTTTACTGCCAGAGCTTACTGAGTTTGATTCAATCACTGGTATGGGAGTACGAGCGACTGTTGAAGGGAGCCTTGTAGAAGTAGGCGCTGATCGATTTATGCGTGAGTTAGCATTGGAGGTAACGTATTTTTCCCGGATTTCTGAACGCCTCGGGAATGAGGGGAAATCACCTCTCTATGTTGCTATAGATGGTCGGTTGGCTGCAATTATTGCTGTAGCTGACCCTATTAAATCAAGTACTCCAGTAGCTATAAAGGCATTACATCAGCTTGGTCTCAAGGTCGCCATGATTACCGGTGACAATGCGAATACAGCTCAGGCTATTGCTAAACAATTAGATATTGATGAAGTGGTTGCGGAAGTGTTACCTGAAGGCAAAGTTGAAGCGGTGCGTCGACTGCAAGAAAATTACGGTAAAGTTGCTTTTGTCGGCGATGGGATAAACGATGCCCCGGCACTTGCAGTTGCAGATATTGGACTTGCAATTGGTACAGGAACAGATATAGCCGTGGAGTCAGCTGATGTTGTCTTAATGTCAGGAAACTTGCAGGGAGTTCCTAATGCTATTGGATTGTCTAAGGCAACAATCGGTAACATCAGACAAAATCTCTTTTGGGCATTTGCTTACAATGCAGCATTGATTCCAGTGGCTGCAGGACTGCTATACCCAGCTTATGGAATACTGCTCTCTCCAATTTTTGCAGCAGGGGCGATGGCGCTATCAAGCGTGTTCGTTCTGGGAAACTCATTGCGTCTGCGTCGGTTCCAGCCTCCTTTGGTTGAGGACGCTGAGCATTAACGCTGAGCATTAACAAGGTGGGCTTATGAATATCGGAGAAGCATCGCGTAAATCAGGAATATCCACCAAGATGATTCGTTATTACGAGCAAATTGGATTAATCCCTGCCTCCGAGCGTACGGAGTCAGGTTATCGTAAGTATGCTCTCAATGATGTTCATAGATTGGTTTTTATTCGTAGTGCCCGAGATCTCGGGTTCTCTCTGGAAGATATAGAAGGCTTGCTTACGTTATGGAATGACAAATCTCGCCAGAGCATTGATGTTAAACGCCTGGCTCAGGAGAACATTGCTGACTTAGAACGACGTATGGAAAGTATACGTCAAATGACTGAGAAACTACGAGTTTTAATCCGGAGTTGTGCTGGGGATGAGCGGTCAGAATGTCCTATTCTTAGGACATTAACCAATGCTTCGGGCAAAGCCCGCACCGTAAACCGAGGAGGAGCGGTACAGCGCCGCTCTGGAGATAAGCTGAGCGGCAAAATGTAGTACTTTAAATTGGCCCATAATGGTGTAAGACTACGCAGTTTTAACACCATCACATTTTTTTCATTTTAAACAAGCGCGTGGCATCACTAATGCCCCCCTAAATGGTTGGTTGGTGCGGTTAAGGAAAGATCGCTATCACTTTCATCAGCTGTCAATTTTTGGACTATGCAACATTTATCTATGCTGCGGTCAGCGCTACAAAAAGCATTCAGCTCCTTACGTTGCTCTTCTAACGCTACTAATTCTTTGATTCGATGCTGAATGTGAATTAGGTGGGCGTTGATGATTGCATCTATCGGGCCACATTCTTTACCCTGATTATTGATTGCTAACAGCAAAGCGCGAATTTCCTCATGGGTCATATCGAGAGAACGGCAGCGGCGGATGAATAGTAGTTTTTCAAGACGGGTTTTGTCGTAGTGACGATAATTATTTCCTATGTCTCGTAAAGGTGCCTGCAGTGGACCTTCTTTCTAGTAGTAACGAATCGTTTCTACCGGACAGCCTGCTTTACGCGCCAACTCACCAATTTTCATATATCCCTCGTTTGAACTTGACTCTGTAGTTAGATTAGGGTCTTCAGTAGTCAGTATAGTAAACATATTGGGCAAGTGGTCCCGCAAAAAAGTAAAACTCTAGTAGGAAGGAAGCTGCTAGTTGTATTTAAAAATTAAGCTTGGTTGTGGGAGGCAAGATTCAGAAATCAGGCGAATTGAACAAGGCGAATGGTCATTTGTATGTTCATAATGATTGCAACCATTCGCATGTTGAAAAAGACCTAAATCATGATAAGCCTACTTACAAAGGTTGTGGCCATGACCATGACCAGAAATCGCATGATCAAGATGATCATGGCCTTAGTGGAGACTGTTGCGCGGCTGCGCCTACAAAGATTAAATAATCTGGGGGGGGCGAACTGAAATCCGCATTATGCAAATGGATTGTCCTGTAGAGGAAAAACTGATTAAAAAGAAATAAGGGGATGTATATGGCAGTTATGGGCCTTAATTCTAGACAGTGGCCAGAAGCTGCGATGATTATGGTGCTCTTTACTATTGCTGAACTCATTGAAGCAAAATCACTCGATAGAGCTCGAAATGCAATCGGATCTCTAATGAATTTGACTCTCAAAACTGCAATGGTCCAACTATCAGTATGAACGATGACACCTTGAGGCTGCCCTCGCCAGAACAGCGCCATGGTCAGCACATCGCATATGATGATGATTTGGTTAAAGCAATGGTTCAATGGGTAGATAATTTTTTGAACACTAGATGATCAGTGGAGTCAGATGAATTAAGTCGGCATTTATTTTTGAACTTTAAGAATTATTTATTATTAAACCATGTGGGAAATCTAAACGATCAAGATTTTAATATCATACAAAAAATCTATCGACTTCTCTTGACCTTCCGGTTAGGGGAAGGTTTAACCTGAAGTTAGGTGGGGGCTGGTGAGATTTTTGGGAACAGGTTAATGGTTACTTGGTTCAATGGATTAGGAAATTTCCTTCAATAAATGTTACCCGAAACTATGTTACTTAAAGCTAACTACAGTATTAGTAAAAATCATTTGGGAGGTGAAGATGAACATTGGTGATGCAGCCCGCTTATCGGGAGTTTCGGCGAAAATGATTCGTTACTATGAGGAGGTTGGGCTAATACCATCAGTCTCCAGAACAGAGGCTGGTTATCGGATCTACAAAGATGCCGATGTTTATAAGTTACATTTTATACGTCGATGTCGAGATCTCGGTTTTTCTCTGTCACAGGCAGGAGAGTTACTTTCTCTTTGGGGAAATCATTCGCGTCAGAGTGCAGATGTTAAAAGTATAGTTGAATCTCATATTAATGATTTAACCTTAAAAATTGAAGAATTTCAACGTATGGCATCAATTCTTACCACACTCTCTGCTTGCTGCGCGGGAAATGAAAAACCCGACTGCCCAATACTGAAGGCTCTCTACCTCGCGGATACTTCCCATCTGCAGGACATAGAAAGCTGCCCTTAAACTTTCGACTCCCTTCAATGTTATTAGGTGATCGCCATGGGTGGGAATACGCAGTTTAGCTCGAAAGCTAGACCTTTGTCGTCAGGATGAGGTCGCATGCGGCCTGATTTTTAATTTATTAAAATTCATATGATTAAAGTCAACTTTATTTAATCAGTGCTAACAAGTAAGTTTGTGAGTGATTGGAAGCTGCTGTGGTCAAAAGTCGAAAAGAAAAAAGTACCGAAGCGAACTCCAAGTGTTTATTGGGTTTGTATAAGTCTCGGAAAATTAGTGGGTTGGTTTGATTCAAAAAGGACGGGACGAGTCGGCAGGGAGCGGTTATGGGAAGGATAGTTTTACCACAAACCATCCTTGAAGGTTACCTGTTAGCCAAGTCTCTTGATCAATGAGATGTGATCAAGAGACAGGCACCTTGGTCAGGGCGCACTCGATTCGGACGATGCAGCTCGTGCAGGTCATGCCCTCGATGGGCAGGCTGATCGCTGCTACGGTGGCACGACCAGCACTTGTTAATGGCATGCTCAAGGTGTCTTCTCAAAATTGAAATTAGACATACAGGGTACTTGAGGGTTACTATGTTGTAAGGTTAAGCCCTATTTTGAGCGCTGCTGGTTTGGACGATTTCGCTGCGCATAGACGCGGCGCGCCTTGGCTCGCAGGCTGTCTCCTGATCTTTGTCGGCGAGTGCGATCAAATTATCGCAGCCTCGTTAATTCTGAACGGCATGAGTAGCTGTTCGAGAGTTGGAATTTTTGAGAAATGACTTTACGCAAACAAGTTAACGCGCCCCGCGGTGCAAGCGACGATCTGGCTTCTTTGTCACAGAATGACGTTACGATCCTGGCCGAGACCTTCCGCCTACTGGGCGACCCGTCTCGGTTGAGAATAATGCTGTGCTGCATGAAGGGTTCCTCCTCGGTTGGGGACATCGCGGAATCCCTCGAGCTTTCGCAGTCGCTGGTCAGTCACCACCTGCGGCTGCTGCGTGGAGCCCGCCTTGTGAAGGGGGTGCGCCAGGCCAAGCAAATTTTCTATGAGGTGGACGACAAGCATGTGAACCAAGTGCTGCTGGACATGTCCACTCACATCGTCGAAGAGCACAACGACGATTAGCCGCGGGCGAAGCGCTCGTTGCGATGCGGATTGCGATCTATTACAAGCTGGGGCCGTATGACCGCCCGCGGCTACACTCAATGAGATGAATGCGGGTCCAATTCTGATCAATCAGAAGTTCAGCGCGCTTATCGACCGCAAGTGAGGCCTTATTGAATGCCATCGCGATGACCGCCTCAGCCACAAGTTCGCTGATCTGCGGGCCGACTACATGTACGCCGAGGATTTCGTCTGTCGTAGGATTTGCGATCACCTTGACGAGACCCGCTGTCTCGCTCAATGCACGCGCGCGACCGTTAGCCATGAACGGAAATGTACAGCTACGATATGCTGCGCCCGCGTATTTGAGCTGCTGCTCGGTGCGACCTACCCAGGCGATTTCCGGGCTGGTGTAGATGACGTTGGGGATCGTGTTGAAATCGACATGACCGCGATGGCCTGCAATGCGCTCGACCACAGCGACACCTTCTGCGCTCGACCACAGCGACACCTTCTTCCTCTGCCATGTGCGCTAGCATCAGGCCGCGCACCACATCGGCGATGGCCCAGATACTGGGCACGCTGGTGCGCCATTCGCCGTTCACCACGACGGCTCCGCGCCCATCCAGTTCAAGGCCGACGGCGGCCCGAGTCATAAACGCCAGACCGTTTAAGAACTGCACCTTGTTTTTTCGGAACAGATAGAGTTTGCCTTCGTTGCTCGACTTCACGACCTGATTCTTGCGCTCCAGCATCACAGCCACGTCCATGCGTAGCTCGCCCGTGGACATGATGCCGAGCGCGCCGAAGTGGTGCTTGGCTTGGTCTAAGTTTTTGGACGACTGCAGCAGCGCCTTTGACGGGATGCACCCGATGTTGTTGCATGTACCGTCTTGGGTAGGCTTGCCTTCCTTGGTTTTCCAGGCATCGACGCAGGCGACATTCATGCCTAACTGCTCGGCGCGAATCGCTGCGATGTCGCCACCAGGCCCGGCGCCAATGACGATGACGATGACGATGACGTCGAAGTTCGTGTCCATGATTGAAATCTCCTAGATGTTTTCAGGCGCTTTCCTGCGTGGTGCTCGCGCTGCGGTTTTGGCCAGCCAGCGCCCCGTCCGATCTGGCTCACGACCATCCGAACCTTCCGGCGGGTCATCCTCTATCTGCGTCAGCACTTGGATCTGGGCCAACATCATCACGACCTGATTGTGGACGACCTGCACAGGGTGTGGCCAAGAGGATAGGCGTACTAAATAGCCGCATCGCCGCCACTCATCTTTCGCAGTCCTTAGTATGGTTTGCTAAAAATACATTGCATAAACATATGTTCATGTATTATATTTTACGTACAGTCAACCACCTAATTTCTGCGCGAGGCCCTGATGTCCCAATCGCACGATGAACATGGTCACGACCATGACCACACTCCAAAAGTGACCGGCGCTAACGAACGCAAGGTCTTGCTGTCCTTCTTCCTGATCTTCGGCTTCATGATCGTGGAGGCTGTCGGCGGCGTGCTGTCGGGCTCGCTGGCCCTTCTGGCCGATGCGGGCCACATGCTGACCGATGCAGCAGCGCTGGCTCTGGCATACGCGGCATTCCGGTTCGGGCGCCGACCAGCTGACAGCAAGCGCACCTTTGGCTACCTTCGGTTCGAGGTCATCGCCGGCTTCCTGAACGCTGTGACGCTCTTTGTGATCGTGGCATGGATCGCCTATGAAGCATGGGAGCGACTGCAAGCTCCGCCCGCCATCCTTGCCGGCCCGATGATGATCGTCGCCGTGCTTGGATTGTTGGTAAACGTTCTGGTGTTGTGGATCATGACCCGCGGAGAGACCGATCACGTCAACGTGAAGGGGGCCATCCTGCACGTGATGGGCGACCTGCTGGGCTCGGTCGGTGCCATCGTCGCTGCAGTGGTCATCTATCTCATTGGTTGGACGCCAATTGACCCCATCCTGTCGGTGCTGGTGGCAGCCCTGATCCTGCGCAGCGCCTGGAAGCTCCTGGCGAAATCGATCCACATTTTGCTCGAAGGTGCGCCCGAGGACGCTTCTCCGGAGCAGGTGGAACAAGGCCTGATGGGCGCGGTGCCTGGCTTGGCGGCCGTCAGTCATGTGCATGTATGGCAGCTTACCTCTGGTCGCACGATGGCCACGCTGCACGTTCGCCCTAGTGTGGCTGAGGAAGCGCGCACCGTGGTCAAGTGCGTAGAGGTGGTGCTTCGAGAGCAATTTGGCATCGAGCACGTGACGGTCGGGATCGAATGGAACTCTCCTGGTGAAAAGAACCTTTGCAGCTTGCAGCCGACAGGTGGGCCGCAAGGGCACACCCCACATGAGCATGACACTAGCCACAGCCATGAAAAGGGTCATAAGCACGACCATTCCGTCCCGGGTCATCAACACTGATGCTGCAGCCAGCGTAGTGCTGGCAGCTCAGGGACAAGAAATCCATGACTTCTCGAAAACACGCCAATGGCGACAATGCTCAGAATTGCGCCACCAATGCTCAGCGTTCGGCCCCAGAGCTCTTGGCGCTCTCTCATAGTGACGTCGCTGTTCTCGCTGAGACTTTTCTCCTGTTAGGAGATCAATCGCGCCTGAAGATCCTGCTACAGTGCATGCGCGGATCAGTCGCGGTGGGCGACATCGCAGAAACGCTCGATCTATCCCAATTCTTGGTCAGTCATCATCTGCGGCTCCTGCGTGGAGCTCGACTTGTGCGTGGATAACGTCAGGCGAAACATATCTTCTACGGCATCGCGGATGAGCACATCAGTCAAGTGTTTCAGGACATGGTCTGTCACTTCTCTGAGGAATGATTGCGAATTGCGTCGAACGCAAAGATGCCTACTTTTTGCTGGGCATTTTCGCGATTGCGCAAGAGAGGTGCCAGCCCGTCAGCAACTGTAATGCGCCATCCCAGTCCTGAGTAAGCGCGACTTCGCCCATGCGTGATGTTTGGGTGACGGTTGTATGAATCTGACCGCACTCAATCCCCTGGGCCTCATCAGCCGACGCCAGCTTTCACTCCCCCCCATCGTGAGCGTAGAAATTAACCATGCTAACTTCATGAATTAAATAATTGAACATATCTTCATATGTGTGCTAAAATTCAATCTGCATTTTGAAAATGTGTCGAAACTGTAAGCACGTGCGCCGCACGCCGCACGCCACAACCACAGACGATCGTAAACAGAAGGACAACAGCCTTCTTTTTTAATGATTAACACATGGATGTATGTTCATGTGTTTGTTATATTTAAGCAGTATGTGCGGCGTGCGGCGAACCTAACTTGCAAAGTGTTCAGAGAACTTGGAGGTAGATATGACAAGGGAAATAACGGAGTACCAGGACAAGGCTAGGGAGCAGCTGAGCTTCCGTGTGGAGGGCATGGATTGCGCGAGCTGCGTCGGCAAAATCGAGAAGGCCCTTTCCCGAATGGATGGGCTGACGGACGTGCAAGTCAATTTTTCTAGTGAAACGCTGACGTTGACTCGCAATCTGAAAAGCCGCTTCACTGCTCGCGATGTAGCTAAGAAAATCAAAACTTTGGGGTTCGGTGTGGAAGAACTGCCAGTGTCGTCGCTCTCGATTGCGGCCGTATCGCGCCAATCGGTCCATGCACATGACCACAGCGAAGATCGCAAGGATGGTCACGCTTGCGGCGGTGATCATGGGCACGGCCACACGCAAAAGACAAACGGCGGGCATGAACACGGCTCCTGCAGTGGACATGATCACACCTCACACGCTCGCCGCGAGCCCCCTGGTAACCCACCCAACGTTTCGATGCACGTGGAAGGCATGGACTGCGCGAGCTGCGTTGGCAAGATTGAAACGGCTCTTGCTCGCATGGCGGGCGTATCAGATGCCCGCATCAACTTCACGGCAGAAACGCTTGAGCTGACGCTCGCGTCTGGAAGTCCTACACATATTGGCGACATCGAGAAGACCATCAAAAGCCTGGGTTTCGGCGTCTCCGACGTGCGCCGCCTTGATGGATCCTCGCCTGCCGCGCCTGCCCGCGTGCCCTCAGCTATCACTCAACGCTGGTGGCAGACGAAGAAGGGTAAGCATGTGCAGGGCCTAGCAGCTCTCATGGGCTCGGCCTATGCAGTTGCTCAATTTATCCCCGGCTATGCCGAATGGATCTTCGCCGCTGCCGTGATCGCTGGCGTACTCCCGTTCGCGCGCAAAGCCTTCGCGCTGGCCATATCTGGCTCCCCGTTCTCCATCGAAACACTGATGGTTGTCGCCTCGCTGGGCGCGCTCGTGATTGGCGAGGCCGAGGAGGCCGCTGCTGTGGTGTTCCTGTTCGCGGTCGGCGAGCTGCTTGAAAGTGTGGCCGCTGGCCGCGCCCGCGCCGGCATTAAAGCGCTGGCTTCTCTGGTGCCTAAAACTGCTGTCTTGCTCGACGCCAATGGTGGGCAGCGCGAAGTGCCCGCTGCCTCCCTGAGCGTGAACGACCGGGTTTTGGTGCGCCCGGGTGATCGAGTGCCCGCTGACGGCAAGATCTTCCGCGGCGAAAGCAGTCTCGATGAATCTCCGATCACAGGGGAGTCCGTGCCGCGTCAAAAGGCCGGTGGCGATGACGTATTTGCCGGCTCGATCAACGTCGACGGTGTGCTTGAAGTTCTGGTTGAGAAGGCTGCATCGGACAACACCATCTCGCGCATCATCCAGCTCGTCGAGCAAGCTCAATCCTCCAAGGCGCCGACGGCACGCTTCATCGAAAAGTTCAGCCGTTACTACACCCCGGCCGTGATGGCCATCGCGGCGCTGATCGTCGTGGTTCCCCCGCTTACCATGGGTGGTGATTGGGGCACTTGGCTGTACCGTGGTCTTGCTTTGCTGCTAATCGCGTGCCCGTGCGCCTTGGTTTTGTCAACGCCGGCGGCCATTGCCTCGGGACTGGCTGTTGCTACTCGCCGAGGTTTGCTGATTAAAGGTGGCAACGCCTTGGAAACCATTGGTCGCGTTCGCACAGTCGCCTTCGATAAGACTGGCACGCTGACAGAGGGCAAGCCGCGCATCACTGAAGTCGTGCCTTTCGGGCAATCCAAGCAGCAACAGGTACTGGCGCTCGCCGCCGCCGTCGAGTCTGGATCGAATCACCCGTTGGCGAAGGCAATCGTTGCCCACGCCAAGAGCCTCGATGTGGAGGTTCCACAAGCCACCGAAGCATTCGCTATCCCGGGCAAGGCAGTTCGCGCTACCGTGAACGGCAGCAAGCTAGCCGTGGGATCGCCCGTCCATGCAGGGCAGATGGCCACGCTGACCCTCGCGCACCAGCAGGAAATCGCCAAGCTGGAAGATGGTGGCAAGACGGTGGTGGTTCTGTTCGACGAAGCAAGCAAGAATGTCATGGGCCTGTTGGCCTTGCGTGACGAACCTCGCCGTGACGCCCGCGAAGGCGTGGCCCAGCTCAAGGCGATGGGTGTGCGCTCGGTCATGCTCACCGGTGACAATCGGAGAACTGCGCAGGCCATCGCCGGCAAGCTGGATATCGAGTGGGAGAGTGAGTTGCTTCCGCAAGACAAGTTGCGCCTGGTCAACGACTTGAAGCGCGACGCGAAGGTGGCGATGGTCGGCGACGGCATCAACGACGCGCCGGCCTTGGCGACCGCCGATGTAGGGATCGCCATGGGCGGCGGCACCGACGTGGCCCTAGAGACCGCAGACGCTGCTCTGCTCAAGAGCCGCGTCACGGACGTTGCGCACCTGGTGGCGCTGTCCCGCGCGACGATGGCCAACATCCACCAGAACGTAGTGTTCGCCATTGGCCTCAAGGGCCTGTTCCTAGTCACCAGTGTGCTGGGTATCACTGGCCTTTGGGTTGCTGTGCTGGCCGACACCGGTGCCACCGCTTTGGTCACGCTCAATGCGCTGCGCCTACTCCGCTTTAAGGGTGCCCAAGAGCCAGCCGATGGCCAGAACGGAGGTCATCAGCCTCTGTAGCCTTGGGTTACAGCGAACAATTGGTATTTATTTTAGGGTGAAACATCATGAAACAGATCGCTATTGGGCTCGCGCTTGTCAATTCCGCTCAGGCCGAAAACAGCTTGCCTGAAATTGAAGTCGTCAATACCGACAACCAACGCTGGCATTTCCGCCAGGTGACCGTGAACCATACCGCCGCGGAGCTGACCGTCTTCGGACGGATGGATGCTCACCTGCGCTACGGCCTTCCCCGAGGCCATGTAGACATCGCAGCCTGGTCTGCTGATAACGAATTGATTGCGGAAACAACCACTGATTACTCACCGCGCCTTCTCACCAGACGCGCATCACGCAAGGGCGGCGTGCGTTTTTCTGCAAAGCTCCCCGCCTTGCCTGGTGATACCGTAATAAAGGTCGCCTTTCACCGGGATGAACCCCAACAACGGCAAAATCCGGTGCACGACCAAACCGTCGCACGCTGAATTTCAGGAGCATCAATATGAGACGATTTGACTGGCCCAGACGGGCCTTGCTGGGCGCGTGCGTGCTTTTTCTGCCCATGTTTGCTTACGCAGAGACATCGAGTTGGAGCGCCTGGCTCGCCTCCCAGATACAACAACACCCCGAGGTGCTTGCCGCCCGCGAGCAATTGCTGGGCTCCAACGCCAGCGCCGATGCGCTGGAGCAGCCGCTTTACAACCCGGAGCTGTCCACCGATTTGGAGCGTAATGGAGAGGAAGACAACTACCGGGTCGGCGTTCAGCAGACCATCGACTGGTGGGACAGACGGGGTGCAAGACGGCAGCAGGCGGGCTTTATGCGAAGCGCCGCCGAAGCGCTGTACCAGCAACAAGTGTTGGACAAAACCGCCGAGGCGCTTGCCGCACTGGTGGAGTGGCATGCCGCCAACCGCGCCGCCGCCATTGCCCAAGCGCAACAGCAGCAACTTAACGCCTTGCTCGAACAGGTGGATAAGCGCCAGCAGGCAGGTGATCTGGGCAGCATCGATGCCGAACTCACCTTTCTGTCCCTGTCACAGCAGCTGGCTCAGGTTGCCGAGGCCGAAGCCGCGATACAGAAAGCCGAAATCCGGGTTCGCGAGCTGCTGCCCGCATGGGCGCCCACGCGAGGCGGCATTCCTGATGATTTCTGGCCCTCCCAGCCAGACTTGACCTCGGATCAGGAGTTACTGCAACACCCGGCCGTAGCCAGCGCCCACGCCCGCTGGCAGTCGCTGAAGGAGGAAGCTGAAGTGACACGGCGTACCGCCAAGGCGGAGCCCACCTTTGGCGTCTATTCCGGTCGTGATGGTGGAGAGAGCGTTGTCGGGCTGACCTTCTCCATCCCGTTGAATGTCCGCAACAACTTCAGTGCAGAAACTCGCGCCACCGAACGCATAGCGCTGGAGGCCGAGGCTCGTTTTCAGGCTATCTACCGCAAGCAGCGCTTTGACTGGCAGGCTGCACAGGCCACCTGGCAGCGCTTTGAACAGCAATATCGCCGCTGGCAAGAGGTTGTTCAGGGTCGGGTCGAGAACAGCGCCGAACTGCTGAAACGGCAATGGCGCACGGGTGATCTGTCCACCACTAATTATCTGCTGGCCTTGAATCAACGCACCGAAAGCCTGCTGGCAGGCATTGAGCTGGAAAAGCAGACACGGCTTGCGCTCACCGAAGCACTTCAGCAATCGGGCCACCTGATCAACGCAATAAAGTCATCGACCGCGTCAACGAATTAAACAGGAATGATAAACATGAATAAAACACTGGTAGCCATCTTGGTGGCGGGTCTTGCGACCGCAACCGCCAGCCACGCCAAAGAATCTGAGTCTGAGCATGCACGTGAGCATGGGCAGGAAAAAGCGATAACGGCGGCACCCCATAGCGAACAGGATAATCATGACGATCATCGTGAGGAAAACCATGAAGAGCATGATGACCATAAGCCTGACACCGAGCACGGCCACGCGGAACACGGCGAGGACGTCAATAGTGATCACAAGGATGCGCACGATGATCATGGCGACGAAAATCATGATGAACACAGCGCCCACGACGAGCACAACTCCGGCTCAGAACACGGACATGAAGAGCATAGCGAGGGCGGTGACCACGGTGATCATGGTGGGCATGGAGGTCACCAAGAAGCTGCTTCTGCGTCACTGAACCCGGCGCAAATGACCCTGGCCGATATTCAGATCAACCCACTGACTCCCAGAAAGGTCGATTATCAGCTTTACGCACCGGGGGAGATCCTTTCCAACGGTTACACCAGTTACCGAGTATCGCCCCGGGTGCCTTCCGTGGTGCTGCGCCGCCATGTCGCCCTGGGCGATCACGTCGAACAGGGTCAGCCGCTGGTTACTCTGTTCAGTGAAGCCGTGGCGCAGGCACAAGCCAATTACCGCACGGCCTGGCCTGAATGGCAAAGAGTAGAGGAACTTGGGCGCAAAACCGTGGGTGAACAGCGTTACATCACGGCCAAAACCAGCCTGGAGGCAGCCCGGGCGACGCTGCTGGCCTACGGCCTTTCCGCCTCGGACTTGCAAGCGTTGGTCGCTTCTCAGCAATCTGTTGCATTAGGGGAGTATACCCTGCATGCCGAGATTGACGGCGCGGTGCTTAGAGATGATTTCGAGCAGGGGCAGCGCATCGAGGCGGGCGCGCCCTTGATTGCGTTGGCCGATGAAAAGCAACTCTGGGTGGAGGCCCACCTGCCCGCCGATCTCTCCCTGACGCTGGGCGCGGGAACAAGAGCGGAAGTGGTGGCTGGGGATGTCCGTGTAAACGCCAAGGTCACTCAGGAGGCGCACACCATTGACCCCATCACCCGTACCCGTACCGTGCGCCTGTTGGTCAATAACCCGGAACACCGCCTGCACCCCGGCCAGTTCGCCGAGGTGTATTTCCGATTCCAGACTAAAAGACCCGTGCTGGCGGTACCCGAAACCGCACTGATGCGCGGCGCAGACGGAGATTGGACGGTATTCGTGGAAGACCATCCTGGCGAATTCCAGCCAGTGGAGGTGAAGCTGGGTCGAGCGCTCGGGCCGCTACGTGAAATTAGCGGTGTCGGTCCGGGGGCTCGCATCGTCACTCAGGGCGCTTTCTTTGTTGCCTCTCAGATCGCCAAGGGCGGCTTTGACCCCCATAACCACTAAGCAGTAGGAGACCCCATGTTTAACCGAATTATCGATTGGGCGGTCATCAACCGATTGCTGGTGGTGATAGCCCTGATCACACTAACGGTCAGTGCCGTTTTTATTATTCCAAAACTGAATCTGGATGCTTTTCCGGATGTGACCAACGTGCAGGTATCTGTCAATACCGAAGCACCGGGGCTGGCTGCCGAAGAGGTGGAACAGCTTATTACCTATCCCATCGAAGCCGTGATGTACGCCTTACCGGATGTGGAAGAGGTGCGCTCCATTTCCAAAACCGGCCTGTCCGGCGTCACCGTAGTCTTTAAAGAAGGCACCGATATCTATTTTGCCCGGCAACTGGTATTTGAGCGGCTTCAGGCTGCCAAGGAGCTGATCCCCGATGGCGTCGGCACGCCGGAAATGGGCCCGAATACTTCCGGTCTGGGTCAGGTCTATCAGTATCTTCTCGTGGCCGAACCCGATGCCGGTTTCGATGCCATGGCATTGCGCAGTTTGAACGACTGGGTGGTGAAGCTGCTATTGATTCCGGCCGAGGGTGTGACCGATGTGCTATCGTTCGGCGGTGAGGTGCGTCAGTACCAGGTAAACCTGAACCCGTCCCGACTGTTGGCCTACGAGCTGACCCAGGACGACGTCATGATGGCACTGGAGCGCAACAACACCAACGTCGGCGGTTGGTATATGAACCGGGGCCAGGAGCAACTGGTGATCCGGGGTACGGGTTGGCTGGATCATGGTGAGAAGGGCTTGGAACAGATCCGTCAGGTGCCACTGAAAACCGTGGACGGTACTACGATCACCGTGTCCGACGTGGCGCAAGTGGCCCTGGGCAGTGAGATCCGTCAGGGCGCGGTGACCATGACGCGCAAGAACGCCGACGACAAGGTGGAGAATCTCGGCGAGGTGGTGTCCGGCATCGTGCTCAAGCGCATGGGGGCCAACACCAAGGCCACCATTGATGGAGTCAATGCACGCATTGAGCGTATTAACCAGGCATTACCGGAAGGTGTTCGCTTCGAGGCATTTTACGATCAGGCGGATTTGATCACCCAGGCCGTACAGACCGTGGTCAATGCCCTGCTGCTGGCGTTTATTTTCATCGTCGTGATCCTTGCGCTATTCCTGATGAACCTGCGCGCCACCTTTCTGGTGTTGATGTCCATCCCGATATCTATTGGAATCGCTTTAATGGTGATGGCTTGGTTCGGATTGTCGGCCAATCTGATGTCGCTGGGGGGGATTGCGGTCGCCATTGGCATGTTGGTGGATGGCTCCGTAGTAATGGTGGAGAACATGTTTAAACATCTGACGCACCCGGATGCTGAACATGATACCCAGAGACAATCGCGGGTGGATTCCGATGACGTGGACCCTGTTGATGCGGCCCACGACCGTCATGGTATTGCCTTGCGCCTGCAGGAAGCCGGTAAGGAAGTCGCTCGCCCCATCTTTTTTGCCACGGCCATTATTCTGGTTGTCTTCATGCCACTGTTCAGCTTTGAAGGTGTCGAAGCCAAACTGTTTCAACCCATGGCCATCAGTATCATGCTCGCCATGCTCTCGGCGGTGTTGGTGGCCCTGATCATCGTGCCTGCACTAGCAACCTATCTCTTTCGCAGGAGGGTTCGCCAACGCGAGAGCTTTGTATTGAAGCCGCTCGATCTGCTCTATCGTAAAGGTTTAGCCTGGGCGATGGGACACAGCAAAGTGGTGGTGGGTATCGCTGCCATTATGGTGGTAGCGGCCGCGTTGGTTCTGCCCCGCTTGGGTACCGAATTCGTGCCTGAACTGGAGGAGGGTACCATTAATCTGCGCGTCACCCTGGCGCCTTCTTCCAGTCTGGATACCGCGCTGGAAGTGGCCCCCAAACTGGAGGCCAAGTTGATGGAGTTCCCAGAGGTAACCTATGCACTGTCGCGCATTGGCCGGGCTGAAATCGGCGGCGATCCTGAGCCGGTGAATAACATCGAGATCTATATTGGCCTTAAACCGGTGCCGGAATGGACCAGTGCAGACAACCGATATGAACTCCAGTCATTGATGGAACAGAAACTGGAGCAACACCCGGGCTTACTGTTCAACTTCTCGCAACCCATCGCAACCCGTGTGGACGAGTTGCTCTCAGGTGTCAAAGCGCAGCTGGCCATCAAGTTGTTTGGTCCCGATCTTGCCGTGCTGGCCGAAAAGGGCCAGGCCATTGAGGCCGCAGTGAAAGAAATCGAAGGGGCGCGCGATGTGGCCATGGAGCAGATCGCCGGTGAATCTCAACTGGTGGTGAAGCCGAACCGCAGAGCTTTGTCCCGTTACGGTCTGGCCGTGGGCGACGTGATGGAGCTGGTACGCGAAGGGCTGGGAGGTGCCAGTGCCGGCCAGATCATCAATGGCAACGAGCGTTACGACATCTACGTGCGGCTCGCCGAGCGGTTTCGCGAAGACCGTGAAACCATTGCCGACCTGCGCTTACAGGCCCCGTCAGGTGCCTGGGTACGCCTAGGGGATGTGGCGGAAGTCAGTATCGCATCTGGACCACCGCAGGTACGTCGTGATGACGTGCAGCGTCGGGTTGTAATTCAGGCCAATGTTCAGGGACGGGACATGGGCAGCGTGGTTGCCGATATTCGTCAGGCGATTGTGGAGCAAGTGGACCTGCCCACCGGCTATTCCGTCGATATCGGTGGCCAGTTTGAAAACCAGCAGAGAGCGCAAAAGCGTTTAGCACTGGTGGTGCCGGTTTCGCTGGGATTAATTGCCTTGTTGCTTTATTTTGCCTTTGCCTCGGTTGGCCAGGCCATGCTGATTCTGGTGAATGTCCCGCTGGCGGTGATTGGTGGCGTGTTTTCACTCTGGATTTCCGGCCAGTATCTGTCGGTACCCAGCTCAGTGGGCTTCATCACCCTGTTCGGGGTCGCTGTACTGAATGGCGTTGTCATGGTGGAAAGCATCAATCAACGGATTGCGGACGGCCTTAAAGTATCGGATGCGGTGTTTGATGGAGCGGTTTCAAGGCTAAGGCCCGTGTTGATGACTGCTATTACCTCGGCACTGGGCCTGATCCCCATGCTGCTGTCGAATGGTGTCGGCGCAGAAATCCAAAAGCCTCTGGCGAGTGTGATCGTGGGCGGGTTGGTAACCGCTACGTTCTTGACGCTGTTTGTATTGCCGGTGCTGTTTGCCTGGTTTTCAAAAGGCAAGTTAAGCGACATGGCATAAACGTTGTGCCTGCCCTTATCGTTACGGTCAGGGCAGGTACATTTATTGTGTAAGGGTTGCTCATGCATCAACACGATCATTCACACCACAAAGATGAAAGTGCAAGCCGCATAGCAATGGCGTTCTTTCTTAACGTGGGCTTTACCATCATCGAATTCATCGGCGGCTGGCTCACCAACAGCACGGCTATCATGGCCGATGCGGTGCACGATCTGGGCGACAGTCTGTCCATTGGCAGCGCCTGGTTCCTGAACCGGCTGGGACGTAAATCCGCCGACACCGAATTCACCTATGGCTACCGGCGGTTGTCCCTGTTCGGCGCCCTGATCAACGGCCTGGTATTGATTGCCGGATCGCTGTGGGTATTAGGCGAAGCAATTCCCCGACTGGCCAATCCAGTGATGCCCGTCACCGAGGGCATGTTAGCGCTGGCGATTCTGGGCGTCACCGTCAACGGTATTGCTGCTTATCGCCTTAGCAAGGGAAATACGCTGAACGAAAAGGTATTGAACTGGCATTTATTGGAAGATGTGCTGGGGTGGGTGGCAGTGCTGATTATTTCAATCGTTTTGCAGTTTGCCGACTGGCCTATTCTCGACCCATTGTTATCGGTGGGGTTTACTCTCTTTATTCTGTTTAATGTGTGTCGGAATCTTTGGGTAACCTGCAAGCTTTTCTTTCAGGCTGTTCCAGATAAGGCGCTTCACGAGGAGATCCGGCGAACACTAATTGGCATTGATGGCATCAGCGGAATTCATCACCAGCACCTCTGGTCCCTGGATGGTGAACAGCATGTACTGACGGCCCATATCGTAGTGGATCACGAGGGAGTTTTTGGTCCTGACGAATACTGCGCCATCAAACAATCCATTGCTATGGCGCTCGAACAATACCCGCTGGCTCACACCACAATTGAAATCGAGCTGACCGAAGAAGCTTGCCGGGATCAACCCGTGCCCAGCCAAACGGATCAGCACTAACAAGAGAACTTCGTATGTCCATACTTTCCACGCTCGGTTTGTTCATCATCACCGCTATTGCGGAAATAGTTGGCTGTTATCTTCCATACCTCTGGCTGAAGAAGTCGGCATCCGCATGGGTTTTGCTGCCGGCAGCGTTCAGCCTAGCGCTGTTTGCCTGGCTACTGTCTCTTCATCCAACCGCAGCGGGCCGGGTTTATGCGGCCTATGGCGGCGTCTATGTTTCGGTGGCCATACTGTGGTTGTGGGGTGTGGATGGGATTCGCCCGCATCTGTGGGATTTTGTAGGCGTGGCCATCACCTTGTTAGGGATGGGCATTATCATGTTTGCGCCGAGATGATTTCGATCCTGCGGATTTACTTTCCCTTTTTTAGGGATTCAGCGTTCAGCAACAAGCTCATTTTTTCCATCAGAATGATTGATGCGTTATTATTGAACTGCTGTCCTTCCTCAATGTACTCCCAAACGGTAGCATCACTTTTCCAGCCTCCTTGCTTTTTAATCAGTTCAAAGTCCACGCGCTCCCGTGCCGCCGAGGTAGAGAGGCCGCGACGAAAACTATGACTGCTTAAGTCGGGTGCAAAATCGAACTGGCAGGCCTTGCCCAAGGTTTTGAGAAGATCGTTTACCGCCCCTGGATTCAGCGCTCTTTCCTGAACATGGTCCCAGCGGTTGATGGGCCTGAAGAGGGGGCCCTCATTGATACCAGCTACTCTAATCCATGCTTCGATCGCTGTAGCCGGACAACAACTTTCAGCCCCAAAAGGTAAAGCACGAACCAACCCCGTTGATTGCTGATCGGTTTTGGAGCGAGGCAACCGAATGATCAGACCTTCCGGCTCCCAATTCACATCACTGGTTTGAATCGCAACCAGTTCGCTGCGGCGGAAAGCCCCAAAAAAGCCGGTTAATACCAGCGCAATGTCCCGGTGCTTTTTTTTGCTGTCTGGGAGTTGCCGCATGTGATTCACCATTTCGGCGATGTGCTCCAGACGCAGTGTCTTGGCTTTGCGCTTGGGCTGACCATGAGTGCGACGGATGCCTTCCATGGTTTTGCGGACCAACGGATCACTTATCGGATCAATGAGTCCTTGGTAATGGTGCCATTGGCTAATGGCGGTCAGGTGCAGATCCAGGGTCCGGGTGTTGAGCGATTCGGCTCTGCCCAGCAGGTACCGGACGACAGTATCCCGGTCTGTGGGCAGGCGACCACCCCATTTTTCAAATTGCCGAATGGCCGAACGGTAGGCTTTACGCGTGTTGTCGGACGTCGCTGCCTGGAGGTATTGCCGCAATGACTCGGATTCCTGGCGTTCAACCAGGGTCGAATCCTCATTACGTAATGACAAGTCGTTAGCCTGTTTTGGTGGTTTGTTGTTCATGAATAGGATTTCCTTCGATGTCACCCAAAAGGCGGCTATGTACCGGTGTTACAAGTCGAAAATTTATGGCTCAATCCATTAACCTACGATAATGAGCATTATCGTAGGTTAATATTATAAATTCAAATCGTCTTTAAAAGCTATATAATTATGTTATATTACGTGTTACGTAATACGGTATTAAATAATCTGAAAGGAAATTCCTATGGCCCGCGCCGGAGTCACATATCACGATGTCGCCAAAGCCGCCGAAGCCATCAAAGCTCAAGGCCAGGAGCCAACGGTGGATCGGGTTCGAGAACATTTGGGCACCGGCAGCAAAAGCACGATCGCGCCACTACTCAAGCGCTGGCGTTCCGATAACGGGGACGCGGCCGATACCAATGGACTCCCGAGCGACTTGGTGGAGGTCGTGAAATCTCTCCACGAACGAGTGCAGCAGATGGCCGACCACCGCATCGAGCAGGCCCGACAGGAGTTCAAAGGGCTGAATGAAGATCTCCGGAAAAAGCTCGACGACGCCAGCAACGCGATTACGCAGCTCACTGCCCGCCAGAAAGATTTAGAAATCCAGATCGGGCAACTTACCAACGAAGTAGACCAGAAAACTCAGGCTCTGGAAGATACACGCATCAACCTGACCAAGGCAGAGATGCAACGGGACGAGGCTATTGCCCGGACCGCCGATTTGAAAGAAACCGTCACGGAACTCAAGCAGGAAAACCGGGATATCCGTGACCATTTCGAGCATTACCAGCAGCGAACAGCCGAAGATCGTCAACAGGAGCGCGAACAATTTCGTTCGGTTAACCAGGGATTGAAAGACCAGATCCTGGATCTGCAACACCGGCTCACCCAGGCCGAGTCAAGATCGTCCGAGCTGTTGGATGCCAATGCGCAGTTAGAAAACAATGCCGATAAACTTGAACAGGCCAATGCAACGCTAAACAGGGACCTAAACGGAAAGGTAGATGATATCCAGAAGCTGAAACGCGACCTTGAAGACGCCATGACGAAGAACCGGAAAAACCAGCATAAAAATGAGCAATTGGCAGAAAAAATATCTGCTCTCACTGTTCAGAAAGCAGAAGTCGATAAGGAAGTGGCCGTGTTATCACAGGCTTTGGAGGCCACCAAAACCGAATTGAAAACCACACAGGATAAAGTGACGTATCTGACCGACGAGAACAAAGCAATTCTTCAGGAAAAGGCGGTGATCCAGGGGCAATTTAAACAGCTCCAAGGTTCGCTATAATTATGGTCAAACTTGTCAAATTTGGAGGTTCTTCCACAAGGAAAATGGCAGGTTAGCGCTTTTGTACGAAAACCTACACTTGCAAGGACTCAAGAGGACTGAAACCGCAGGATCTGATTCTGACCAATAAACGACCATCTGGCTGTTTAATGAAGTAATCGTTGCCGACCCTCATGTAGCGCGCCATTCTATTTTTCTGTATGCACAAAAAAACGGCGCTGATGAGCTCAGTGCCGTTTCTCTTTTTTAACTTAGTGCATGTATTAGAATGCGTATTTTGCTGAAACTTGGAAGCGGTTCATGTCGCCTTCAAGGCCGGCTTCAATTTCACGCTTTGCGAAAGCGTATTCAGCGCCAACGGTTAGCGCTTTAGTTGGCGAGTACAAGTAGTTTACACGTGTGCTATAAGTGCTTTCAGTGGTGGCTAAACCTGTTAATGATACGTCATTGTCTGCTTCAAACGCCGAGAACATGATGCTACTGCGCGCTTTTTCGCTCCACTTGTGACGATACGCAATGCCGTAACCTGTTGAGTCTATGGCTTCAAGGTCGCCGCTTTCGGTAAGTACTGCACCATTAACTGCGTTTAGTGCAGAGTATCTGCCTAAACCTTTACCCGTGTTGAACGTGAAGCGAATGTCATCGCCATTAGACAAATTGTATTTACCAGTTACCGATACTCCGAAGCTGGTTTCGTCAGCGTCAATGCCAGCTGCATTGTCGTAAGACAACTGTCTTAGTAAGCCCGCAACTTTAACATAACCCCAGTCATACTTTGACGTATAGGCAGCTACAAAGTCTGGAACGCTGTTGTCATCACTTGTGATTCGGCCGCCGCCACCAAAAGGCGTAATGGTTGATTCTGGGTTTTCAAGGGCAAGCTGAAGGCCGCCGTTGGTATATCTCACCATAACTTGACGACCAAAGGTAATGCCGTCAGTCGTACCAACAAAGTCTAAAGATTCAGGTAAAGAACCTACGTCCATGAAAGTTGTCATTGTTTGACCTACCAACCAATTTTTGTAGGTCAGGTATGCGTGACGAACACGAGGAACGTAAGAGTTACTGATGCGCTCATCGCCGCCATCGGTCACTAAAAAGTCGAGCTCGAAAACACCGTTAATGGTATCGCCTTCAGCGGTTGGTGTTGAAGTAGCAAAGCGGAATCGCGATGTTCTAATGTGAGCATCAAATTGTGGATCTTCGTCAACGCCACCAACAGGTGTTAGTGAAGGAATATAGAAATCGCGACCTACGCTACCCGATGCAATGGTGCCATCTGAGTAGTCACTGACCATAGCGTCGACTTTAATGTAGCCTGTGAATTTCACACTTGTGTCGCCGATTGTTGCTGCTTGCGCTGCACCGGTAGATGCTGCTAGGCACAGCGCTACTGCTGTAGCCGTATTTTTTATTTTAGCTTTCATCGTGTCTGTTCCAAAAAAGTGGTTAAATAAATGTAAACTCAACGTTAACATTGCTGATTGTGTACTTATTATCTCAAAATTAAATAAGCCAATGGTCTGTCTCTTGATCAGATCTCATAGCGTTTTTCCGGCTTCAAAAAGGGCTTTGGCTAATCGATAGCCCTTTACTTGAGCCTGAAGATCATCCCATCCTTCCCAAATCGTGGTCCAGCTAGCCATTCCCGTGCGCTTGCTATCATTAAAGCCGCCTAATTTCGCCAGAGACTGATAGGCCCACTTCATATTTGGTGCCTCTTTGCCTTTGTGCGCCCTTGGCTTGTAGAGCGCCATCAGTACTCGCCATTCATCATCCTCAAAAACACTGCTGCTGCTTTGATTTTCCATGCCCAGGGCTGCTTCGACCTTGCCTCTTTTTCTCAGATAGACTGGCAGACTCATCACTTCCCTTAGTTGCAGTAGCCGCACACCGATAAAGCAAAGTATAGAGGCCGCTCGCTCAAGATTATCTGGCGAGGTCATCCGTAATCTTTCTACCCCCGCGCCAGTTTTCCACGCTTTATGAAAGTCCTCTATCCGCCACCGAGTGGTATAAATATCAATCACATGAAGTTGCTGCGCCAGCGTGTCAATCGGCTCACTGGTCAAGAGCATCCAAGATAAACCCGCTTCACCTTGGGGCGAATGGCATTCTTGCGCATACACCACATTAAGCGAGTGCTCTTTGCCATTATGTTTGACATTCACCGCACTGGCTTTGAGAGTGAGCTTGGCTGTTCGCGAAGGACGATTCTTGCTTTTACCACTGGCTTCCTTCATCCCTTTTTGTGGGATGGTGATGGTGTATCCGCCGGTAACGGGATGGCTGTCCATGTGCTCAAACAGCTTAGCCTCGGATTCAACAAGGTTTCTGGCATGTTTTGCTCGCACCACAAACCGTTCACTATGTGACTGTTTATCCGCTAAATAACTCATGATATCCGCTTCTCTATCACACACTGAGATCACTCTCGACATGTGAGACTGCAAGCGTTGTCGCGTAAAATAAGATGCATCGGCCCATTTACCGCTCTCTTTTTCATCGGCCTCGTTGGGATTGTCAGGTCGACACCACCAATCTTGGTGGATCAAGCCCAAGGTCCGAGAAGTATAGCTATCCAGCAGCAAGACAGAATGAACCCACCACCCACGAGACTTATCTGTAGGTTTACCTAATTTCCCTAATTCAGGCGCCACACTGTGCTTATAACTCAGGGCTGTTGTGTCTTCTAGAGCAAGTATTTCATCCACATTTTCAACCGCTTGGGTTGTGCGAGCAAAACCGGCGACTCTGATCATAGATGGGCTAACATTATCATTGCGGATCAATCGATAGGCTCCTTCGAGTTTGGCATCTTCACCATTACATGATCTGGCAACCGATTTGCCGCTGCCAACCGCCATATGTTCAGCAACGACGGTTAACCTTGCCGCTCTTCGTTTATCACCTAGCTCAGCATGATGAAAGTGATCGGCTGCCCATTGGCTCGGGTTAAAAATTGACATGGAAAATGGTGAAGTAAATGAATTTGCATGATCAGATCATCGGCAGTCAAGAGAGTTCCGTTTTTTTACTAATTATTTGTGTAGAAGAGACAGGCCAATGGTCGCATAAGACTATAGTCGTAATACTTTTCTAGTAGAACCTTAGTTGTATGCTGCTAAGACCAAAGTCTCATTTTGGGGTTCTAGGGATTTTCCCCTCTAAAGTAACATAGAACGCTACAGGTATTATATTATATGGTCTGTGGCGGTGGGTTACCTTCCAATATTCTGCCATCTTATATAAACACCATCAATCATATTGGC
>Ga0213830_1000384_pt1 | contig 31572 bp, 29 predicted proteins | sample SWATP11_FD_161661 | JGI IMG/M metagenome (GOLD analysis project Ga0213830, IMG submission 161661) | Coastal seawater microbial communities from Marineland, Florida, United States - SWA TP1 #1 | ecosystem: Environmental > Aquatic > Marine > Coastal | place: USA: Florida | collected 2016-08-06 | reverse complement strand
ACTTGTTTTTCTGTGATGTGATTTCCCGACACGCCATTCTCCTCGAATTGTCGTGTCGAACCTTAACAGAACAACCGGTCAAGATGGTTGTCGCTCAACCGTTCAAGTTAATTGTCGCTTTATAGCTTCCCTTCACGAATTCTATGAGCGCACAAAACTGACTTAGAACGCTGAGAAAGCGTAGGTACAGATTGTAGTGGTAAAGAAGGCAAGGTTTCAGAATTTGGATAAACCAAGCCTAAAGGTATGGGTGATAAGTTTGGGTACTCACTAGAACTTAAGTTCTCAGCGTACCAGTGAAGTAATTGTGGGTGCTGGATAATTTCCTGTATACAACGCTTTTCATCATTATTGTATTCGCGCCAACGTTTGTCTCGTTGCTCTGGGATAGTCACATCTTCTGAGCCTGAAATTAAAACAAACGGCGTTGTTAGTTGAGGTAGTACAGTATCATGAAAAAACTTTATCGCATCAAATGGAGCGCGTAAGCTCAGAAAAATGGTTTTAGGATAGTTACCAGGCAAGTTTTTTATTAAATGAGCTTTGGGCGATTGTGTATCAGACAACACAACCCAATCACACTTTTTTGCTATACCCGTAAGAACATACTTATCTGCTCCTAAATTCTTCGGAAACAGCCTTGTTTGCTGGCTCTCGAGCGGGGCGACATGCAAAAGTTTCGCGCTACAGTCACTACCAACTAATAAGATGTTTGCCTTTTCAAGGTGTTTTATGATTCTTGATGCTAAATCTAATTTTAGGCGCGTGATTGAGCAGTTGTTTACAATGGCACGGTAGTGATCAAGTAGCGTATCTAAGTTCTGATCACTCAGTAAGTTTCCATAGGTATTATAGTATTGCTCTTCTCCCCCGTCGTCTTTATATAAACTAACGAGTCTCTGTATTTTCTCGTCCTCACCTTTATGAGTTACGTTTGTTAGTTCTTTTTTACCAAACAAAAGGTTTAACGACATCGACGGATTAGTGGCTTTTTCGAAAGATACGCTTTCATCTTCTTCTCTATAATCTGCAAAATCGAGTAGCGCTTTCCATGTATCGTCTAGTTCTTTTCTAAGGTTGGGCTCAGTGACAAAACTAACGTTCAGGTTAGCTTTGTCGTTGATCAAAGAGTGCGTAAAGGGTAATGATGCGTTTTCATCCAAATTAAAGTTGCCAAGCTTATTTAAACTACTAAGAATCGGCGCACCATTGAAAAGCGCCTTTTGGGTTACCAGCAAACATTGGTTAGGGTTACTTTTTATGAAAGATAAAATATGAGAGTTATAGGCTAGCCACATCTTTGCTGCTAGATTTGGCTCATGCCAAAACCTATCATTCAACGCGCCCTTGGAACGGTTAGTCAATAGAGCTATTTCTCTGCTATGTCGGTGATGCAGAGATTCTATGCAGCTTTGCCACGGACGAATAATGAATAGAAATCGAGCGCGATCACCTAGATGCTTTTGATAGGCAGGCAAAAATAGGCTCAGACGCGGATCTTTAATCCCCCAAGCGTTGCCAATAGTGTCTCTTTTGGCAACATAACCTTTGAGCCAAGCAATATGTTCTTCACCTAAATTAAGGTTGCTTTCACCGCAATATTGCCAACTTGTATTGTTCTTATTAAGCCAACTCTCATGCATTTTTACGGCGGGCATATCTTCAAAATATCCTTTCCGATTAGCAATATGAGGCTTAATAAGCTCGTTACCTAAATTAAGGCCTGCGTTAGATAGTAAGTTGCCGCAGGCCGATGTGCCACTTCGGTGAAAGCCCGTAAGAATAAGAACTGGTGCGTTAGACATTTAAGTGCTTGTTAAGACAATTATAATATGTCTCAGGTTAATAAGTTAAACCACGCAGTGCAAATCTAAATTCCTCTTTCTTACGGTATTTTTATAGCCATAAATAACGATGGGTTCACGCACAAAGTGCTTTATATTCCCGCTGATGTCATTGAAATTTCGCTTTAACACTTAGCAAGTTAAGAGCTCGAAAAGTAGCTATTCAACATGCTTTTGTGTTTCTAATAATTGAATTATTCTAATCTTGGCTAAATAGCGCAAATTTTAATGTGAAATATAATCAGTTTAGAATACGTAACATATTAGTCTTACTCATAGTGATGCTACCCTAGGGCATAACTAAACCTCTTGCTGCATAATATTTTGCCCCCTTCCATGATACATAAAGGCTAAGAATAAGCATGGCAAAGTTAATCCAAAAGTTTAAAGCTAATTCATACTTTGGGAATTCAATAGGTACGCAATGTATATCTGCATCTTTCAATTTTTTATAAACTTCTTCTTGAACAGTGGTCCTATTTACCACTTTCTTCAAATGATTCAGGTAAAGATATGCCCCGCAAAACTCATTAAGACCTGAGTTCTCTAAGGTATAATTATTGCCACCTTCAGGGTATTTACTGAACAAAGTTTCTGTAACCGAAACTTCTTTTGTTTCTATTCCCCAGTTGTTCAATAGTAATTTCCCTTGCTCATCTAACTGCTCGAAGCGAGCGATCTCCGCATCTTTGTCGAAATACATAAGATTGTTAAGCATGTGAGATACGATTATGATTTGTGCCAGAATCGGCACCATAAAAAAGACAATACTTCTCCCTCTTCTAGCAGAACTCGTTTGTCTTATTAAAGTTCTAGAAGTGTTGTTTTCAGGTTTGTTAGCAAATGAAGATAGCGGCCCCATAATTGACAAGAGATGAGGACCATCTTTATCTAGATTATTATCATTTGCTATCATCTTGATTTGGTATTGCCGCATTGCTACCAAAGAACCAAATGACCATAATTGCCCAAAAGCGATAAAAGTAGGACCAAGCGCTAAAATATAGCCCGCATTGATGCTAGCAGATGCCCCACCGGCGAGAGGAATGTTAACTTGCAGAGTCGGCGCCGTCACCCACATTGCCGCTAATAAGGCGAGCACGCTAAGTACACTTCCCCAAGCTTGAAATTTATCTCTATGCGCAATTATACGTTCTATAGCATTGTCCATTTCGAGATTCCTTCTCTAAATAAAGTTTTGGCAATTTTCCCAGTGATGATTTTTTCCTTCTTCCTTTTTGGCATCCTGGGCTAGGTTGTACTTGTCACCACTGATATCTACTTTCCTTACATTTAGCATGCAAGTGTGAGCATCCAGAACTCCGGTAGCTTTTAAATCAACCGTGTACTTTATGCCTACACCCCCTCCAATTGGTTGTCCAAATACCTTAGGTGGGTTTTTGTGCTCGTGGTACTTGGCGTACGCTTTAACAACAACTTTATGGTAGCGTTCATCAATAGCATTTATGCTTACTGATGTGATTTTGGAGTGGCCTCGGTTGCCGCATTTTCCTGAGCAAGCCTGTGCAATTTTTTCGTCAAAAGTAGTCTGCTCAATGACCTGCCTGGTAATATTTTTCGAAAAACTAGAAAATGAAACGCTGACTAATGCAAGCGCCAAAAAGCAATGTGTATAGTAAATATTAAATTTCATAGAGATATTCCTTCATTCGAATAAAAGTTATAACCTTACTTGGGTGGGCTAAACCACAATAACCCTTCGCTCATCGCTGGCATTAGTAAGTGTTATCGTAGTTAAGAACAGTTCTTCGTCTCCTCCCACGCTTTCCTGAAGCAATAAAAGGAAGCTCAATAGCCGTAAGTTAACGCTCGATTTTGCCCATCCGAATTTTGAGTACAGGTCATCAATAGCATTTTTCACTATGCTGTCTACTTCTACCCAATCATCTAGCTCGCGTTGAAATTTCTTGTTCAACCCTTTCAATGTGGCATTGAGCTTTTCTAAATCAGCTTTTTGCCCTGATGTCACGATGAAGCTATATACCGCAGCCTCTATTGCATTAAGTGTGGTTGGTAAGTTTCTAAGCGCGCCCGCCATTTCTGCGTATTTTTCAAGTTTTGAATTAACTCTAAGCCAAAAAAATTTTTCTTTTTTATACGGTAGTTTCGATTTCCGCTTCATAAGTTTTTTGAAGCTGTCTAAATCTCTTAAATCATTCTTTATTGTGTATAAACTTATATTGGTGCTGGTTGGTGAACCAAGTAGAAGTGAAAATAGTTCATTGTAGTCGGCATATTTGGGGTCAAGTTCTTCATAAATTTCTACAATATCTTCCATGGCCTCTTGGTAAAAATCGTCTCTTTTTGTTAAGTAAATTAAGTAGGTCATGGCATTGTTAAATAGGTTGTGACCATTCAAGCCCAGCAGCTTTCGGTAGGCTTGTTTGCTGGCTCGCAAGCTAATACATATTTCGCTAGTGGTGAATTGGGTAGGGGCTTGCGTAACTATCTTGTTGTATTGTGCAACTGCTATGTTTTTTCGGTATTCAGGTATTAAAGTGGGTACTGATACATCATTTGGCAGGTTGTTAAAGTGTGGGACGTCGTTAAAATCTAAAGAATATAAAAGCTCTGATATTTCGTTTACAGTGTGAAGCTTAGAATCTCTGTTCGTGTAGTTAAAACCCAGGCTGCCCACAAAGTCGGGGTTTTGCGATGCCTGCGCAATACCATAGGTCATATTCAGCACAGCTTCCCGCGTTTCACCAAGCCCACTGGCAGTTGCGGTAACTTTGTATTCTTGTTTAACGTACAAATTACCGCTGGTATCAACTTTAACGTTTAGTTGTTTTATCACATCCTTCACAGATGTAATGTTCTTACCAATAATACTCAAACCTAAGGTTGTTGTATTGTTTCGCATTGTTTCAATACCGGTAGACTCGGCTAGTATTTTAACTTTACCGGTATTTAGTAGGGTAGGTAGCATCCTAGCCACTTTTTTATCGTCGCCAATGGCTAAGCTTCTATAAAAGGTTTGAACATCAGGCGACTCTGGTGCTTCTAGTAGTAACTCCAAGGTATGAGATAGCGACGTAGAACGTTTTCTTAAATCGTCATAGGCCAGCCCCAGCTTAATGTTGGCTGACTTTTCTAATGCAGCAGTAATTTTCTCTTTAAATTCACGGTATTTCGAAATGATTTTATTAAAGTTTTTCTCAATATCGTCATCGAATTGCGTAACAGCTTGTTTTACTTCTTTGCCTAATGCTTCTACTGGCTTAAGTACGTCTTTAGCTTCGCTCTCTATCAATTGCTTAAATTTATCGGCTTGCTGACGTAGGTGTTGTTGTAGCGTTTCTAATTCAGCTTGGAGTGCCTGCTCAGCCGCCTCTCTGTAGCTTTCTATAGCAGTGCTATCACTAGCACCAAATATATCTAATAATTTTGTTACTACTTTGTCGGCCAGTTCTTCTGCATCGTCTTCACTTGAAAGTGGTATGCGGTCAATAACATTCTGAAGTTCGTTGCCGATAAGGCTTTCTACCGCGTCATCAACGCTTTCTTGGCCAAGAGCTAAACTAGCGATGGGCTTGTACCACTTATCTTTATCGACATTGTTATCTAAACTTTCTAGTAACGTAGCGCCAGGAGAACTGTTTTCTTCTAGCCACTGCACTATTTTGTTGCCTTTTGAAAGCAGCATTTCAACGTATTGCCCAGCGAGTTTATCCAGCCCTTTAATTTGCGCCTGTAACGCTAGGTTTAATGCGTTAGTACGTTCGTCTGCCTCTTCAATCATTATCTTTAATAATGGTTTGCCGCTGCTAGCGTGTTTGGTAACAAACACGCTTACATCGCCTGTTATAGTGTGTTGGTGAGACGCGCTTATTTCGGCAGAAAAATCGATGTCTATTACATTGCCTTTCAAATCGGTTTGAGTAACCAATGATTTACCTACACCCATTTCTCCTTGAATGGTAAAAGACGTGCCTGTTTTTAATGCACATGCGCGATAACCAAGGCCAGTACCGCTATTTGGCACTGTAAGAAGTGCGTTTACAGATTTTAGGCTCCATGGCACGACAGGAGCTTTAAACATTGCCCATAGTGCGCGATATGTAGGCGTGGTGTTCTCTGCTTGAAAGTAGGTGTCTAATTTCAACTCGCCAGCTTTCGCTAAACTTGCACTGATATTGATAAAGTTTATCGCGCCAGCCGCCGAAGCATTTACTTCATAGGCCGCTGAAAGCGTTTGGTTTACAAGGCATTCTGTATCAGCCACCTCAAGCTTAAGAAGTGTTTGCGCATGTTTTTTGGTAAGTACGTTGATGTTATAAATGCCAGTAGCACCAACCCGAAGACCTATCTGAAAATCATTAAATTTTGTGTCATAGTCTTTATCAAACTCAATGTTTCTATTAAAACCGTCGGTCTGTGAACTAATCGGCGCGCTAATTTGTTCCCATTGATCAAGTAGCTTGAATGTTTTTTTGTATACCTGTGATTCTAATATTTCTTGTTTTTTGTCTTCGGGGAATAGTGCAACAGCATTCTGAATAACTGTTTTAGCGGCAGTGGGGATATCGTCAATGCTGGGGTCATCACCTAACTGCGTTAGCTTATTGATAATGTTATCAAGGTTGTCTAATTTAGCTTTCTGCTCATTTGAAACACTGCTTTCAATAGCAATTTTTATATTTTGTAAACTAGTAATTAGATCGTGTAAAGCAGCTGGGGCAAGGTGCTCTTTGGGTACAGCGCGCTCGAGTGAAGGTAGTAGTTTCATGGTTAATTCCCTTTAAGCCAATGGCAATTGTTGAGTTATTTTTTCATCATTTACTTCTACTTCTATATCGCTTCTTGTATTAAATCAGCTTTCTAGCGGTACCAAGCGGGCATTGTTATGCATAGCAACTTTTGCTTTTCTATTTCGAATGAATTCTTTAAATACGACTTGCTGGCAAGCATTATCCCTTGGGTTTTGATCCAACTAACATTCTCGTCTTTAAGCCATTGCTTCATGCGCTCTCTAACTCTGTTATAAAGGGCTTGGCGGTTTTCATAATTCACGTCTTTCATTTTGACGTCAGAAAGGTCCATCGCTAATAATTGCGCTGTAGCTTCATTTATGCGCGCAGCACGACTAGTTACATTAAGTGGTAAATGCTTTCCCAAAGCACTGGCATTATCTTTATGATTTAATATGTGCTCTACAACCTGCATGCCTCTTATACGGCCTAACAGGTAGTCGTGTTCGCGCAGGCGCTTGTCTAAAAAGCCCAAAAATCCCGCTAGATGCTCACTTGCTAAATCTTCGTTAGTGGTTGTGATTGTATACACCTTCATGCTCTCGCGGTTTTCTAAGCCGCCTGACTTTTCCATTATCACAATACCTTTAATCCAGGTGTCTTTTAGTAAGGGTGACTGCTGCTGAAGTTGCGGTGTTGTGCAGAACGCTTTTTCTAAACGCTGGAAATCATTGGTATATGATGAGGGGCCGTAAAGCGCATGTAAAAGTGAGTCATAAGCTGCGCTATGCGTTTGTAGTTGGCCGGGATTATTGCTTAATACTTGTAGTAATTCTTCGGCGCGTTCATCCAACTGTTTTACTTTTTCGTTTACCGTTTCAACTTGTATCCATTCTTGAAAGCGCCCCTGCCAAAAAATGCTTTTTGCCATTTGCAAAGCGGTATCTTTCATACCAGAGGTGGCATCTACTTTGAAATTTGCGTCGCGCACAGAGTTTTTCGGGTTTGGTGAAATGTAAAAGTAATATCTATTTTCAAAGTCTTCTGGAGTACTATCAATTTTCCTAGTCAGCGTTCTAGCCAGCCCTAAGGGATAGTTGTTGAATGCACCTCCGTCCATGTAGTAAAAGTTTTCATCTTTACTGCCGTTATTGAAAGGAGAGGCGCCTCTGCTTGCGTAATCATGTTGATGGCGAACCCAGTTTCTTGCTAACTTCATTGGTGAAAAAGCAAAGGGAAATGCGCCGCAGCCTCTACAGGCTGTAATAATATCTTCCCATTGTTTTGCTTTGTACTCGTTGGTTAGCTCTTCGGTTACTCGGTCTTGAAAGCGTGTTTGTATAAACTCACCTTGGTCCAACCCCTCTTCAGATGTGGAAAACACGTCAAGCTTGTAATCAACGCCATTTAAATTCGACATGGCTAAACCAAGATGGATTTTCTTTGCTGCCGTATTATGTGGGCCAGGTTCTGGTATTTCGTTGTTCTTGTGTCTGTTTGTGATCAAGTCTTCCGCTATTTTGCCGACAAAGCTAGAGGAAAGAAGTGAGGTTTTAGGGAAGTCATCGTCGTGATGAGAAAGTAAGCCCTGAATATCTACGTTCTCGACCCATGCCTTGTATGCTGCATTACTGGTTTCGCCGTTTAACATAGCTGGGTCGTACAGCAGTTTGTGGGCAATAAGCGCTGCGGTCATCCCGCCAGCCGAAGCCCCGCTAAGTACATCAATCTCTATACGATCGTTTGAATTTTCTGGAAGGTTTTTATTGTGCTCTGAAAGTGCACTTATAATTTCATAAATTGTGCCTGCTTCATAAGAACCTAAGCTGACGGCACCTGAAATAGCAAATGCTACGCGGTAAGTCATGGTTTAGCTCCAAATTCGAATCCCTTTGAATCACTTAGCAAGCTAGACTACAGACCCTTTTTTGAAGAGTTGTGTATCACCTAATTGAAAAGATAAAAGTAAATTGATTAAAAATCAAACAATTTATCCCAGGAATGAGAACTGTGATGATAAGGAGTTTGATATACGTAAGTATTGATTTGCATACTTAAATACTGCTTTTTTCCTTCTTAGTTTATAGCCTGTATATATTTACTCACTTATACTTTTCGACGAAAGCGAACTCAGTAACGGACTATGGAGTGTTCATGTTGTTAAAATACACCACCTACCTAGCAATTTCATTTGCACTATTTTCAACTTTCCTTCAGGCGCAATCGCAAGAAGAGCAAAGGACATCTAGACACATCGATGGTGTTAATATTCACTCAATAGCTGCAAGTGAACGCTCAGTTGCTTCCACCAGCAACCAAACATATATGGTTGAATTTTACGGTCAGCCGCTTTTAAAAACTAGCGAGTTTAGGGCTTATCAGTCGCTTAAACGTCTGCCAAGTGTAGTTAGTCAGAGTGGTACTGTTAGCAGCCAAAGCCTAAAACAAGCCGCTAAAATTTCAGTAGCCCAAAAGGTCACCGCATTAGATACGTTCCAGCAGACTTTTGTGAAAAACCACGTGCCTTCAGGCATAAGCGTTAAGAAAAGGCTAACGCGCGTAGCTAACGCGATAGTTGTACAAGGCAATGAAAGTAAAGTGTTGGCATTATCTAAGCTGCCATCGGTAAAGCGTATTGTTAAAAGTACGCCGGTAAAAAAATTTCTTGCTGATAGTGTAGCTATGATTAATGCCGACAAGGTTTGGCAGGAAAAAGATGCTTTCGGAAACAGCATAACAGGGGAAGGTGTTGTTGTTGCAGTCGTTGATAGCGGTGTCGACTATACTCATTCAGACTTGGGCGGCTGTATTGGCGCCGCATGCAAAGTAATAGGTGGATACGATTTTGTAGATAACGATAACGACCCCATGGATATAGATGGGCATGGAACCCACGTGGCCGGTATCGTCGCCGCTAACGGAAGCGTTGTTGGTGTTGCGCCAGATGCTTCAATTCTTGCTGTTCGAGTACTTGATGAAAATGGGGACGGGGTAAATATTCACATTGTTGAAGGCATAGAATACGCCGTCGACCCAGATGGCAACCCAAACACCGATGACGGGGCTGATGTTATAAACTTAAGTTTGGGTGGACCCGGAGATGCAGATGATCTGGTTGCATCTGCTGTTGACGCAGCTACTGCTTCGGGCGTGACTGTTATAGTAGCGGCAGGTAACGGAGGGGAGTATTTAGAAATTGGGGGGCTATCTCCATCTTCAGCAAGAAGTGCTATAACAGTAGGATCTGTAGAGTCCAACGGGACTATCTCTAGCTTCAGTTCTAAAGGCCCACTATTAAACAGCAGTTTTGGCAAACCAGAGCTTGCCGCGCCAGGCGGAAGCATTTACTCGCTTGCTATTGGCGAAAGCTACACTACCGAGTCGGGAACAAGTATGGCGGCTCCTCATGTAGCAGGCGCAGCAGCACTATTAAAACAAGCAAGGCCTACACTTACTCCTCAACAAATAAAATCTATATTGATGTCTTCAGCGCAGTCAGACGCAAATGATAGTTTCCAGCGCGGCTACGGTTTATTAGATGTTGAGTCTGCACTTTCTCAAGGTATCGCTGTAGAACAAGGTCCACTCTATTTTGGTCGTGTGAATGCAAGTAATTACCAATTTGAAACGATAGGCTTTACAGTAACTAATACGTCGAATAGCCAACAAACGGTGCGTATCGATTTACCTAATACCTTCCCGGCGGGTATAGCGTTGTCGTTAGATAAACGTGAAGTAACGTTACAGGCTAACCAAGGGGCCTCTATAAATGTAACCCTAAGTGTTAACGATGCATCGGCACTGGGCACTTCGGCACATGCGATTGGCGGCTATTTTGGTGACGTGACGTTAACGTCTAATAAAGGCGAGCAAGTTGCATTACCTTTATCCTTTATCAATGCTAACGAGTTTAAGTTTGTAAACGAAAGTGCTACTAGAGTTACTGCAACTTTAGATGGTGAATTTGGTGAAACCTATTTTTGGAAAGAAATGGAGCCGGGTGATTCCAAAACTCTTTTTCTCCCAACAGGAAAATATTATTCAAAGGCATCTTATTGGAATTTGTCGAAAAGTGACCTTTCTCATCTTCCTGCGTTACCTAGTACAAGTGCTTCACAGCGCATTGAAGGGTTAGAAACATTCACGCTTAATTTAAACGGTGACCAAACGATACGACTAACCCCCTCGAACTTACAACATGTTATTGGTAACAATGGTCTTCCTTCTAATAACGCGGTTTCATTAGACCAGCTTTATACTGTTAAGACTAACATAAATATAACGATTGCTGATACGGGAATTACCTATGGTTCAGGAGTTGTTTCGAACAGCCGTTATGAATCTCTACGTTCAAACAGTTGGTTTGCGTTGGGCAATTTATCACCGGATATTCCTGTACAACTCGAGCTAATTGAGCGACTAAACAACGAAGTAGGGCCTGATACGGTATTTTATTTCAGCCACCCTGAAGCAAATGGGATTTCGCAAAACGTTCTATATTCCTTGGACGACATAGCTACAAGCATAGACATTAATATATCTAGCGATGTTTCCCCTCCTGTGTCAGATATTGCCGTTTACAGTGGTGAAAAGCTGTTTGGGGTGGAACGTGATTTTACCGGTGTACGCGACCAAAACTTTAAGTTATCTATCATTAATGGCAGTGACTTAAGTCAGCCGTTCTATGTTGCTTTAGTTGAAGGTGATGATGATGAGAATACGGGGAATTTGTTGCAGGAATCGCCGCCTCTAAATTTTGGTTCTGCAAGCGGAATTGATGTTTTAGAAACTGGTGAATATTCGTTTGGACCTACATCGGCAGTATTCTCACAGTCATACTCTTTTGAACCTAATGGTATAATTACAATATTTGGTAGCCATTTTACGAGTCCTTCCGGCGCAGAGATTGTATTTAACGATCAAAATTTTGCTTTTTATTGCGATGGCACAGAAACGCACAGTGGTATATTCGACCACAATGCGTTAAATGATGTAAGTATGTGTGACAATGCAAGACTTAATATTACCTATGCATCAGGTAATGATGATTTGCCTAGTGGAGAGATTAACTATTACCCTTCAAGTATGCTGGCTGAAGTTGCAGGTCTAGTAGTAAGTGCCGTAGATGAAAACGAAGATATTTATTCTACGAATAGTGTCGGCTTCCAACCGTTTACACTGAAGGCGGGCGGATCTGATTTAAAAAGTGTTACGAATATAACCTCTATCCAATGGAAGTTTGCGGGCGAAAGCACTTGGCAAAGCCTCACTCTTGAAGATGAAAACGATAGTGACTTTTCGTCAAAAGTTACATTCCCTGAATTTTTGGTACCACTTACTTCAATAGATGTGAAAATTGCATACACCACTTACAATTCTAACGTCGATCAAACCCTGTTTAATATGTTCAATGTTGGCGTGGATTTGTCTTCTAACATCGAAGACTTCGACGGGGATGGTATCGCTAATGCTGTAGATACAGACAACGATAACGATGGCTTAACTGATGAAGAGGAAGAAGATTTAGGTACCTCGCCGGTAAATGCAGACACTGATTATGACGGTGTCAACGACCTCAATGATGCTTTTCCAACTGATAGCTCTGAATGGGCCGATACAGACGGTGATGGTATAGGTGATAACTCTGAATCACCTGTAAGGGCCGACGTAAATGGTGACGGCCGCGCTGATATTGTATGGCGTAATGCTAGCGATGTTCGAGGCTGGAATTTTCTTTGGACAATGAATGGTGAAGATGTTCTTCAGTCTCGCCCTATTAATGTTGTACAAGGAGAAGATTGGCAGCTCAACCTTGGTGATTTCGACGGAGACGGAAAAACGGATTTATTTTGGAGAAACCCCAGTTCACACGGTGGTTATAACAGACTCTATCTAATGAATGGTTTCGATATCTTGTCCAGCCCCGTAGTAGCACGTTTAGATAGTGACTTCAAATTAGAAGCTATTGGAGACTTAAATGGTGACGGCAAAGACGACATAGTATGGCGTAGGCTAAGCACCAACCAATTAGCAATTTGGTTCATGGACGGAGCTAGTAGACGTAATTTCTGGTCTAACAGTATTGGTAATGTGGTCATTGAAGGTATAGGAGATTTTAATGGTGATAGAGTTAAAGAACTTATCCTTCGAGATGGCCAAACCTTAAAAGTATGGAGCTTAGAAAGCGGGAATAGTAGCTTTAATGAAGCCGTGTTATCTTCTGGTGCCCCTAGCCAATGGATACTCGCTGGAACAGGAGACATGGACGGTGACGGTACCGAAGATCTTATTTGGCGCAACGTTCAAGATGGTAGAAATAGTGTCTATTACATGGCAAACGGAGCCATTAGAGAACAGAAATTGTTGCCGCAAGTTGGCACTGCGTGGTCGTTAGCGAAAGTAGAAGACTTTAATGGAGATGGTAAAGTTGACTTCTTGTGGCGAAACGAGTCGTTTGGCGGTCGCAATATTGTCCATATCATGGATAACACTAAACGTATCGCTGCAGGTGTCGTAAAACCAGTCGGTGGTACATGGTTTATGGCAGACTAGCTATTATTCCTCTAGGGCACTATATTCACAGTGCCCTGACTAGTTCTTAGAAGTCAGCGCCGCCCCTTACGATAGCTTACATTTAGCCTTAATATTCTATTCACTCCGAAAATATGAACTAGTAGAGCTGGATAGTATTTTATAGCCGTAATATGGAGTAACTTTTGGTATAGTTGTGAGTCAGTTGGGCGACACCCGCTTTTCCATCAAGAATTCAAGTTTAAATTAGGGATAATTTATGAAGACGTTTTTAGCCATTGCGGTTGTTCTTTCTATTGTATTTTCTCTTTTTGCGTTGAATAACGACATTTCTGAACAGAGTAATGTTGATAGCGCTCGCCTCGGTAAGGAAGAACAGGCAGAGTACACTAGCGCAAATAATCATTCCCACTCTGGTGACATTGACAAGATGTCGAAAGCAAAACCAAATTCTAATAATATCATCAGTCTGTCGTCGGCATATAAAGCTAATAAACAAGAGCGAAAAATAGAAACTGAAACAGTAGATCAGCCAGAACAAGTGTTAACATGGATTGATGATGATCAGACATTAGAAGATATAGATGTAGAAATGGGGTTTGAAATGCCGACAGAGTATGACCAACTTATGTTTGATAGCGAGCTGAGCGCTGTTCAGCAAAATACTAAGGCGAGCAATGAACTCATTCGTTCCATTGCATTATCGAAAGAGGATATTCTTTCGATTAGTTCACCAGAATTAGACGGTTTGATGATAGAAGAAGACTTGCCAGCTTCCTCCATTATGGACCAACATTGAAATTTAACACATTAATATCTGTTTGAGAGAAAATCATGAAAAAAGTGTTTGTTGCTGGCCACAGAGGGATGGTTGGTGCTGCTATTGTTAGAAACCTAGAGCAGAGAGAAAATATTGAAATTATCACCAGAACACGTGCTGATTTAGATCTTACTGACCAGAAAGAAGTAAGCCGTTTCTTTGCTGATAACAGTATCGATGAAGTTTACTTGGCAGCTGCAAAAGTTGGCGGTATACATGCAAACAATACCTATCCTGCAGAGTTTATCTATGAAAACTTAATGATAGAGGCAAATATCATTCATGCAGCACATGCAAACAATGTTCAGAAGCTTCTATTTTTAGGTTCTAGCTGTATCTATCCTAAATTAGCCGAACAGCCAATGACTGAAAGTGCGCTGTTAACAGGAACGTTAGAAGAAACAAACGAACCTTACGCAATAGCAAAGATTGCAGGAATTAAGCTATGCGAAAGCTATAACCGCCAATATGGACGTGATTATCGTTCAGTAATGCCGACAAATTTGTATGGCCCTCACGATAACTTCCACCCAGAGAACTCTCATGTGATCCCGGCTTTACTTCGTCGTTTTTATGAAGCAGCACAGCGTGGAGACAGCGAAGTAGTCGCGTGGGGAAGCGGCAAGCCAATGCGAGAATTTTTACATGTAGATGACATGGCAGCTGCGAGCATTCACGTAATGGAACTTGACGACGAAACTTATCAAGCCAATACCCAACCTATGCTCAGCCATATTAATGTAGGTACTGGTGAAGACTGTACCATTCGTGAATTAGTAGAAACCGTTGCGAAAGTTACAGGCTTTAAAGGCGATATCGTTTGGGATACCACTAAACCTGATGGCGCCCCCAGAAAGTTGATGAATGTTTCTAGACTTCACGATTTAGGTTGGAATCACACTTATGATTTAGAACGTGGTCTGCAGCACGCTTTTAATTGGTTTCTAGAAAATCAGGATAACTTCAGAGGGTAAGTTTTGGCCTTTTTAAACAAACAAGCGTTTACCGAAGTTATTGATAGGGCGCCTTTGGTGTCTATCGATTTAGTAGTAGAAAATGAAAAAGGTGAAATACTTTTCGGCTTAAGAAAAAACCGCCCTGCAAAAGATTATTGGTTTGTTCCTGGGGGACGAATATTAAAAAACGAAACCTTAGACGCTGCATTCTTGCGGTTAACGCTGAATGAGTTAGGCTTTGAATTTAGCCGATCCCAAGCACGTTTATTGGATATGTATGAACATTTCTATGATGATAGTGTGATGGGAGAAAAGCCTTCCACACACTACGTTGTAGCGGGCTATCATTTAAAGGTTCATCAGAACAGATTGGCATTACCTATTGGCGATCAGCACAATGAATATAAATGGTGTGAAAAATCGAAAGTAAAAAGTGATAAAAGCATTCATAAACATTCATCAGACTATATGGATGCTGTGCTAAGCATTGGATTGAGTGAGGAATTGTAGTTGCTTTCAAAACTATATAAAAAATATAAGAATCGTAAGCGTAGAGTTAAATGTGAAAAAGGTTATGCGACATTTCATATTGATGAGTTATCAATTTTTAAATTTTCAGGTTGGGCATATGTAAATCATCTTGAAAACGCTAAACCTTGCCATGTTTTGTTCAAACTAAACAACACAATAATTTGTCAAACCCAAGCTTCTATTTTTAGAGAGGATCTTAAAAAAGCCGGAATAGGGAATGGGGATTGTGGTTTTAGCGTTGAGCCTAATTGGCAGGCATTCGAGGCAGGTAGTAATGTTATTGTGATGTATGTTAATGATAAGCCGGTTCATGTTTTTAACGTTACAATTACGACTAAACAATTGATGGTAGCAATGACTGGCCAAATCCATCGACAAATTGATTTAGCTAAGGCAGAAATTATTAAGTCCATTAGCGGTCGATAAAAATGGCTAGTATTCGCTATTTTTTGTTAGATCCTGGGTTTGAGGATTTTGATTCTCACCATGGCTCGGTTGCTGAGACGCTTATTGGCGATGCATCATCAACCCGTAAGACGGTTACAGTACTTGCGTCTAAAAAGCTAAGCGATTCTGTGAAAAATTTAAAAGGGAAGATTATTCCCTTTTTCAACACGCCTTGTTACACAAATAACCTCGAACCTTTATCTGCATTTAAAGAAAACGAACTCGCTGAAAAGTTTCAGGCTGAACTTAGCGATTTATTTCGGCGTTATAATATTAATCAAAATGATGTTATTGTTCTTCACACTGCTTTCAGTCATTTGTTTCTAGGGTTAGCAAAATTTTTAAGCTGTATTCCAAAGTTGCATATCCCAAAACTAATAGTCTGTGGAATGTTTGACCCTGGAATAGCTTCTCCCAAGTTTATGGATGAAGCTATGCGCTATAGCTGGTTTATTAAAAATAAGCTTTCACTTTCTTTTCTGGAACGCAGTTTACCTTCGGAAAAACTAGTTTTCGCTACAAGCTGTAATGAGTACAAAATTGGTTACGAAGCGTTGACTGGTGCTTCCTTCCTTATTCATCCAGCAATAAACTACCAACCCTCACAACCATTCAGCCGTGAAATAAAAGGCAGAAAGCGTTTGTTATTGTTTGTTGGCAGCGTGAAAGAAGACAAAGGAACCAGTTTCATACTGAATAATTCGGAACACCTATGTAAAAGTTTTCCCAATGTAGATTTTGTACTGCATTGGAATACAAATTCGCCGGGAAGTATAGAATATAAACACGCTGAATCTCTACTTCGTAGATTAGGTAGTCGGGTTAACAACTTCGACGTATTATTTGGTACCCTAACAACTGAGCAATATGAACTACTATTTGATAGTGTTCAAGGGGTTATCGCTTCGTATATGCCGAACAAGTACAAGTATAAAACTTCGGGGGTTTTCTGGGACGTTTTACGCCGAAGTCATTGTAATCTTTTATGTTCGAAAGGAACTTGGTTGGAAAGAGAGTCTAATTTTATGGAGGAGCGTGCATACTTCTTTGACTACGGTGATATAGACAGTATGATACGGGCTATAAAGGAATGGGAGATTGATGAAAGCTCAGTAGATTTGAACTCTACACAGTATAAAAATGCCATTTGTAGATCTTTCTCTGAATGGCTCCTTTCTCGCTTTTGAAGTTCAAAATAACGCTAAAATTGCTGTGAAATAGTGAATACTTAAATACAGACAGCAATCAAAATTTATCAAGAAGGGCATTGAATTAATGACCTTAAATATTTAGTCACAAGTCTATTGCTTTGTTTTTTCACTGGCTAAATATTTTGACAAAATATCGGAAAAGTTTATGAAAGCTATTTTTCACTTCCATCTTTTTAAAAATGCAGGCACTTCGTTAGACGCCTCGTTCAAAGAAAATTTTGAGGCAGGTACTGAATGGTTAACCGAAGAGTTTCCAGCTAACCCAGCAAAAAATAGAGAGTTAGTTAAGCGGTGGGTAGAGAACAATAAATCTGCAAAATGTTTTTCATCACATACTGCCCAGTTACCTGTGCCGAGCGTAGATTACTTTAAACTGTTACCTGTTATATTTATCCGTCATCCTATTGATCGAATAGCCTCCGCATACTCGTTCGAGCGGAAGCAAGGTGGTAACGGTTTCGGAGCAGTTCTTGCGCGAAATACTACTCTTAAAGGATATATTGAATCGAGAATCGCTCTCGGACATGACAGACAGTGTAAGAATTTTCACACAGAGCGTTTCGCTTATATGTTTGGGGCTGAGCACGGTTCAGAGCTTGACAGGGCAAAGATGGCTGTAGAGCAACTACCGTTTGTTGGCCTTGTAGAGAAATTCAATGAGTCACTTGAAAAGCTTGAGTCGTGGCTGATTAACGAAGGATTTGAAGGGATAAATATTGCTCCAAAAGTTCAAAACGTGTCACGTGATACTTCTAAATCAATTGATGAGAAAATTGCAGAGATACGTGAAGAGTTGGGTGAAGAAGCCTTTGAATTTTTAGTTCAAAATAACCAAGACGATTTTGAGCTTTATGAGTTGGCAAAGCAAAAATTTAGCGAGTAGGTTGAGATAATGAGCACGAGAAAAGGAATAATATTAGCCGGCGGATCTGGCACACGTTTGCACCCGTTAACTAAGGTGGTAAGTAAGCAGCTTATGCCTGTTTACGACAAGCCGATGATTTTTTATCCATTAACCACGTTAATGATGTCGGGCATCCGTGATGTACTCATTATCACTACGCCTGAAGAGCAGCAGCGATTTATCGACCTTATCGGTGATGGCTCAGCGTTGGGAATGAACATTCAGTACGCGGTTCAGCCTTCGCCAGATGGCTTGGCACAGGCATTTCTTATAGGTGAAAAGTTTATTGGAAATGATAGCTGTTCACTGGTTCTTGGCGATAATATTTATTACGGCCACGACTTAAAACTGTCTTTGCAGAATGCGTATAAGCAAGAACATGGTGCAACGGTGTTTGGTTATCACGTTAATGACCCTGAACGCTACGGCGTGGTAGAGTTTGATGATGATTGGAACGCGCTTTCTATCGAAGAAAAGCCCGCTGTTCCCAAGTCAAATTATGCCGTAACGGGTCTTTATTACTACGATAACCGCGTAGTCGATTTTGCTAAAGAAGTTAAGCCATCACCCCGCGGTGAACTTGAAATTACAGATCTTAACAACCTGTACCTTAAAGACGGCTCACTCAAAGTAGAGCTAATGGGCCGAGGCTCTGCTTGGCTTGATACGGGCACACTAGACTCACTTCTTGATGCAGCAAACTTCGTGGCGGCTATCGAAAAGCGCCAAGGCTTGAAAGTATGTTGCCCAGAAGAAGTGGCCTATAGAATGGGCTATATCAACGCTGAGCAGCTTGAAAAGCTTGCGGCACCACTAAAGAAGAGTGGTTATGGCGATTACCTGCTTAAAGTGATTAACGATAGAGTTAAGATTTAGCTTCATATCAAATTCTAAAAGGTGGCATTGCCACCTTTCTTCTTATTTTAAATTGCCAGTTTGTACGGAAAGTAAATGCAAGTAATTAAAACAGATATCCCTGACGTAAAAATCATTGAGCCTAAAGTGTTTGGCGATGAGCGTGGTTTTTTTCTAGAAACCTTCCGCACCGATTGGTTTAAGAAAGAATGCGCAGATGTAGATTTTGTCCAGGATAACCACTCTAAATCTAGCCAAGGAATTCTTCGTGGTCTTCATTATCAAATGGAGCAAACCCAAGGCAAATTAGTACGTGTAGTTAGCGGTGAAGTATACGATGTAGCCGTAGACATGCGTAAAGACTCACTTACATACGGTAAGTGGGTTGGGGTAACGTTATCAGCAGAGAACAAACGTCAGTTATGGGTACCTGCGGGCTTTGCTCACGGCTTTTACGTAACCAGTGATTCTGCTGAGTTCGTGTATAAGTGCACAGATTATTATCACCCGGAATCTGAAATATCAGTTAAGTACGACGACCCTACATTGAATATCGACTGGCCATTAGTAAATGGTGAGAAGCCTTCTTTATCAGGTAAAGATGAGGCAGGTTTGGCATTTGTTAACGCACCTACGTTTTAATTGTCATTGATTTTTTTCACTGGCTTTTTATTGGTATTTTACTAGGTATTAGCGATTAATGAATATTGTAATTATAGGTAAGGCTGGGCAGTTAGCATTTGAGCTTTCTCGTGAACTAGAAAATAGCGAGCATCAAGTTTCGTTTTTGGGGCGTGATGATATTGATATTACGAGTGCCTCTAATATTGAAGAAACGCTATCGCCTTTATCGGCTGAAGTTGTAATAAACGCATCGGCCTATACAGCTGTTGATAAAGCAGAAGAAGATACCGAAGCGTGTAATGCTATTAATACGCTTGCCGTTAAAAACTTAGCAAACTTTTGTAAAGCTAGCGGCGCCTTCATGGTACATGTGTCTACTGACTATGTATTTAACGGCCACAAGGGGTCACCTTATTTAACTGACGACACCATTGAACCGCAAGGTGCTTATGGCAAATCAAAAGCAGAAGGCGAAAAAGCGCTGCTTGAAATACTGCCAGATGCTAGCTGTCTAATTCGCACAGCTTGGGTTTACTCGTCTCATGGTAATAACTTCGTGAAAACCATGCTGCGTTTGATGGCTGATAAGCCTCAGTTGGGCGTAATAGATGATCAGGTTGGCACACCTACTTGGGCTAAAGGTTTAGCTGAAGTTTGTGTTACTGCCGCTGAGAACAAAACCAGCGGCGTGTATCACTGGACTGATGAAGGCGTAGCAAGTTGGTACGACTTTGCACTAGCTATTCAAGAATTAGGTGTTGAGAAAGGTTTGCTTGATAAATCAGTTCCAGTATTACCTATTCCGTCTAGCCAGTATCCAACACCTGCAAAACGCCCACACTACAGTGTATTAGACAAGCAGACCGCGCGCGAAGCGTTTGCGGCGTGTAAGCCCACGCACTGGCGTAAGCAATTAGCCAGCATGCTAGACGAATTGAAAGCGTAAGCGACAAGAACAAGATTATACTTTTGGTAAAAAGAAAATGAGTAAAACAATTTTAGTAACAGGTGGCGCGGGCTTTATTGGCTCAGCAGTAGTTCGCCATCTTATAAACGACACTGACCATACTGTGGTTAACTTAGATAAGCTAACTTACGCGGGTAATTTAGAATCATTAACACCTGTTTCAGACAGCGACCGCTACAGCTTTGAACAAGTTGATATCTGCGATGCTGAAGAAGTAAATCGAGTGTTTAACACGCACCAGCCAGATATCATAATGCACCTTGCGGCAGAATCTCATGTAGACCGCTCTATTGATGGTCCAGGTGAGTTTATTCAAACTAACGTTGTGGGCACATACACGTTGCTTGAACAAGCAAGAGCATATTGGTCTGCACTTGAAGGCGATAAAAAAGCAGGGTTTAAGTTCCACCATATTTCTACTGATGAAGTATACGGCGACCTTCCTCACCCAGATGAAGTTGAGCCAGACAAAGAGCTTCCACTCTTTACGGAAACTACACCTTATGCACCAAGCTCACCTTACTCAGCAAGTAAAGCGAGCTCTGATCAGCTAGTGCGTTCATGGCTTCGCACATACAAGCTACCAACGCTTGTAACTAACTGCTCAAATAATTACGGCCCGTACCACTTCCCGGAAAAGCTTATTCCATTGGTTATTCTAAATGCATTAGCTGGAAAGCCGCTGCCTGTGTATGGCAAAGGTAACCAAATTCGTGACTGGTTGTATGTTGAAGACCATGCACGTGCATTGGTAGTGGTTGCGCTTAATGGCGAAATTGGTGAAACCTACAACATTGGTGGACACAACGAAAAGCAGAACATTGAAGTGGTGCAAACTATTTGCGCTATTTTGGATGAAGTTAAGCCAAAAGATAGCAAATACGCTGATCAAATTACCTACGTACAAGACCGCCCAGGGCACGATATGCGCTATGCAATTGACGCAAGCAAAATAGAGCGCGAGTTAGGATGGAAGCCGCAAGAAACCTTCGAAAGCGGTATTCGTAAAACCGTAGAGTGGTATTTAGCGAATGAAGGCTGGTGGAAAGCAGTTCTTGACGGCAGTTATCAAGGCGAGCGTTTAGGTACAGGAAGCTAGTTAGATAGCAATAATTTTTTAAGCCTCAGTTTACTATGTTAGCTGGGGCTTTTTTGTTTTCGGATGCAATATTCTCGTAGTGGTGCGATTGTTGCTTTGTTAGCAATATTGCACTTACGCTTTATGTTGAAATGATGGTTTTAGACTGAAACGCACCGACTCATCAGGGTTTCTGTGAATCAAGCACCTTTATGATGCATTGTTCATGAGATTTTCAAAAAACTCTGGCAATATATAGCGATACCATTGTGATAAAAATTTCTATCGCTGATAGTTAATAGGATTGGAGAAAGAGTAAATGGAAAGTACGTTAGCTAAGTACAAAATAGCTGTAGCAGGCACAGGCTATGTAGGGCTTTCAAATGCAGTGCTACTTGCACAACACAATGAAGTGAAAGCGGTCGACCTAGTACCAGAAAAAGTCGAGATGCTTAACAACAAAACGTCTCCAATTGAAGACAAAGAAATCACTGAATATCTAACAACTAAAGAGCTAAACCTTGAAGCTACGTTAGATGCACAAGTTGCGTATAAAGACGCGGATTATGTTGTTATTGCAACACCAACGGATTACGACCCTCAAACTAACTACTTCAATACTGGTAGTGTAGAGGCGGTTATCAAAACAGTGATGGAAATTAACCCTAATGCAGTGATGATTATTAAGTCTACTGTGCCGGTAGGGTTTACTAAAGACGCAAAAGCCCGCTTTGGTTCCGACAATATTATCTTTTCGCCAGAGTTCTTGCGCGAAGGCAAAGCGCTTCACGATAACCTTTACCCTAGCCGCATTATTGTCGGGGAGCGTAGTGAGCGCGCAGAAGTTTTCGCGAAGCTTTTACAGCAAGGTGCAATAAAGGAAAATATTGATATCTTATTTACCGACAGTACTGAAGCAGAAGCCATTAAGCTATTTGCTAACACATACTTAGCAATGCGCGTTGCTTACTTTAACGAGCTTGATAGTTATGCAGAACGAAATGGCTTAGATACTAAACAAATTATCGAGGGTGTCGGTCTAGACCCACGTATTGGTAATCATTACAACAACCCAAGCTTTGGGTATGGTGGTTACTGCTTACCGAAAGATACTAAGCAATTACTTGCCAACTACAGTGAAGTGCCTAATAACATGATTCAGGCAATTGTTGATGCGAACCGTACGCGTAAAGATTTTATCGCCGATTCAATTGTAAGCCGTGGCCCCAAAATTGTAGGTATCTATCGCCTTATAATGAAGTCTGGTTCTGATAACTTCCGCGCAAGTGCTATTCAAGGCATCATGAAACGTATTAAGGCGAAAGGTATCGAAGTGGTAGTTTACGAGCCGGTACTTAAAGAAGAAGAGTTTTTCCGTTCTCGCGTCGTAAATGATTTAGAAGAGTTCAAGAAAATTTCGGATGTAATCGTAGCTAACCGCGTAACGGGCGATATCGAAGACGTACTAGATAAAGTATACAGCCGCGACCTGTTCAACGCCGACTAATAAAATAATTGAGATTGCGAAAAGCATCAGTCTTTTCGCAATCCACCTCACAAAAAACTTCCCAAATCCCAAAATCCAAAATAGAATCCGCACCAATTCAACCCCTGCCATTAAGCCTCAAGCTTACGCACACCCGGCGGGGAAGAAGCATGCTTTAAAATATTGGGGTCAGAGTACATTTCTTCCTCCAGTACGATCTGTCAATTTGGTTACCAAAATCAATAATCAGAATGTTGAGTTCATGCTACCTATTACATTACACCAGCATGAACATGTATTTGTTTTAGTTTGCTTTTACTAGCGGAGTCGTTATGAATAGGCTGCGTGAGCTGTCCAGCCAAGTGATGGTGTTCTAGACCACGATAATTAAGGGGCTGTTTCGCGATAAATGCGAGAATTCCCAGGATAATGTGAGAATAACCGGGTAACAACTTGGAACTAGAGCCTCAAAACTTGGGCACTTTTGCAGCTACCCAAAATTCTATGTACTTAAGGCTTCAATTACTCGTTGTTCGGAGGAACAGATTGCTCATCAAGTCACCGAACATTTCTTCTTCGTTTTTAGGGGCTAAGTTAGCTAACTCATTTATTCTTTCTAATAAGTCCTGGTTCACTAAGGAGGTCCTAGCTAAAGCTATTGCTTCGTTGAGATATACACTATTTGAATTTTCACTCTGAGTAAGTCTCTTTAGAATACTGGTTGTACTATATGTCATATCTCTCCCAGGCAAATTAGACCATAAGCTTGTGTAGATATTTGAATAAGTTCATTAGAATAACTTGCATCACTTTTTCTCTCTCGAATCATCCATATCCGATACCTGCTGCTTCAATGCATCAATGTCACTTTGAAGTTTTTGCAACACATCACCTTCAAAATGAATTCTCAAACCCTCTAGGTTTTTGATAGCTTCTTCCTTCGCCCATTTGTTCAATAGTTTTAACTGGGCTTTAAGTAAGCGATCCTTTTCAATGTCGGATTCGCAATCGATGATGCTATTATAGATGTCAACCACGTCACCAATTATGGCTTCAAGGCGCATTCCTTTTAGTTCACATTCGTCTGAATAAATATACTCTAAAATATTATTAAAAATATCTATATCTATCTGATTTTTATTATTTAAAAATCCCCCATCGCTTTCCCCGAAGACGAGAAAGTCCAGAGATATCCTCTCTTTTAAACTTATATCAACTAAAAGTTCGTAAGGTATTCGGTTCCTGCCTCTCCAGGTAGAGATTGTTTGCTTAGCAACCCCCAATTTTGAGGCCAGGTCAGCATCTGTTTTCGTTTTATAAAACTCAGCTAATCGCTGTAGAACCTCTTCACAGGATATTTTTGAATTCATTTAATCACCAAAATGAGTTGACACATTCATAATGAAGTTATAAATTCATATTGAATTTAATAATTCAAAATGAATATCACAAGTTAATATTGCTCGATATTACTCTCAATAAGAGGAAAAAGCGATGCCGAATCAAATATTCACCCCCAGCCGCGATCTATACAACCGTGTTAGAGCAGGCTTTGTTATGCAAGGCATTTCACTATCGTCTTGGTGTAATGCACATGGAGTAAAGCAACAAAACGTTCTCCATTGCCTAGTTGGGTCTTGGGATGGTCCCAAAAGCCAAGAACTTAGGAGAAAAATCATATCGGACTCGGGCATATCTAGTGCTTCCAATGTATTTGAAAATTCATAGTGAAAGCTTAGTACGTTCAATCTGAATTCAGAAGAGGCACAAAAACAATGTTTTTGGACATCCAATTATTAACACTCAAGGGGGACTTCCAATGGCGAGGATAAGTTTGAAAAACAAGTCTCCCATTTCGATTCCACATGCCATAGAGCTGTGTATCGAATACGCGCGCCAGAAAAAGAACCTGAGCATTGACAGGGTCGCTGATGGTATGGGCTTAGCTAACAAGTGGGTGATTTATAAATGGATGGAGTCTGGCCGTCTTCCTGCAACCATGATCCGCCCATTAGAGCAGACTTGTGGTGCCGACTTTGTCACTCGCTATCTCAGCCATGCCGCACATAAGCTACTCATTGATGTGCCAACAGGTCGCAAGGTTAAACCCCTGGAGGTTAATGAGCTTCAAATTCTGTTCACTGAGAGCGTGAGTCTCCTGCTTGCTTTTTATAACGGCTCATCTGATCAGGATGACACGATGTCATCTTTAAACCGCCTCATGGAAAGCGTTGCCTGGCATCACAAAAATATCGATTCATTTCAACAACCACAGCTTGGATTTGAGGTAAATGACAATGAGTAATGACTACATCGTAAAAGCGACGAAAAAGCTACTCTCCGGTTTGAGTAGTGAGGATGCTGCCAGCGTGATTAATCAAGTGATTGAAGAAATGGATCTTCATATGCCTCAGCTTGTTCAGAATCATAGCGAGTTTGCCAATGCATATCGCCAGAAAAGACGCTCAAAGCTTGATACAGACTCGGAGCTAAGGACTTTTGTTCTCGACCTACCTTACTTGCCCCTGAGTGAGATCGTCGCAAAGTGCGAAGAACGCTTTGGTAAGAAGCGCGCCCCTAGCATAAGTGCGGTACACCGTTTCATGCAGGCCCAAAGGGTGCGTTGATATGAACTCTCACAGTCCTTCCATGAACGTTTCAGCACTCTTAAAGGCTTCACAGATTATTGAGTGTGTTCTCGGTAACTCGCTAGGGGCAACCGCTTCAGACGTGCTTGATACAACTTCAATGACTAAGAGTTCTGCTCATAGAACGATAGTTAAGATGGAAGCCTTTGGCTGGCTGCAAAAGGACTGTGAAGGAGAAATAACACGATGGTATCTCTCTGATTATGTCCTTCAGATGGCCTTTAACTGGAAGCGATATGCGCTATCGCAAAACGACGATGAGGAATTAATGAGTATGAAATTGCCATTTAAGCCGAATTCACAAGATGCCTTAAGTAAGTCGCTCTATTTGTTCCACCTGGTTTACGAGAGCGGTTTTAAAGGACGCACATTAAATGAGCTTTACAAGGCAGGAAACTGCCCGCGAAGCACTGCACAGCGCATTTTACGCACATGGGAATTACTTGGGTGGTTAAGACCAATCAAAGTTGATGGCAAGCGCGAAGTATGGTGCGCCTCATCAAAGTTAATTGAGCTTGCCAACGCCTATGAGCATCAGGTGCGCAGCAAAGTGTATCAGTTACAAGACCGTTACCAGCAGATTACAGGAGAAGTGTTTTAGTGAAAATTCCCGATTTCGGCAATTTTGAAATTCAACAATAACAATTAAAACAATAAGTTAAGGATTTTTTTAATTTTTAAAAATCCATGACGGAGGAAAAAATGACGTCAGGCTCAACTGAAAATCAAAAAGATAAGTTTGATGAAGGGATCGAAAGTGCTGTGCGCAAGCAGCACTCGATAGCTGTTCAAGACACGTTTGAAAGTAATTTAAACGGTGCTTTGACAGGAGAAAAACGCTTTGCTGCTGTAGCTCTAGGACAGGTTGTAGGCCAGCTACAGATGGCTTCCGCTGTCCAAAGCTTTGTTGGAGTGAGCAGTCTCCAAACGTTAAAGCGCATCAAAGAGGCCAAAGATTATAAAGAGTTAAAAGGTATGCAACTGCCAGATGGTCGGATCATGAAAGGCACCTGGGCTGACTTTTGTGAAGTTATCGGTGAGTCAGTGTCCAATGTGGATGAGCGTTTGAAAAACATGGAGTATTTCGGCGAGAAAGCGCTTGAGTCAATGCAGGCTATTGGCATGGGTGTCAGGGATTTAAGGCGACTCCGGCAAGTGCCACAGGAAGAGCTTACTCTGCTTATTGAAGGCGAATCACTAAAGGTAAGTGACAAAGACGAAGCCCTTGTAATTATCGAAGAGTTGGCCGCGAAGCACCGGAAAGAAAAGTCTGAACTCAACTCGAAAGTGGAAGAACTGACGCAACGTTCAGCCGCGACAGACCAGCTTTTGGAGAAGAAGAGTGATCAAATCCAGCGTCTTGAGAAAGACCTGGCTATTGCAAAGAGTGCAAATTCACCCGCAAAAGTTAAGCAGCTTGAAGAGGAAAGAAACCAGGCGTTGAGTAATGCCGTCATCGAAGCCAAATTTGGTATTTTCAAGGGATTCGCGGCATACGAAGATGCTGTGTCAGGTATTCAGGATGTCAATCACCCTTGTGATATGGACGATGCCTGTGTCTCAGCAATGCGTCAAATCGTTTCTCGCCTGATGGAAGGAAGTGCCCGAATAGGCATGGACCAAGTTGTAATTGAGTGTCTCAAGGCTGAGCTGGCAGGTGTTGATATGGAGTATCCATCATGAATATATCGCTTCCCTTCGACCAGCTTAAATACTTAGAGAATATAGCAACTGAACTCAATCAAGTAGGTCATGGAAGCCAAGGGCCGATAATCGAGCGCGCCTGCGAGTTCCTGGGCGTTTCTCAGAGCACCCTATACAAACGCCTTGCCAAGGTCGGTTGGAGCTCTCAGCGTAAGCTTAGGGGCGATTTAGGGCAATCCAAACTAACCAGAGAGCAGGTGCTTGCTGTTTCGAACCTGATTTTGCAGTCACAGCGCAACACTGGCAAGTCGCTCATGTCTGTAGAAGAGGCTATTGAGATTGCTTTTGCTAATAAACTGTTAGATGGCCGCTGCTCTAAGACTACGATGCTTCGCAAGATGGAAGAGTTCGGTTGCCACCCCAAGCAATTAGGACAAGGCGCGGTGACGCGTTCCATGCGTAGCTTACATCCCAATCATGTATGGCAGTTTGACGTGTCTGTCTGCGTTCTGTACTACCTGCGCGGTCATGATGGCTTGCGGGTTATGGAAGAATCCGAGTTTTACAAAAACAAGCCCGCAAACCTTGAGAAAATCAAGAATGAGCGTGTACTGCGATATCTCGTGACTGACCATTACTCCGGCGCTTTTCATCTTGGATACGTGATGTCTCCTGGGGAAAGTGTTGAAGCCATTACACAGTTCTTAATTGATGCGTTCTCCAAGCGTTCTGACAATGAATTGGTGCATGGTGTGCCTTACATTCTCATTTGGGATGCTGGCTCCGCGAACATGGCTGCAATGACAAAGCGCCTGCTAGACAAGTTACAGGTTGAACATATTGCACATACGCCTGGAAAGCCCTGGGCTAAGGGGCAAGTGGAAAGTATGCATAATGTTATCGAGAAGAAATTCGAGTCTCGACTCGCATTCACACGCATTACGACGATAGAAGAATTGAATGGTATGGCAACTGCCTGGTCAGTTAGTTTCCAAAGCCAGGCTATTCATTCCCGGCATGGCAAAACGCGTTATGGGTTGTATCAAACTATCCGCAAAGAACAGCTCAGAATAGCGCCTGATATTGAGGTTATGAAGAATTTTGTCCAATCAGACCGCGTTGAGAGAACAGTTAAGTCTAACGACTTAAGCATCACCTTTGTTCCTGCCAAAAAATACGGCTCATTGAGCTACAAGCTCGACCATCTTGGTGTAGCAGCGGGGCAAAAGGTGCTGGTTAGCGCGAACCTCTACCGTTGTCCGGCTATAGACGTTGAAATCATTGATTCTTATGGGGAATTAATAATCTACCTCGTTGAGCCTGTTAAGCGCGATGAGGCGGGCTTTGATATCCAAGCCCCTGTTTATGGTGCTCAACACAAAGCGATGGCGCTGACAACTCCACAGAAAAACAAAAAAGAAATGGATCACGCCGCATGGGGTACATCCGATCCGTTAGCTATAAAGCAAAAACGCAAAAATACTGCTGATTCTGTGGCGTTTGGTGGAGCCGTTGACCCGATGGCAGATGTGCATCAACGCAAACTGCCAAGCTTCATGAAAAGAAGCGGTACACCGCTTCAAGTCGAGGGCGTTCGGGAGCCTCAGGAGTATTTGTCAGAAATCAAAGCCTGGAAAATTCTATCTGAAGAAACGGGTTTAAAAGGCAACTCACTAACACCGATTAAACAAGCATTAAAACAAACCTTTCCTGAGGGGGTGACGCGCAAAAATATTGAAGAATTCTTAGCCAACAACGGAGGCGCAAATGCTTTTACTCAAACAGCGTCTGTATGAATCAGGGTATACCGCAAGTGATTTGGCTTTTCACTGTAGTTTCAATCAACCAGTTGTTTCCAACGCATTAAATCATGCTCGGATACCAGTTAGAAGACGAATGCAGTTTATTGATGAGGTAGAAAATTTCTTGAAAAAGCATGACATCGAAAGTGAGGGTGCCTGGTCGGAAACCCAACCCGACCAGGCAGTCTCCAAACCTAACCCAGAAGCAGAACCTTATTTGGAGACCGAAATGCTAACACAAGCGAGTCTAAAACATTTTAAATTATTTAGAAACCCATTCTTAAACGACGTTCGTGAAGCGAAAGACGTTTACCTTGGTGATGATAGCCGCTACCTCTTAGCTGCAATGCGCGATGCGGCTAGGAATCAAGGTATCCTCGCGCTTGTTGGTGATTCCGGTGCTGGTAAGAGTATTCTGCGAAAGCAACTGCTAGAAGACTTACTGCTAGACGGTGACGTGTCAGTCATCCAGCCCCGAATTATAGATAAATCTGTCGCGACTTGTGCAGGGTTATGCGATGCGATTATTGATGATCTCAGCGACGCTAAGCCTAAACGCTCAATGGAAGCCAAAGCTCGTCAGGTTGAAGACTTGCTCTTGTCGGCTGCAAAAGGTGGACAACGTCACGTTTTAATCATCGAAGAAGCACATGATTTAACGATACCCGTTCTCAAATTTCTAAAGCGATTCTGGGAACTTGAAGATGGCTTTTCAAAGCTTTTGGGGATCATTCTCATTGGGCAAACCGAGTTGGCGGCCAAGTTAAATGAGCGAAAAAACTACCAGTTACGTGAGTTTACACGCCGCTGCATGATTGAACAGGTGCCAACACTGGAACACGATCTTGAAGATTACCTTTCACACAAGTTCACCCGAGCAGGAGGACAGCTAACCAACGTATTCAACTCAGACTGTTATGAAGTCATCCATCAGAAGCTAGGCCGAAAGAGTAACGGTTTCAGCATGTTATATCCGCAAATTATCAATAATTTGTCATCACGGGCAATGAACCTTGCACAACAAATAGGCGAACCGCTCGTTACACCAGACATTATTCGGGAGTGTTAATCATGAAATTAGAAGACGTTAAAAGTATGCAAGTTAGGCCAGTTCTAGCAGCACTTGAAGATGAGTTTTCAGAACTCCGAGATGCGAGTTCTGTTCTGGAATCTTACGCACAACTTTGCGCCCGTGTTGAGGAGCAGACAACTTCACTACACCAGGTGAGTAACTTCTTAATGATGGTTTTCCAAACACAAACAAAGCTGCTAGACACGATTGAACGCAAGTTGGAAAACGTTCGCAAGCAGCCCAATGGACATTAGGAGGTTCGCGTTGAGATAGATTAGCTAAACCTTTCAAATTAAGTAGTTAAGTTTAAATCAGAGGAAATATTATGGATCTTATCACTAAAGAAGAAACGCAAGTTGCAACACAAAATGGCCTGACTGAACAACAGTATTTGGCAATGAGAAACAAATTCGTCATCAAGACAAAGAAAGCATGGATGAAACATGTCGAAATTACGCCAGAAGACCTCAGTGTCATGCGTTCACTGGGAGTTGACCTAGAGTCATTCAAATCTGGGAAGTTAGTTACACTTGCAACCAACGTTATTAATCTTGCTTAGGAGAACCGTCGTGTTAGAAATTAAAATCAAAAATTACGAGGCAGCTTTAAAAGCGTATTTCGAGTTGAAAGATGAAATTGCGAAAATTTTTAGAACGGATTTACCAAAGGCAAAAGGGCAAGCTATTTCAGCTGCTAACGGAGCAATTTCTATAAAAAGCCAAATCATGAACTGCACAGATATTGAAGAGATAAACTCTCTCAATGCAAGAGTAAAACAGAACAACGAATTGGCAGAAGTCGCGCGACAACTAGAACGCAACCTAAAAGCCAGACTCGAAAACTTGAGAAGAGAAGAGTCAAAGGTAAACTCGGATTTAAGGCGAGCCCAAGCGGAAATGTGGCATGAGAAAGCAAATCAGATACTGGCCGACACTGTTTTTCCGCCTGAGATATTAAATAACCTTGCCAGAGTTATTGCAGCCAGAACCATTGCAGACCGTGGACTAACGTCACATTCTTATTCGAATGTATTACGGAATCATCTCGGGAAAATTGAAGAGGATGAGTTGGAAACAGTTAAGGATTCTTTGTGGGAGGAAATGGGGATAGAACGACACAACTTTTCACTCTATTAAATTAGCAATTACAAAAGCTGTTTTGTGATTTTAGTACAGAGAATTTCGTTAAATGGGTACTTTCAGGTAAAAAAGCCGTAAAAAGTGCCCGTTTTTTGTTTAAAACGCCCCAAAATGTGGGCCGATTGAAAATGCAATTATCGCGGTCCGAACCCTAAATTATCGCGCGCCGCAACATGATGGATGTTTACCAATCTCTTTCCCAAGAATTCAGTGCATATCAATCTAGCCAGTCACTAAACTGTGTTGAGAAATGTGGTGCATGTTGCAATAACCCCGACATTGAAGTGTCGCCATTGGAGAT
>Ga0213830_1000376_pt1 | contig 33109 bp, 25 predicted proteins | sample SWATP11_FD_161661 | JGI IMG/M metagenome (GOLD analysis project Ga0213830, IMG submission 161661) | Coastal seawater microbial communities from Marineland, Florida, United States - SWA TP1 #1 | ecosystem: Environmental > Aquatic > Marine > Coastal | place: USA: Florida | collected 2016-08-06 | reverse complement strand
GTACCGGTAACACTGCCTTCGCCCTGGACCGCTTCGAACGGATGACCGGCCTGAGCACCGCTCACTGTCAGCGTGTAGCTCTCGCTACCTTCCGCCAGCGCATCGTCTGCCACAACGTTCGTGATCGTCGCTGAGCTCTCGCCACCACCGATGGTTACGGTCAGCTCACGACTCTGGAAGTCATCTGCAGTCAGGCCATTACCGTCCACGTAGTTCAGGTTCAGCGTCAGGCTCTCACCTGCCGGTACTGTGACCGTCTGCTCAACACCATTCACCATGGTGTACAGCTCTACTGTGTGCTGCAGCTGAGCACCATCAGCTTCAACTTCTGTGTCCGAAGTAATCACACGAGCATACACAACATCACCCGGCTTCGGATCTGTTGGGTCGGTCTCGTCGTTGATCGTCGTGGTTACGGTCTGATTATCGTAGCTAACCTGCTCGTAGTTACCTGCTTCGCTGTAACCACCGGTCAGGCTAACCTCGAAGGTCTCACCGTTATCTGCCAGGATGTCATCTACCGCTGTCGCGCTGAACGCCTGACCTACAGTCACCGCTCCCGGAGTCGCAGTGTAATCATCATTGCTCGCATCATTGTTGGTGAAGGCTACGTTCACGGTACCGCTTGGCTGGTTCGCCAATGGGTTACCCTGTGCATCTACCGCCAGGACCACATAGTGAGCGCTGGTCTCGCCTTCTTCCTGGATGCTGTTCGCTGTGCTGTTCAGATCCGGCGTGCCGTCCTGAGCCGCTGCAAACAGTTTAAAGGTGTAAGCATTATCACCGGTGGATTCATCTGTGATCGTACCGGTAACACTGCCTTCGCCCTGGACCGCTTCGAACGGATGACCGGCCTGAGCACCGCTCACTGTCAGCGTGTAGCTCTCGCTACCTTCCGCCAGCGCATCGTCTGCCACAACGTTCGTGATCGTCGCTGAGCTCTCGCCACCACCGATGGTTACGGTCAGCTCACGACTCTGGAAGTCATCTGCAGTCAGGCCATTACCGTCCACGTAGTTCAGGTTCAGCGTCAGGCTCTCACCTGCCGGTACTGTGACCGTCTGCTCAACACCATTCACCATGGTGTACAGCTCTACTGTGTGCTGCAGCTGAGCACCATCAGCTTCAACTTCTGTGTCCGAAGTAATCACACGAGCATACACAACATCACCCGGCTTCGGATCTGTTGGGTCGGTCTCGTCGTTGATCGTCGTGGTTACGGTCTGATTATCGTAGCTAACCTGCTCGTAGTTACCTGCTTCGCTGTAACCACCGGTCAGGCTAACCTCGAAGGTCTCACCGTTATCTGCCAGGATGTCATCTACCGCTGTCGCGCTGAACGCCTGACCTACAGTCACCGCTCCCGGAGTCGCAGTGTAATCATCATTGCTCGCATCATTGTTGGTGAAGGCTACGTTCACGGTACCGCTTGGCTGGTTCGCCAATGGGTTACCCTGTGCATCTACCGCCAGGACCACATAGTGAGCGCTGGTCTCGCCTTCTTCCTGGATGCTGTTCGCTGTGCTGTTCAGATCCGGCGTGCCGTCCTGAGCCGCTGCAAACAGTTTAAAGGTGTAAGCATTATCACCGACAGACTCATCAGTAATACGACCTTCTGCGCTGTTGCTGTTCGCGTCTACCGCCAGTGCTTCGAAGCCGGTGTTAGATCCGGTGATCTGGTCGATGCTAACGCTGTAGCCTTCTGTGCCTTCCGCCCAGAAGTCGTCGGCTACCAGGTTGCTGAAGTCGTAGCTGGAACCGCCGTTACCGGTGATAGTCACAGTAGCCTGCTGCTGGTTAAAGTCTGCTGCTTCAACACCGTCAACGCCGTTGATCGCACCGTAGCTCAGGGTCACCGTGATGGTCTCGCCATTCGCCAGGTTCACCGCGTTGCCGTCTTTATCGACCAGGTTGATGCTGTGGGTCAGCTGCGCGTTATCTGCTTCGTTAACCGCCGCATCGCCGCTCAGCTGCAGGTAAATGGTATCCTCTGCTCCCGGAGGATCATCAGTACCTGTTTGATCGAGTATGGTAGTAGTTACTGAGCCCGTCTCAACAGTCAAGCTGTCATAGCCACCACCAGAAACATTGGTGATTTCAGCTTCGTACTGCTCGCCAGAATCAGAGATATAGTCATCGGTCGTTTGAACATCAAATGTTACGCTGGTCTGACCAGCAGGAATCGTAACATCGGTAAGTACAGGAACAAGATCCCCATCACTGGTAGTAATGTGACCGGTAACAACAGAAACAGTGATATCGCTATTAGGAACAAGATCAACTGATAGGGTATAAGTCGCTATCTCACCTTCAACAACAGTTGCCGGTCCAGAAATGCTAAGAATCGCATCTTGTGGAGCTACTGTAGTTTCATTACGACCTGTTTCTTCGTCTTCCTGCTCAAACGCCTCAGCAAGACCAATAGTTTCGTATCCAGCATTAGGATCAACTTCATCAGCGGTACGCTCGATAATTTCAACGTTTGTACCTTCACCATCGGCAGGCACACCACCAGATGCAGGGTTACCCGCTGCGGTAGCTTCGGTTACGGCTGTAGGGTCTTCACCAGCGAGGATCGCCTGTTGGATTGCATCAACAGATGTCAAAGCCTCGTCTGTAGGAAATTCTTCGATGGGTGTGAATGTGTCGATACCGACCAGCCAGCTTTGGCCACCGTCAAGGCGAATAGGTTCACCGTTGTCCATAGCGACTTCGATAACCGCGTCCGGAGAAGTTCGGATAATGTCGTCTGCAAAAATCTCGTCCCCGAGTGCGAGCACCCGCTCGGAGCCATCTGGGCTCATTGCAACGACTTGTCCTTCCAAATATCGAACTGTTCCTACGACTGTAGCCATCCCTATCAATCCTCAACGCAATCTAAAACTTTTATATTACGTAGCGTTATAAAACGGATACAGATAGTTATCTACTGTACCGTGGTACATATCGGGATGATATTGATTGGAATTATAGCCATTAGCGCAAATTAATGATCTGTATCAGTAGGGAGACACTTATTTTGATTAATCATCAAGCTACCGATCAAAAGCGGCTCTTAATCACCCACTTCTTGCCACTAAAGATTGCGCACTCCCCTAGAGATTCAATTTCTGAACGAGCTACCAGGGCAATGCAACCACAGACACACAAAAAGGAGATGCTACGGCCGAGAAACCAACCGCGCATTGACGACACCAAAAACTGAAGTACTTAAGAACCAGAAGACTCAGCGGCAAATAAAGCACAAGATTATGCACTCCTCACCCAATGCTTCAATTCAAGCACAAAGAAGCGGAAGCTTAGATCAGCCAAAACATCTGAAGAAAGACCCAAGACTATCTTAGTCAACGACGAGATTTTCATTATTGATCAGACTAGTAATTATATCCTGATCATTCGCACCAAATTCTGAGAGATTAACATTTTGCAATGTAATGACCTGCTCATAGACCAAGTCCTTAACTCTACCTGCTTTACTAACCTGGACTTTAGCATCCTCACCGACCTGTTCGATATGCAAGAAGTCCGTAATATCATCGCCTTCTTTAAAGTCCAATATATCTGACAAGTCGAGTTTATCGATTCCGCTTACCTCCTGAGAGCCCTCTGCATCAGCTCTGATTATTTTGAAGTCAGTTATGCTATCCTCCGCAGGCCTTGCCACTACCCCCTGGTCGCCATCAACCCAGACAAACAGATCTTCACCGCCACCCCCACTTAAAATATCGTTACCCGCACCGCCAGTTAAAACATCGCTGTCCGCACCACCATAAATCCGATCATCACCGCCACCCCCACTTGAAATATCGTTACCCGCACCACCACTTAAGATATCGCTACCCGGACCGCCATAAAGCACATCCTGACCGGCGTCACCATAGATAATATCGCTTCCAGATTGCCCATTTAAGAAATCATTACCGCCTTTACCTTTTAGGTAGTCACTCCCCCCACCACTTAGAACATAATTTTTACCTTCAGAGCCAAATATCGTCTCGTTTCCACCGTAAGAAATGTACCACCCATTCTTGGCTTCACCACCGGAATATGCCTGGCCATCAGATAATACAAACTGCTTATTCTTATCAGTTATAGATAACACATGGTTCGCATCAGCATCAGAATTACGATTCAAGAAGTGACGATCATCACTAATAGTGCCGACGCCAGCATCACTATCATCGACGACCTGCATGTCATTTGTGCTCACATTCAGGATTACGCTCTCGTTACTTTCCGTAATAGCATCATCCTTTACAGGCACACGAATTTTTAACACCCGGGCATCAGCAAACAATGTCACAGCACCCTCAATAACAGGCTCCCACCCCTTACCATCATTAGCCTCTAGAGCCCTGGCATAATCTTCACCGGCGACAGCACTACCACTGATATTCACAATGGCTTGCACATCCGTACCCACTGGATGACTTAGCTTCACATCATAAGTGAGGTACGCATTGCCACTTTCCGTCACGATACCTGCATTCCCTACGATGACTTTTGCGCCGGGCGGCGCAACCTCCGCATTCAAGGCATTATTGACACACTGAACAATATTGTTAACCAAGCCCACCTCAAGGCGACCTCCCTGCTCACTCCTAGACCCGTACTCATCTTTAGGCCTGCCACTTAGAACCGAATCCTGCCCCATACCCAGCCCTTCAATCTCATAACCGGCTACCGGCGTTACTTCTTCAGCCACTCGCTCGACTTTACTAATCCAAACTCCATCACCGCCCATTACAGAACTCAGCCCCCCCCCACCAGCCGCAGGCGCCTTAGCGATAGCAGTCGGATCCATTCCAGCCTCAATAGCTGCTTGCAAGGCATCCACACTTACTGTCGCTTCGGCTACTACGGACTCAGAGTTTCCTGAATACGCTTCCGGATCAACCAGCCAACTCTGACCATTCGCGACATGAACTGACTCGCCATCACTCATCGCCACATCGATACGCGCATCTATAGACGCCCGAATAACATCTTCAGCAAAGATTTCATCTTCGATTTCAAGCTCCCGCTCACCCCCATCAGACCTTAACGCAACAACCTTCCCAACCAGATATTTAGCCACCCCAACAACCTTTGCCATATCACAACCCCTCGCCAACATCATCTACTCAGTGCACAAACAAATCAGCAAACAGGCTTCAAGATATATGCAAGAAGATGAACAAGAATTGTACTGCGGTACAGCAAAGACAAGATCCGTGCACCAGAACAAAAAAACCGCCTAGCCGGCGGTTTTTGTATGAATTTCAGCAGATAGCAGTATTTAGGAGAGCCGCCTCAGGCGACTATAGACCGACAACATCTCACGATGCATCTGAAGCCCTTCAAGCGAGCCACCAACTTCGAGCACATCATCGAAGATGCCACGCCCAGAAATAATTTCACGCACACGAGACATCATCGGCGCACCATAAAGCCTCAGCATTAATGGTGCAAAATTATGATATTCACGATCGGCATCAAGCTCAAAACCTAACACCTGATAAAGGCACCGATAAAAAGACTGCCGCTTTTCATTTACCGCTGAGCTATCAACAATCCAGCCAGCCCACTCACGCGCAGCTATATGATCGGAGACAGCCAGCGCCAACAGACACTTCAACTCCCCAACAGAGAGTTCACTCCAAACAGTTCCTTCATCAGCAACAATACCAATCAGATCAGCCATTAGCTGAGAAGAGTCAAAACCCTGCTCATCTAGCCTATCAGCCAGATCCTGACACTGTGCCTCGCTCAGCTCGGGCAGATGAAACAACGCTGAGCGCAAATCAGCGCCAGCGTTATTATTATTCCAAACCAGATCATCAACCGGATAAAACTCAGACATACCCGGAACGATAATGCGACTTACATCAACACCGAGACATTTATAGTCGGCTATATAAATGTCCATATCGACCTTATGGATCAGGTAACAGAGATGTTCAAACTCTGCCTTACTATCTCCTTCAACATTCCAGTCACAGTATTCGTAATCACTAACTTCAGAGAGCAGATCCCAGGCAACTGCTCCACTTGAATCGATAAAGTGCGCTTCAATATTATGCTGCTCAGCGACATCCTTAATACTGAAATCCGGCCATTCACCTTCATCCAGCTCTTCAAGTCGACGTCCCTGCAGCAAACTGGTCACTGCTCGCTCCAAAGCTACTTCGAACTTAGGATGAGCACCGAAAGAGGCAAAACAAGCACCAGTCCTTGGACTTAACACGCAGAGATTCACAAGCGGATACTTACCGCCCAACGAGGCGTCCTGAACAACGACCACAAAACCATAATCACGAAGCGATTCGAGCGCCTGCCAAATCGCTGGATATCCTTTTACCACATCATCAGGAATCGCTGGCAGACTAATACCAGAGGAGATAATTGTATTCTTGATGTGCCGTTCGAAAATTTCAGAAAGCGCCTGCACTCTCGCTTCCCAGACGGTATTACCCGCCGCCATTCCGTTTCCGGCATATAGATTATTGATGAGATTTACAGGAAACCAGACCTCTCCACCTGTTTGCTGACGCACAAAAGGCAGTGCACAGATCCCGCGAGCCTGATCTCCTGTATTGGTATCAACCAACATTTCCGGGCGCAGCTCACCCTTCATATCGTACTGACAGAGGGTAGGATCATCCAACAACCCTTCCGGAAGCTCACCACCTGCGATCGGGAACCAACGCTCATTTGTAGAATGCACATATTCAGCAGCAGACAGCTCACCACCTAAATAGTAGCTGGCAAAATAGACACCACAGGTCAGGCGCTCGACACACTCGCCCAAAGCACTAGCCAAAGCTGCCTCTCTTGTCGCACCTTTACCGCCAGCAGAGATCAACGGACAATTCCGATCACGCACCATGACTGACCAGACATTTGGAACAGGATTCAGCCAATCCTGCTCTTCTATATCGACACCCACTTGCTGTAATGCAGCCTGCATCCGCTGCATAGTTTCATCAAGAGGAGCATCTTTGCCGGGAAGCAAACTCATTATCAAAATCCACCCTGTCTACTTGCGCCTTCATTATTATCTGTAATTTTGTACGACCATTAACGAACAAAGACAACTATTGGACATCTTTTATTGCCCAAAAGCGCCTTAGCTAACAGCCTGTCGCGCAACATTCTTTTCCGCCAGAAGTCAAAAATTATAACGCAAACAAAGCTCTTATAAGCCTTTAAAAAAAAACAAAATTATTTTCATATTAAAGGGTTGACGACCATTAGAACGATCTCTAATATACGCCGCCACTGGTTGAGACGACGTTCCCTGATAGCTCAGTTGGTAGAGCAGTAGACTGTTAATCTATTGGTCGCTGGTTCGAGTCCAGCTCGGGGAGCCAACCACATCATCCAGAGAGCTGTTCCCTGATAGCTCAGTTGGTAGAGCAGTAGACTGTTAATCTATTGGTCGCTGGTTCGAGTCCAGCTCGGGGAGCCATAGTCGGAGTGTAGCGCAGCTTGGTAGCGCATCTGGTTTGGGACCAGAGGGTCGGGGGTTCGAATCCCTCCACTCCGACCATTGTTTTGAGTTTACTCTTAACACCTTTAGCAAGGTTAAAGCGACAGTCGGAGTGTAGCGCAGCTTGGTAGCGCATCTGGTTTGGGACCAGAGGGTCGGGGGTTCGAATCCCTCCACTCCGACCATCTTTACATAGAGTCATTGACTCACATCAGAAGCCATTTCTGAGAAATATCGGAGTGTAGCGCAGCTTGGTAGCGCATCTGGTTTGGGACCAGAGGGTCGGGGGTTCGAATCCCTCCACTCCGACCATTTACTCAGGATAATGGACTCACAACAGAACTAAGTTCTGACAGACATCGGAGTGTAGCGCAGCTTGGTAGCGCATCTGGTTTGGGACCAGAGGGTCGGGGGTTCGAATCCCTCCACTCCGACCATTATTTTCCTCTTAAGCCTTATTTTTCGAAAAGCCTCATTGCCTCGCAGTCACTTTCGCCACGCACAAAAAAGGCCAGCTAAAAGCCAGCCCTCTTCACAACAGCTATCAACACCTCAAACAGATTCCTCCGCAAAGAACGCCGACAGCACACGACTTAGATTATAGGCATCCTGCACTCCAGCCATCTCACGAATCGAGTGCATCGCAAACTGCGGCACACCTATATCCAAAGTACGCACCCCTATTTCAGCCGCTGCAATCGGACCGATAGTACTACCACACGCCATATCACTCCGAACAACAAATGCCTGCACCGGAACCCCTTGCATCTCCGCGATACGGCGATAAATTGCCGAGGTCTCGCTATTAGTTGCGTAGCGCTGATTAGCATTAATTTTGATAACAGGCCCCGCGTTAATTAATGGACCGTGATTACCATCATGCTTATCAGCAAAATTAGGATGAATACCATGAGCATTATCTGCCGAGATCATCATTGAGCGCGCAAGCATCCGATTTCGCGCCTCTACCTCAGGCTCCAGACGCTCCAGCACTTGCGCCAACATCGGCCCTTGCGCGCCCGCTGCACTCATACTGCCAACCTCTTCGTGATCATTACAGACCAACAGCGCCCCCTGGCCGGCTTCCGCAGACAGCAGCGCATCAAGACCGATATAACAACTCAGCAGATTATCCAGCCTGGCCGATGCTATAAATTCATCCTTGAAACCCACTATTGCGGGAGACTGGGTATCATAAAAGCTCAATTCATAATCAAGCACCTGATCAACACAGCCATCCTTCTCCGACAATTTCTCTTTCAGAATCTGTCGAAAATCAGGTTTCTCATCACACTGACCCAACACAGGAGGCAGATATGTTTGAGCATTTATCTCCCGACTCTTATTTGCTTCGCGATCAAGGTGAATTGCCAGACTCGGTATAACAGCAACAGGCTTTTCGAAATCTACAAGCGAATGACAAACCGCACCACTAGTATCGAGGTAACTTACCCGTCCGGCCAACGAAAGATCCCGATCAAACCACGGATTCAGCAGCACACCGCCATAAACCTCAACACCTAGCTGAAAATACCCATTGCGATGCAGCTCTGGCTGCGGCTTAACCTTCAGGCAAGGTGAGTCAGTATGAGCACCGACCATACGAAATCCCGATTCAGCCAACTCACCCTCTGGCATCACCCAAGCAACAATCGAAGAATCGTTCCGCGTAACAAAATAACGCCCGCCCGGAACTACATCCCAGGCATCCGACTCATTCAGACCGACAAAACCCGCGGCCAAAAGACGGTCAGACATCTGCGCAACAGCATGAAATGGCGTCGGCGAAGCACCAAGAAAATCAACCAAGCCATCATTAAAATCTTGAACCGCCATATCAGTTAACCTCTGCATGCTTTACAGACAACAATTCCACTTTAAAGATCAACGTAGAATTAGCCGGAATCAACGGAGCCGGACTAGTAGCACCATAAGCCAACTCTGGCGGAATGTATAACATCCAAACATCACCAACCCGCATCTTCATTACCGCCTCCGTCCAACCCCGAATCACCCGATCCAAAGGAAACTCAACCGGCTTGCCGCGCCCATATGACGAGTCAAATTCAACCCCATCAACACGCTGCCCCTGATAATGAACCGAAACAATATCTTTAATCGTTTTCGGGCGCTCACCATCGCCACTTTCAAGCACCTTGTACTGCAATCCCGACGGCAACGCCACAACACCATCCGCCGCAGCGTTATCCTTCATAAAAGCATCACCCATTTTGCGCGTATCATCATTCAACGCCTTCTCAACCAGCTCTTTGCGAAAAGCAACCTCTTCCGGCGACTCACCACACCCCAGCAAAACAAAACCCAACACCAAATATACCGCCAGCCTGAACCGCCCAAACATCACGCAAAAACTCCGCTAATATTGTATAAGCGCTTGATTTTACATTAGCTGCCCCCATGACTAAACTCATTCGACGTGCCACCGGAACCCAAATACCCGTTTTTCGGTCATACGTTTACTTAATTCCGGAACAGGGAACGAAAGGCCCATGATGCTGAGAACCATTTCTAAACTCGCGCTAGCTTGCTCTTTGACCACCTCCATGGTCGCAGCAACCAGCGCATACGCATTTACACCATCCACCCTGCAACCGGAAGAAGTACACCCGGCTACACTACTGGAAGTCGTTAACACGCTTAGAGCTGGACATTATAAAAAAGTAACCATTAACGACGAGCTGTCCCAAAAGCTGCTCAATCACTATCTTGAAGCGCTCGACCCGCAGAAGATCTACTTTTTTATCAACGATATAGCAGCATTTGAAAAGTACAGCCTGACCCTTGATGACGACATCAAGCAGGGAAAACTGAGCGCCGCGTACGACATATTCAACACACTGCAAAACCGACGACTCGACAGACTAGAATTCACCATCGACCAGCTCGAGAACAACCTGGATCAATTCGACTTTACATCTGACGATTCGATAGCCAATGACAGAAGCGAAAAACCATGGATCACATCACAGAAATCCATGGACGAACTCTGGACGAAACGCACCCAAAGCGCCCTCCTCAACCTTAAGCTAGCAGGCAAAACCTTAGAGGAAGCCGCTGAAATTCTGCTCAAGCGATATAAGAATCAGCTCCACCTTGCGGAACAGACCAACAGCGAAGACGTATTTCAGGTCTTCACCAATGCTTTCACCGAAGAATTCGACCCACACACTCAGTACTTCTCACCCCGCAGATCCGAAAATTTTCAGATCAATATGAGCCTTCAACTAGAAGGCATAGGCGCAGTACTGCAGAACGAGAACGAATTCACCAAGATCGTCAGACTGGTACCAGCCGGACCAGCTGAGAAAACAGGACAACTAAAAGCATCGGACCTCATTGTGGGCGTAGGCCAGGGTGAAGACGGACCAATTGAAGACGTTGTAGGCTGGCGCCTTGATGATGTTGTACAGAAGATACGCGGACCCAAAGGCACCATTGTCAGACTACAGGTAATCCCAGGCGGCAAAGAAGACAATCCGCGCAAAACCATTCGCATCGAACGCAACAAGGTAAAACTCGAAGAACAGGCAGCCCAGAAGCGCATACTTGATGTCGAACATAACGGCAAGAAAGTCAAACTCGGCGTCATCACCATTCCGACGTTTTATATCGATTTCGCCGCGCTACAGAGAGGCGACGAAAACTACAAAAGCACCACCCGAGACGTAGAACGACTGATTAACGAACTGAAGAAAGAGAACATCAACGGCCTGATCGTCGACCTAAGGGAAAACGGCGGCGGCTCACTGCGCGAAGCCATTGAACTGGTCGGCCTTTTCATCCGCCAAGGCCCAGCCGTGCAGGTTCGCAACCCTAACGGCCGAGTAGAAATTCACGGCGATTTCAACAAGAAAATCGCCTACACCGGCCCTGTATCAGTCCTAATCAACCGCCTAAGCGCATCAGCATCTGAAATATTTGCGGGTGCAATGCAGGACTACAATCGTGGAATCGTCATCGGCAGCCAATCCTTCGGTAAAGGCACCGTACAAACCCTGCGACCTCTGAAGCACGGCCAAATTAAGTTAACCCACGCCAAGTTCTATCGCATCTCAGGCGAAAGCACCCAACACAAAGGCGTCATCCCGGATATCACCTTCCCTACACTCTATGACTCCGACGAGATTGGAGAAAGCGCACTAGAGGGCGCACTTAAGTGGGACAAAGTTGCCGCCGCAAGACACGGCCGCTGGTTCAACACAAACCCACTGATCCCGGAACTACTCGCAAAACACAAACAACGTGCCGGCGCTAACCCTGACTTCATTTTCATGAACGAGAATGTTGACCGCCTGAACTCACTAAAACAGGAAAATCAGATCACACTCAACGAATCAACCCTTAAAGCAGAGCGTGATGAGGCAGAACAGTGGCGCATTGACGCCGAGAACAGACGCAGAATGGCAAAAAATCTGCCACCGATCACCGAACTATCTGACCTTGATGAGGAACTCAAAAAAGATAGCCAGGGCCGACCAATCAACCCAGAATCAGAAGCCATCCTCAAAGAGAGCGGTCTGATCCTGCTAGACCTGATTGATCTAGCGCAACAGCGCTACGCCGCCGCCCAGAAAAAAGCAAACCAATAAGGGACAAGTGCAGCTATGAAGTCGCAGAGCGTAAAAATCGGTTTAATGATCCTGATATTTCTATTGCTCTGCGGCCTGGCCGCTGGCGGCTTCATGCTTTACCAGAAAGTCCAGATACAACACAAAGACAATCTGGCAGAACTGGAAAAATTTGGCTATCAAATGGTACCCACCGACCGCTTCGAAGAAACCATAGGCACCGAAGGCAACACACAACTACCCGCAACCTTTAGCGAAAAAGAACTGACCCCTACCCAGAAGGTCATCCATAGTCTGGTCCGAGACAAAGAAAGCCTACTCGATGAGAACAGAGCACTCAGCTCACAAATTGAAGACCTGAAAAAACAGATTCTGGAACTGGAAGACTACAGACGCCTTAATGAGCGTTTCGCCCCAGAAACCGTCGCCGAAGAAACAGCGCGCGTAGAATCTGAGCTCAAAGCCTATCTGGTAAGAAACCGCGAAGCCGAGCGATTCAGCAATCTGCAGATTGAAATAATGTCAGCCGCAGGCGCAAGCGAATACAAAGAGTTTGTGAATCGGAACAGACTCATCCTTGACGATGATCGCAGAAGCGAGATCATCTCCAGATTTATGCCGAGCTACGCATTTTGCGTAGGCGATGGCGTAGACGTAGCCGCCAACTCAAACACCGAGTTGAGACAAATTTCACGTCACATACGCAACCCTGGCCTTGAGAAGCTGACTAACAACCTACAACAGGATCTGGAGAGCGTGATGACACCATGCAAACTTGCTCTTAGACAAGAACTGGAGAAGTGGATTTAGTAGCAGCAGAAAAACCCCGGCAAAAAACCAGCCTTCGCCGATATTTCTAACCAGGGTTTAACCCACTGCCGACTAAATTATTTCTTAGCCAGCGCAGCTTTTGCCTTTTCACGACGCGCAAGTTCTTTAGCGCGCTTCGCATCAGCCTTAGCTTTTTTCTTGTCAGCGGCAGTCGCCTGGCGCTCAGTCTGGATACGCTCCAGCTCTTCTTGACGATTCTGTTCACGAGCACGCTTATCTTTCGCCTGCTCACGTAATTTGGTTGCAAAATCTTCCGAGCGCTTATCACGCTCTTCAGCCAGCTCATCGATTCGTTTCTGCTTGTCTTCAGTCAGAGAAGCTTCCAGAGCCTGCAATTTTGCGATCTGGGATTCTAGTTCGTTCGTGGTCATGTACTGTAAGAGTTACTACGCCAGTATCGGTGGTTGAAAAATTCTGCGCCATTATAACGGAACTTATATCAAAAACGCTATCATCAAATACAAGCTGCGGCTATAATATTGCCCCTCTAAACATTGTATAACTATTTACCCGTCGGTTACCCGGTAAATTTTCATACAATTAATTAAATCTACCCACTGTGCAGCCGACGGCACAGAGAGACGCGCCACCCTCCCTCAGGGCAGCGCATATATAGGACACATCATGAGCGAAAGCTTTGCTGAACTGTTTGAAGAATCCCTTGCGAATATCCAGATGACTCCAGGCACCCTGGTAATGGGTGAAGTTATCGACATCGATAGCGACTGGGTTACTGTAAACGCGGGCCTGAAATCTGAAGCCGTAATTCCACGCGCTCAGTTTCTGAACGACGCAAACGAACTGGAAATCCAGGTAGGCGACACTGTTAAGGTTGCTCTGGAAGCAGTTGAAGATGGTTTCGGTGAAACCCGTCTGTCCCGTGAGAAAGCTAAACGCGCTGAAGCTTGGGAAGTTCTGCAGGCAAAATTCGACGCTGAAGAAACTGTAAAAGGTTACATCAGCGGTAAGGTTAAAGGCGGCTTCACTGTTAGCATCAACAACATCCAGGGCTTCCTGCCAGGTTCTCTGGTTGACGTTCGTCCAGTACGCGACGTTGATCACCTGGAAGGCAAAGAGCTGGAATTCAAACTGATCAAGCTGGATCCAAAGCGTAACAACGTTGTTGTATCTCGCCGTGCAGTTATGCAGGAAGCAAACAGCGCTCAGCGCGATGAGCTGCTGGCATCTCTGGAAGAAGGCCAGGTTGTTAAAGGTTACGTTAAGAACCTGACCAACTACGGTGCATTCATCGATCTGGGCGGCGTTGACGGCCTGCTGCACATCACTGATATGGCGTGGAAGCGTATCGCTCACCCAAGCGAAATGCTGACTCCGGGCGACGAGATCTCTGTTAAGATCATCAAGTTCGACAAAGAAACCAGCCGTATCTCCCTGGGTCTGAAACAGCTGTCCGAAGATCCATGGGAAGCAATCAAAGCTCGCTACCCAGCAGGCACTAAAGTTGCTGCGCGCATCACCAACCTGACTGACTACGGCTGCTTCGCTTCTATCGAAGACGGCGTTGAAGGTCTGGTACACGTTTCCGAAATGTCTTGGACTAACAAAAACATCCACCCATCTAAAGTCGTTAACATCGGCGACGAGCTGGAAGTGATGATCCTGGACGTAGACGAAGAGCGTCGTCGCATCTCCCTGGGTATCAAGCAGTGCACAGACAACCCATGGGTTGCATTCTCTGAGCAGTTCGCTGTAAACGACAAAGTTACCGGCACAATCAAGACTATCACTGATTTCGGTATCTTCGTTGGTCTGGACAACGAACTGGACGGCCTGGTTCACATGTCTGACATCACTTGGGAAGCGGATGCTGAAACTGCACTGCGTCAGTACAAGAAAGGTGACGAAGTTGAAGCTGTCATCCTGTCTATCGACGCAGAGAAAGAGCGCATCTCCCTGGGTATCAAACAGCTGGAAAGCGATCCGTTCACTGACTTCCTGGCAGCTCAGGAAAAAGGTGCAATCATCAACGGTACCGTTACTGCAGTAGACGCGAAAGCAGCAACTGTAGAACTGGCTGAAGGTGTTGAAGGCGTACTGAAAGCATCTGAAATCAGCGCTGAGCGTGTTGACGATGCAACTACCGTACTGAAAGCGGGTGACAACGTAGAAGCGAAGATCACTGCTGTTGATCGTCGTAACCGCGTAATCAGCCTGTCTATCCGTGCGAAAGACCACGCTGAAGAAAAAGCAGCTCTGAAAGCGGTTCGTAACGCTGAAGTAGAAGTTGCTGGTCCTACTACTATCGGTGACCTGATCAAGGCACAGATGGCTAAGAAGTAAGATCGACACGATTAAAAAAGGAGCACTTCGGTGCTCCTTTTTTTTGGCCCTCAAGCCCCACCCTAAATCCAAGCCACAAAAAAACCGCCTCGCGGCGGCTTTTATCAATCAGATATATCACTCAAGGATATAGTCGATAAACTCTTCTTCTTCGATTTCGTTGTCCTTCACTTCATACCAACTCAACACTGAAGCACCAGACTCAATAACCGACTTCGAATCTCCGCTGATCAAAGGATGCCACTCTGGCAACTCTTTCCCTTCATGCACCAGACGGTAGGCACAACTTGGCGGCAACCAGTGAAACTCTGACACATCTTCAGGCCGCAGCTTCACACACTCCGGCACCAAACTGCAACGCTCTTCATACTTGGTACAACGACAGGTTTCGAAATCCAGTAGATGGCATACCACACTGGTATAAAACACCTCCTGGGTATCCTCGTCCTCAACCTTATGCAGACAACAGAGGGCACAACCATCGCAAAGCGACTCCCACTCCTGGGAATTCATCTCCTGAAGCGACTTACTGCGCCAGAAAACCTCCTGCGCAACCATTAGCGAACCCCTGTCGTTGGGCGCTCCTGATAGAGATCGAGCAGATAGTCTTCTTTCGGCGGCGGCATCTGAAGAAAGTACCCTTTACTTTCAACTTCGCTGATCACTTTCTGTGCCTCAACCCGAGCCAGCTTGCGATCTGCCTTCAAAGGCATGTCCATGGTATGCACCGGCTGACCAAACATCTCCAGCAGCGCTTCCGGCACTCGCTCAAGACCCTCGCGCTTATCGACGTAAAGATACATCTCATCCTTACGGGGACTTTTATAAATACTGACAATCTTCATAACGGAATCACTACTGTTCGTGTTTTTCATAGTAGGCAAGCTGCTCAAGCAAAGCATTACCTATCAAAGGCTGTCGCCAGCCTCTCATCGCTGACGGCAACTGATAGTTACCTTCAGAGTCTCTGGAACGAATTAACGCATCCAGATCCTTTTTACGCAACAAGACTTCAGGCGCAATATCTAACTCTTCAGCCTTACTCCGACCTATCGCCTTCAACTTCTTCAAACGCTTATTCCAAACAAAATGCAGTGGACGCTGAATATCTTCCGGCGGATCAACCAATGCATTTCGAGCGGAATCCTGCAGCAACTGATGGATAAAAGCACCATGCTCTTTCAGCACCTTGCGACGCATATCCTTCAAACGCCCCATCTCTCCCGGCGTGCGCGGCCACAACTGCACAATCTCCAGCAATAAGGAGTTACGCAATAACCGATTACGGGGAATATCCTGCTTCCTGCAGTACTGCTCTCGCCATGCAGTCAGATCACGAAGCGCCGCCTTTTTATACTCAGGCAGCTTCCAAGCCTGACTGAATCGACGAAAATACTGCTGACCTTCCGGATCACGGTCGACTACCGTCTCCAGCAAAGCCGCTGCCTCTTCCTCAACCCACGCCACTCGATCCAGCTGCTGCAAACGCTCCAACTGCATCTGACACAAAGCAGGGAGATAGGCGACATCCAATGCCGCATAACGCTCCTGACTTGAGGTCAAAGGTCGCTTCAACCAATCTGAAGTCGTCTCTTCCTTTTCCAGCTCAACATTCAGCGAAACTGCTAGCAAACGCTGCAGCCCCAGACTGAATCCCCAACCGATAAAGGCTGCCGCCTGCTGAGTATCAAACACCGGCTCAGGCATTTCTCCGAGACTATTCAGAAAAAGCTCAAGATCCTCGGTCGCTGCATGCAGAATCTTCAAAACCGACCGATTGCGAAAAACCTCGAGAAGAGGCTCGAATTCGCTAAACGCCAACGGATCAATCAGATAACAGGCATGATCATCTGCCACCTGAATCAACCCCGGCACGGGATAAAAGGTATCTACGCGCTGAAACTCGGTATCAAGGGCGATCATCGGCAACGTGTTCCAATGAGCACAGACCCGTGCCAAATCTTCTCGGTTGTCGATCCAGACAGGATTCGAAGCCGCAGCTTCTAAATCCCGCCATTGATAATCGCTATTACCCATCAACACCTCAAATCAGTGACCGACGACCAGCCAGCGCATGTGCCAGCGTACCGCCATCCACATACTCCAGCTCACCACCAACAGGCACACCGTGCGCAATTCGAGTAACCTTCACGGATTCATCTCGAAGCTGCTCAGCAATAAAGTGAGCGGTGGCCTCACCCTCTACAGTAGGGTTAGTTGCCAAAATCAACTCCCGCACTTCACCGTCAAGCGCACGCTGAATCAATTTGTCGATACCCAACTCTTCAGGCCCAATACCATCGATTGGCGACAGGTGCCCCTGCAAGACAAAATACTGCCCGTTGTAGCCCCCGGTCTGCTCGACAGCCATCACATCTAGTGGTGACTCCAGCACGCAGATCAACGACTGATCGCGATCTTTCGACTCGCAGATATCACAGAGCTCTTTTTCGGATAGAGTGCGACACTGACTACACTCACCCACCTGCTCTATCGCTTCGGAAAGCGCACCAGCCAGAGCTGCTGCACCATCCCGGTCACGCTCCAGCATATAGAACGCCATGCGCTGCGCCGACTTAGGACCAACACCAGGCAAGCAACGAAACGAATCAATTAGCTGCTGAATTAACGGACTAAAAGACATAGGATCAGAATGGCATCTTGAACCCTGGCGGCATTCCCATACCACCTGTTACTTTCGACATCCGCTCTTGCGAATCAGCCTCTACCTTACGAACCGCATCATTTACCGCTGCAGCGATCAGGTCTTCGAGAATCTCTTTCTCTTCTTCCATCAGGCTATCGTCAATCGCTACGCTCTTAACGTCATGACGTCCATTCATAACAATCTTGACCAGACCAGCACCAGACTCGCCAGATACTTCAGCGTTAGCGATCTCTTCCTGAGCCTTCTGCATCTCTTCCTGCATTTTCTGGGCCTGTTTCATCAGGTTCCCCATGCCCTTCATCATGGCACCAAATCCTCACTTCAAAATTTATAATACGACCGGATCAGATCCGGCCAAAGTAACTATACAGCCGTAATCATTCGCCAATTGGACGAACGCTGGCAATATCCAATGCCGCACCAAAATCTGTGGCGAGCGCTTGCACGACTGGATCAGCCTGCAAAGCAGCGATCGCTTGCTGCAACCGCTCATACTGTTTTCGTTGCTGAAACAGCCGCGGAGTTTCATTGGTCTGACTCGCCAGACGAAATTCTACTGCAACGGTTCCTGCAAAATAATTATTCAGTGCATCCGAAATCCGATCTTGCTGAACCTCTGTCAGCATGGCTTCCTGCTCTTGAGTGTAGTGGAACACTAACTGATCAGCGCCAACCTCTTCCAGCGACAGACTATTAGCAATACCTTCTGTCATACCGGAGAGCCCGATCGCTGAACTCAGCAACACCCACTGATTCGGAGCCAGCTGATCAATTGCCGCAGGCACCGGATCATGCTTACCGAATGGGCTTTGCACCATCCCCACAGGCAGTTGCGGCTTATCGATTGCCGGTTCAGATACCAGCTCCTTAACAGGAGCCGATTCAGGCTTTTTTACCGGTTCACCATAAGGATCTGCAGATTCAGAAGGCGCCGGCGCCTGAGCGTACTCTTCATACTCGGTCGGCATCGGCGGAGCCTGATACCCGGAATTATCGTAACTAACAGCTGGCGCAGCTTCGGGAACCGCCGGAGCTGGAGCTGGAGCTGGAGCTGGAGCTGGAGCTGGAGCTGGAGCTGGAGCTGGAGCTGGAGCTGGAGCTGGAGCTGGAACAGGATGATCTACGACATGCGCTTGAGCAACTACCGGAGCAGCTACTTCACTGCTCTCCTGCAACGGAGCTACTGACACCTGTGAAGACTCCGAAGCCGCCGAAACACTCTGCGGGCTAGCAACAGGTACCGGATCAGCTACCGGCGCAGGTGCAGGTGCAGGTGCAGGTGCAGGTGCAGGTGCAGGCTTAGCCTGTTGCGAAACTTGCGGTACCGCATTACCTTGATGCGCCTCAGCCGAGCCAGAAGCCAGCTGCCTTTCAGCCATCGGACGCGCCCCGGCAGGACGGAATGCCAACATTCGGAGCAATACCATCTCAAGCCCTTCACGAGCATCAGGCACATATGGCAGGTCTTTCCGACCGTGCAGCGCTATCTGATAATACAGCTGAACATCTTCAGCCGTTAGCAAACCAGCTAACTGCTTCACCTGCTCTTTATCTCCCAGGCTGTTATCCACAGCATCAGGTAGCGACTGAGCAACAGCAATCCGGTGAAGCAAACTAATCAGATCGCCTAAAACGATGTTGTAGTCTGGCGAGAAGCGAGCCAATTCATCAACCGCTGACATCAATGCGGCAGCATCGTGAGCCACCAGCCCATCCAGCATCCGATAAACAAGACGCTGATCAATAGTACCTAGCATCGCCCTTACATCTGCTTCATTCACCTCACCTGCGCCGAACGCTATCGCCTGGTCGGTTAAGCTCATAGCATCTCGCATAGAGCCATCTGCAGAGCGAGCCAGAAGCCACAACGCAGCCTCTTCGAAAGAGATCGATTCCTGCTGCAGGATATCCTTAAGGTGATCTACGATCCGCTCTGGGATCATATTTTTCAGATTGAACTGCAGACAACGAGAAAGAATGGTGACCGGGAGTTTTTGCGGATCAGTTGTTGCCAGCAGGAACTTCACATGCGGCGGAGGCTCTTCTAACGTCTTCAACAACGCATTAAAAGAGTGGGTCGACAGCATATGGACTTCGTCAATCAAGTAGACCTTGAAGCGGCCATGAGTCGGTGCATACTGCACGTTCTCTAACAGCTCTCGCGTATCTTCCACCTTGGTTCTGGATGCAGCATCGACCTCGATCAGATCGACAAAACGCCCCTCTGCTATTTCGGTACAGGCACTACACTGACCACAAGGATTGGACGACACCCCCTGCTCACAGTTCAGCGACTTCGCAAACAAGCGGGCAATAGAAGTTTTACCAACCCCACGGGTACCGGTAAACAGATAAGCATGATGCAGGCGGTCATCGTCAAGCGCGTTAACCAGCGCCTTGAGCACGTGTTCCTGCCCGACCATTTCCTGGAAAACTTTCGGCCGCCACTTCCGGGCCAGAACCTGATAACTCATGGATGGATTTCTTGACTGACTAACTTATTAAGCCGCCTATGCTACCGACTCAGATCGCCATACGCCAGCTAAACAGTTGAATTACCGTCACCGGACAACGCCCGGCGACAACAGAGACTTCGAAAAGAGAGATCAGGCCTAAGAAGTAACACCTGCACTTTCACGATAATGCTGATCACAAAACTCAATAAACTCATGTAGCGGCATCGGCCGGGCGAGCAGATAGCCCTGAGTATACTCACAGCCGAACGACTTCAGGATCTCTTCCTGCTCAGGCTCTTCAACCCCTTCGGCGACCACTTCAATACCAAGGGTTTTACCCATCTTGATGATCACCTCAACTAGCGTTCTATCCTGCTCGTCCGTCGTCAGATCGGCAACGAAACTACGATCAATCTTCAGGAAATCCGCCGGATAACTGCGCAGATAATTCAGTGCCGAGTAGCCGGTACCGAAATCATCAATGGCAAAGCGAATACCTGCACTACGCAGCTCACTGATCTTACTCAGCTGAGCCTTCTGATCATCCATAAAAACAGATTCAGTAATTTCAAAGACTATCTGATCAGGTGATACATGATGCCTTCTTATTGTATTCAGCCAGGTACTGGCCACGTTCACCGGTGAGAACTCATTCAGAGACCGGTTAATCGCAACATTCAGGTTATGACCACGACCTTTCATCACACCGATATCACGGCACGCCTGATCCAACACCCAATTACCAAGGTCTCTTATCGCACCGGTCATCTCCGCCGTTTCGATAAAACCACCAGGTCCGATCAAACCGGAGTCTGGATGCTGCCAGCGCACCAGAGCTTCACATTTTTCGATTTGCTGGGTAGCAAGATTCAATAACGGCTGGTAGTGAACAACAAACTGCCCTTCACGAATACCTGTCAGTATGTCGTTATGCAGCCGTACATGCTGCTCAGCCTCTCTGCGCAGCCCATCATTGAAGAAGTAGATTCGATTTCGGCCATTACGCTTCGCCGCGTACATTGCGCGGTCGGCGTTCACCAGCAGGCCCTCGGCATCCATCCCGTCATCCGGGTAGATAGCAATACCAATACTTGAGGAGATAGAAATATCCTGGCCACCGATATGATATGGCTCATTCAGTTTCTGCAGAATCTTCTCAGCCAGAAGTTCTGCGCGAGGGGCTAGTGCCACATCTTTCATAACAGTGACAAATTCATCACCGGCTAAACGGGCGACAATATCACTCTGTCTTACACACTGCCTTATACGCTCTGCCACCGATTGCAAAAGCTCATCACCAGCCTGATGCCCCCAAGTGTCATTCACCTGTTTGAAACGGTCCAGATCGATAAAGAAAAGCGCAAAATTTATATCGGAGCGGTCACGATTCTGCAGCAGTCCCTGCAGCTGTTGATTGAAGTAACGGCGATTAGCCAGCCCGGTCAAGCCGTCATAATTCGCTCGGTAATTGGCCGTCTCCATAGCCGCAAGGCGGCCACGATAACTCAGCGTGACAAAGTAACCAGCCGCCGCAAGAATAAAGGACAACACCAGAGCAACGCCCCACAACAAACCAATTCGACCAGTGGAACTCTGTTGAGCAGCATTGGGTAACGCGGCAATTTGCCAACTTCCGGCAGGGAGTTTTACCTCCTGAATAATCGCACCGTCGGCAAAGGTACTTTCATCACCATAAAAGACCTGCCCTTCACGCTGGTCCCTTCCGACCGTGCGCATGGCGATTGATGCACCCCACATCTCAGGCTGAATACCTGCTTCCTGCAACAACAATTTATCTTTAATGACGGCAGCAATAATGCCCCAGAAACGGCGTTCAGATTCTAGCCAAACCGGCACCCGGGCAATAAAGGCCGTGCCGCCCTGAACAAGATTAACAGGACCTGCGATCACTGTTCGCCTGGCTGCGATCGCATCTTCAATCGCAGCAAGCTGATCAGGCACCTTACGGTAATCCAGCCCGATTGCTTTTTCATTGCCAGCCAAAGGATATATATGAGAAATCACCAGATCCGGTGCAAGCGCAACATGACGAAAATGAACTTCGTCATTCAGCATGTTTTGAATTCGGCGAGCAAACTGGGCCTGGGTAATCTGTGGATTGAGTTCAATTTCACTTTCGACACTACCCAGCACCATTAAATTGCTGTTGATTGCGCCTTCAAGCCGAGCTCTTAGGGTGCCCAATTTGATATGCAGCTGATAACTCTGCACCTGCTTCAGACGCTCTGACTCGTTGGCCATAAATAGCGCAGAAACAGATATCCCAATGCCGAACAACAAAGCAGCAATCAGCCCAGGCTTACTTAACAGCCTGCTCGTTATTCTACCAGTCACCAACTTCACTTCGCGAACTAACCTCTTCGCTATTACCCAACCCAAATTACCTACATCAAAGATCTTGTGCGAAAAATTACTTAAGCCAGCAACTCCTGCACAATACTGACGTCGATCGAACACATAAAAATCAATAGCTTCCCGCCACTCAACGAGACCAACAATACATTATTCATTCGCACCAGACCAATGATTCGGTCACGAAACAATCTACAACAACCACTAATCACGATCGAACTATACTGAGGTTGATGCGCATAGCTTCGGGTAGCAACAATATGCACCTTTTACTATATCGGCCAACGACTGCTTCAAAGGACTCAATTCCTTAACGACCCAGAACTATGAAAAACCAAATTGCAGCAGTTCTTCTTAGTTTATGCAGCTGTCACATCAATGCCAGTGACCAGTTTACGGTGGCCGCCACTCGCTGGATACAGAATGAGTTCACACCCTCAACTCTGACAGCAGATGAACAACTGGAAGAACTGCGCTGGTTCAATGAGACAGGTCGCCCCTATCGCGATATGACCATCCGAGTTGTGTCTGAAAGAATCGACACCCATCACTATGAGTCAACAGTACTGACCAAAGCCTTTTACGAGCTGACCGGCATTCGCGTAATCCACGAAGTGACCGGTGAAGATGACGTAATTAAAAAGCTCCGTGCACAAATAGAGACAGACATAAACCTCTACGATGCTTTTATCAGTGATAGCGACCTGATCGGATACCATTTCAGAAGCGGGCATATCTACCCCATCAGCGACTTTATCGCTAGCGAAGGAAAAGAAATCACTTTACCGACGCTCGATCTGAATGATTTCATTGGCCTCAAGTTCACTACCGCCCCGGATGGCAAGATCTACCAATTACCCGATCAACAATTCGCCAACCTATATTGGTATCGTCACGATTGGTTTAGCCGACCAGAGCTACAACAACAGTTTCAGGAGCGCTACGGTTACCCGTTGGGCGTGCCTAAGAACTGGAGCGCCTACGAAGATATAGCAGAGTTCTTTACCAACCATGTTCGCTATATCGACGGGCAACGAGTCTGGGGGCACATGGACTACGCCAAGCGCGACCCATCTCTCGGCTGGAGAATGTCTGACGCCTGGCTATCGATGGCCGGAGTCGGCGATAAGGGCCTCCCTAACGGCACTCCGGTTGACGAGTGGGGAATTCGCACCAACGGATGTCACCCAGCTGGCGCCACTGTTGAGCGTGGCGGAGCACTAAACAGTCCAGCGGCAATCTATGCGGCTCGGAAGTACATCGAGTGGCTGAAGAATTATGCTCCACCGGAAGCCCGCGACATGAATTTTACCGAATCCGGAAGTCAGGTCGGTAAGGGCAACATTGCTCAACAGATATTCTGGTATACCGCCTTTACAGCCAGCATGGTTCAGCCAAATTTACCAGTGGTTGATCGGGACGGTACGCCAAAGTGGCGCATGGCCCCCACACCTCATGGCGCATACTGGCAGCCTGGCATGAAACTGGGCTATCAGGACACCGGAGCCTGGACATTGTTAAGAAACACCCCACACATTCGACGCTCTGCAGCCTGGCTCTATGCCCAGTTCACCGTATCCAAAACCGTATCACTTAAGAAAACCATGATCGGCCTCACCCCCATTCGTCACACTGATATCGAAGCTGATGCAATGACCGCGATGGCCCCAAAACTCGGTGGTCTGGTTGAGTTTTATCGGAGCCGGGGACGAGATATATGGACGCCAACGGGAAGTAATGTTCCAGATTACATTCGGATGTCACCGAACTGGTGGAAACACATCTCAGAAGCTGTTTCCGGCAATACAACACCTGCCGAAGCTATGACCGCTATGGCCAAGGCAATGGACTTTGAACTGGCAGAAATAGCCATGTCCAAAGAGCTTACACAATGCCTACCCAAGCTTAACTCTTTGCGCTCAGCAGCCTACTGGCTGGACCAGCCAGGGGCACCCAAGCCGACAAGAAATGAATCCCCACAAGGGACAACCCGTAGCTATGAAGAGTCACTACAAGATTGGCGCTAAGCCACATATGACCTATTTGGCCTTGATATGCCTGCTCCTCATCGGAAGACCAGCCGAAGCCATTATTGAGCTGGTTACATTCCAAGAACAGCCGTTAGTAACAGACCATCGCGGCAAAGCAAAAGGCGTATTAGTAGATACAGTAAAAGAACTTTTCAAAAGAACAGGTATTCAGCATCGGATCACGCTGACAACTCCAGCCAGAGCACAGGAAGCCGCTCAGAGAACGCCAAATACCTGCACCTTTCCAATGGAACGCAGCCAGGAGAGAGAAGCTAGCTTTCTTTGGATAAGCCCGGTGCTGATTTCACGTCACGGAGTTTATAGCCACCCTACCAGGACTTTTAAGCTTCACTCCTTAGAGGATATTCAGCCCTATCTGCTCGGCAGCTACAAGGGTAGCGGCATCGGCGAATATCTCGAGAGTTTTAACTTTATGGTCAGTTATGCAGGAAATAATGAAGAAACCGCCCGCCGCCTGATCCAACGTCGCGTCGACTTCTGGATATCAGATACAGTGTCAGCCAATCACATCATTAAGCAATTGGAGCTTGATATCCGACAGCCTGACCTGGTGTTTTTCACCACATTAAGAGCCATTGGCTGCAACAAAGATACCGATCCTGCGATTGTAAAGGCACTGCAGCAAACCCTCCGTCAGATGTACCGGGACGGCAGTATCGAAAACATTCAGCAGCAAACCTTCAGTCAGGACCAATGACAAACACGAGCTACCCTTTGACCTCAGGGTTATTAAGCGCCGCCGCCGCTCCAACCAACCCCGGATACTCAGCAGTACACAACCACACAGGTATATTTTGCATGTATTGACGAAAACGTCCTTTGTCCTCAAACGCTTGACGAAAATCACTGGCAAGAAAAAAGGTCTGAATCTTGGGCAATATGCCTCCACAAAGATAAACCCCGCCTGTTGCACCAAGCGTAAGCGAGTTATCACCGGCTACAGAGCCAAGTATCTGGCAAAAGATCTGCAAGGTTTCCTCTGCGACAGGCTCGTCACCTTTGGCACCCATCAGGGACACTTCAGCAGGAGTTGCACAAACTGGCTGACTGTTACGGATACCGCACATCACCTGATAGAGGTCTAACAGCCCCTGACCTGATAAGATACGCTCCACTGATACCCGACCATAACGATTGGTAAGCTCCCGCCAGATTTTCACCTCCAGCTCAGAGGTAGGTGCAAAGCTGATATGCCCTCCTTCTGCCGCCAGCGGAACCCAGTAATCGCCACTGCGCACCAGACCGGAAACACCAAGCCCCGTACCCGGGCCAATCACCAGCCGACAATCACCATTGGAGTCAACCTGTCCGCCAACAGCGACCCGCTCAGTTTCATCGACAAACAACATACCTAAAGCCATTGCAGTGAAGTCATTCACCAGCTTCAGTGTTTTTAAACCTAGCGATCCGGCCAATTGTTTACGGGTAAAGCGCCAGTGATTGTTCGTCATCCGTATCTCTTCCCCTGACACTGGACAAGCAAACGCTAGACACGCACGTTCAACCGATGACACTGCGGTCATCTCGAAGTAAGCACGACAGGCTTCATCAATGTTACTGAAATCCGCACAAGGAAGGGTCTTGATATGTTCAAGTTCGATTGAACCATCCGCCACCAGGGCAAAACGGGCATTTGTCCCCCCGACATCAGCAACCAGCGAATAACCTGTCATATCGTTCACCCACAGACAAAAACAGCATCATACAAATTTCGATGCTGACTATCCGCAGGAGATTTGTAACAAAATATAAGGAAACCTAGGAACGACAAAAAATGAGCCACCTAGGAGCTCAAAAGCAGGCTCAGCCTGCAAAGAACATAGACCGGCAATCTAAACGGAGAAAATCTCTTCAGGAAGCCTTCACACTGCCTGAAACCTCCTCCACCAGCGCCAGCAGATCATCTTTTGCGATAGGCTTCGCCAGATAACCATCCACCTGAAATTGGGATGCAGCGCTGAGCAACTGTTCAGCATTAAAATCATCACTACCGCCAGACATCGCAATAATCTTAACGGCAGGAAACTCCTGACGAATTCGAACGATCAGTTCAAACCCATCAATCGTTGGCATGACTATATCGGTGATGACCAGATCCCAATTGAAGCCCTGCAATTGCTGGATACAAGCATCACCATCTGTCACTACCCGAACGGTATAGCCATTCGCCGACAAGGTCCGGAACAAGCGCTCACAGATAGCCTTATCGTCATCAACGACCAAAATATTCCCTGACATATAAATCTCCAGATGTAGCCCCTGTCCTAGTATAGACGTCAGAATTAGCGGCAGCGTAATGATATGCATCTATACCAAATCTCAAAGAAAGGCCACTTCACACCAAAAGTCAGACGCTTCAGACGATAAAGCACCCAGCAATACCGATCTGGAAATCGACCTCTCCACATTTGAAACCACTGCTAACAACGCGAAGGGATTCAGCCGCTGATTGAAAGTTTTTCCAATTGAAAATCGCCAAGCAAGCCTTCTGCTAGATTAAGTTGAATTGAGCAGTTAAAGGTGCAGGAGGTCATTATGTTCCTGAATAACCTTTCAATCCGCAGAATGGTTATCTATCTGGTACTGGGCGGTGCTGTCATATCCAGCCTGGTCGTCATCAGCGGCCTTAGTTACCAGCTAACAAAAATTCATGAATTCGAAGCATTGCTCGTAGATGACATCACTCAACAGCACTATGTATCTAAGCTACAGGTCGATTTCAAGAATCAGGTTCAGGAATGGAAAAACACTCTGATAAGAGGTGCTGACACCCAAGACCGCAACAAATATTGGGGACGCTTTCAGGAAAAACAGCGAGAGATAGAACAACTGGTAAGCGAATTTCAACAAACAGCCAGCAACCCGGAAGTTCAACAGGCACTTAGCACATTCCTATCCCACTATCTGCAGCTGATGACCAAATACCGATCTGCCTTCCAGCATTTTAATAACTCTGACTTCAACACCTATTCAACCGATAAGCTTGTCCGCGGAATCGACCGGTCGGTGATCGACGAACTCTCAGTTATTGGAGAGCTGATAGACGCAGACACCACTTCGCACGCCAAAGCAGTGGAAACCGATACCGCTATAGTTTCATATAGCGTTACCGGTACATTTATCACCTGCCAAATATTAATTGCAGCAGCGTCCCTGATCACCCTGACCATTAAGCTGGTTCACCCTACCGATAAGCTCCTTAGCTCATTAGAACGCCTGGAAGCGAACGACTTCAGCCACCCCATCGAAGTTAAATCGACCGACGAAATGGGCAGGATTGCACAAAGTATTGAACGCATGCGTGAGTCACAGGTCATCATGGCAATTGAACTTCGACAATCCTCCCATATGCTTTCGCACACCAGCGATACGATGAATCACTCCACTTCAGTAATTGCTGGAAATACTGAAAACGTGCAACAACGAGTAGCTGAATCCTCAGACGCGACACGGGAAATGTTAGATTCCTCCGAACGAGTGCTGACTAATGCTTCCCAAGCAGCGACGGCTGCGGAGGAAGCAGACACAAAATCTTTGAGAGGCCAGCAAATCATGCAGGAAACCCTGGGAGCTATGACCCAGCTTGGTCAGGATGTTGAAGAGACTACTACTACGATTGAACAGCTTCAGGAACGCACGACATCGATAGGAAGTGTGCTTGATGTGATATCCGGAATAGCAGCCCAAACCAATCTATTAGCACTCAATGCTGCCATAGAGGCCGCCAGGGCCGGTGAGCATGGACGGGGGTTTGCCGTTGTCGCTGATGAGGTTCGAGACCTGGCACAAAGAACCCAAACTTCTACCCTTGAGATCCAGGAAATCATCGAAGCCGCTCAGTCAGGAGCATTAGAAGCGGTAGCATCAATGCAAAGAGGACGCGAACAGACTGAAAAAACTTCCGCACTGGCTGAAGAGGCAGGAACAGTCATAAGCGAAATCAGTAAACTCGTGTCAGGCATTAACTACATGAACAAGGAAATAGCTGGAGCAGCTGCCGAGCAGCGCCAATTTGCAGACTCAATTAACAGCAATATTGGCGAGGTAAATACCAACGCTGCAGACACTGCAGGCCAGGCAATGACAGCCGCCCAACTAACCAACGATCTGGTGGGCGTGATTAACCATATGCGCGCGACAGTTGAAAGCTACAAACTTGATGAAAAACACGGGGCTGATGAAGCTGGAGGGGAAGTGGAACTATTCTGATAGAAAAATTTGGGTGGCAGCTCTGCCAGCTATCATCCCGATATGCGAATCGTTCCTCTGGATGACCTCTTCCAGTCTTCACCAGATTTACCTAAGCACCAGTTTTCATAAGGCTTTCAGACGTTTTGAACGTGGGAGTTTATGTTATCGACATAGGCCTAGACTAGCGCATCAGGGAACCACCTACTACCCGTTATGTACCACCTGTTTGTACCACCTAAAATGACCAAGTAGGTACGCTTAAGGAACAGGGAGCCGAATCACGGTGTCTATGTGTAACTGCGGTAGTTACCCTTACTATCCTCGTAGAACAGAGACTCTACAAAGGCCTGAAAGCCACTCGGCAACCCTACCCCTTGGTTCAAGTCTTTAATAAGCTGCTGGGCTTCAGAATCGCTAAGGTCACAGCAAAGGTCACACCAGAAGTACAATTTCCCTTCGGCTTCGTTTACAGCTTCAAGCTCGGCGTTTGAGACGTATGGGTGTTCGATATAGTGGGTAGAGGTATCTAGTAGCGAAAGAGACTTTATGATCTCGCTGTTACCTTCAATCGTAAGGATAAGGTAAGCCATTGCAGGTATTCTCTTCTTGTTATCAGCTCGCTGGGCTCCGGCCCTATCAGCGCGACTGCTGCACCTGCGTTGAACACATAGTGTCGTTATTGAGCGACCATTACTTATCACTAAGTATAGCTCTTCTTTTAAGGCTTGTAGGGTCGAACATCTTACCCAACTGATATGGGGAGATAACTTGGCGAGGAGGATGAAGCGCGACTATAACTACCTAGGTTGCCTGCAAAGAGTGCTGGCCTTCATGGATAAGGGAAGAGCATTGGATAGCTTAGAGACCTCCTCAAAAACTTCAGAGCTACTATCATTTGACTCACTCGCTGTAGCCCATCGGCGTCGAATACTCGCCAAGCTAACCGTCTGTTCGATATTCACGGTAGCATCATTAGGGGTCATGCAGTGGTTACTTAGCCATAATTACTTCATGCAAGCGCAAGTTACGGCGATGGTGCTATGCGCTGCCGGAGTGCTAGTTATTGTCTTTGGGTATGCATATCGCGCATGGTGTCGTTGCTACCTCCGTGCTAGGGACTATGTGACCTCACACGGGCTAATAGCATTGCAGGAGAACACAGGACTGTATCAAGCGGTTTGCGGCCCTAGGGTGCTCTGGTAGCGCTTCAGGCTGTCTGATTAGTTTCGCCGGAATAATCCATAAAGGCTGTATGCCCACAGAAAGATCAGACGCTGTACACAATCTCGGAGTCGAGTATGTACATCATAATTGGAATTTTGGGCTTCTTCTTATTGTCCCCATTAATAATATGGTTTGTTGTCGTTAAGCTTACAGAGAGGGAGCGACCTAAAGGATTTGGTCGAAAAGCATATGTTAAGGCAGAAACAAAGAGACGGGGAGTTCAGAAAGCTTCAGACTGGCTAAAACCACACAAGCCAAATGTCGTACTAAAAAGCTACAGGATTGAGTGCGTTCTTGTAGCTTCAGCATTACTTATCAATGGCGCGTACGGATTGACCTTTGGTGAGCTATTCTGGCCTTTCTATATGTATGGCAACGCAGTCATTGCTATGTTTCTCTCTTCAGCACTATTTGCCACCTACCTTATAACCATAGTGGTTGATCACTATGATAAACGAGACAATGAATTTACCTACACCGTGATACGAAGAGTAGCTATTTGGTCAGGAGGCTTCTTTTTTCTGCTCTCTTGGCTAATTTGGTCCAATGAGTTTGTGATGGTCAACTAATCCAATTCCAGCGCAAGTTACTGCGATGGCGCTATACGCTGCCTTTTTACCCTTGAATATGCCTATAGCGCACGGTGTCTTTACTGCGTCCGCCGTAGGGACTATGTGGCTTCACACGGGCTAATAGCGTTGCAGGAGAACTAGGGTTATATCAAGCTGTTTATGGCCCTAGGGTGCTCTGGTAGCGCTTCAGACTGCCTGATAGGTTTCACCGGAAAAATCCCTAAGGGCTTTTATATTGTAAGCGCCAAGCCATCTTCCCCCCTTGGGGTCTTAACGCTAACGCAGTCAGACCGCTCTATCTAACCTTCGCAAAGTTGTACATTTATTTAAGAATTGATTGACACTCTATCGTTGCGCTTCTAGCATGTCGTTTATATCGCTAACCACTCACTTAAATTACACTTCTGTAATGTTTACGATATAGGTGACACTGCATGGCCCTCATTGGATATGCTCGGGTATCAACCCACCAGCAAGACCTAACGCTTCAGCTGAACGCTCTGAAAGCTAGAGGCGTCAAAGACTCCCCTGACTTCCTATTCACTGATACTGCTAGTGGTAAGGACGACAACAGGGAAGGCCTACAACGACTCCTCCTAAAGGTTCGCGAAGGTGATCACGTCTTGGTGAAGAAGCTAGACCGTCTGGGTAGGAATACCGTTGATATGATCAGCATCATCGAAGACCTTAGTGACCGAGGGGTAACGGTTGAGTTCATAGACGACGGCATCAACACGGAAGGTACGATGGGTAAGATGGTCGTCACTATATTGGCTGCGGTTGCTCAGGCTGAACGTGAGCGCATCATGGAGCGTACAAACGAAGGCCGTCGTGCTGCGGTTCAGAGGGGCGTTAAGATGGGGCGAAAGCCGACTATCACTGAATCCACCAAACAGGCTGTACGGGAAGCTGTGGCTGAAGGGGTAATCCCTAAAGCAACCATCGCTAAGCAACATGGTATAAGCCGTCAGAAGCTCTACGACATACTCCGCGAGTCCTGACCCTATCTAGTTAGACCACACTGGTAAGTACGGCCCTTTCCTCCTTAAAACGCAATTACGTTACGGCTACGAAGGGAGTAGTCGTCATGCTCCCCTTTCCAATTAGGTTACACCGTAGAACACACGCATCGTCACACACTGAGCTAGTCGGTCTTGGTCTAGGTTGGTCAATGGATGAACAAGCATCCTTTAGACATACCTGTCCTTGACCTGCCGTTTACTGACTGATTATCAAACCTCGCCTTCGTAATCAGCTCAGTGTGATCTCTGGGCCTTCGCTCAGTTCCTTTGCACTCTCCATCGCCCATCTACTACTGACCTGCTGTACGCGGTCGGGCGGTATTCTTACATTCGTACCAAGGACTACCAATGAAGAAGCTACCTTTTTCGGAAGCACTACGACCTCATTTTGGCTTAAACAACCAGCTGACCAAGATGGTTGGTGAAGACTGCTACACTGCGAACCTTTCCCTAGACTATATGGCGGCGGGCGATAAGGTCGATAAGCTAATCAGCAACCTACAGACGCCCAAGCCAAGCCGCCCAACCCGGAAGCAATGCAAGGCAATTCAAACAGTTCTCATCAACGCTCTTTACTGCTGTGAACATCAACATCAAATCAAACACCTGAGCCTTACCCTCTTCACGGCAGCCAACTCCGCATACAAGCACAATAGGTACAACCAATCAGGTCTTGGTGTGAGAGTGATAAAGGCAGCAGTCGATATACTGACTGACAACGGCTTTATAACGCACTACGAGGGGTTTCGGAGTGTAGGGCACAAGAGAGGGATTGCTTCAAGATTTAGCCCTACAGAGAAGCTGATGAGCTGGTATAGGGAAAACCAATCAGACCTATACGCGACCCCAACGAGTGTTACCAGAGAACTCATTCATAGGAAGGTCAATAAAGTACTGACCGACTACGATGACACCCCTCTCACACACCAGTATCGGGAGGAGCTTAAAGCAGTCAATTCTTCAAACGCTGAATTCGAGTTCAGTTATGAACAGCACGTAGTTATTAATGGCGTGTTGCAACCGACAGGCCAAAGGACACCGATAGACTCCATAGCATTGGAGTACAGTCGCTACTTTAATGGAGGATGGACAGAAGGAGGCAGGTTCTATAACCGCCTATCGAGCCTCTCTAAGGCCGAACGACGAACCCTTCAGATAGATGGTGAATCGACCACAGAGCTGGACTACGGCAACTTACAGCTACGTATCATGTACGCTGAAGCAGGGCTTAAGTGTAGTGGTCAACTCATTCCGGACAGTAAATTAGAACGTTCCTCTGCCTTTGCAGGAGGTAATCCGTTGTTATACTGATGCGGTCGTTGCCTGTTGTAATACTGCATCAGGTAATAACCAATATCTT
>Ga0213830_1000373_pt1 | contig 33186 bp, 24 predicted proteins | sample SWATP11_FD_161661 | JGI IMG/M metagenome (GOLD analysis project Ga0213830, IMG submission 161661) | Coastal seawater microbial communities from Marineland, Florida, United States - SWA TP1 #1 | ecosystem: Environmental > Aquatic > Marine > Coastal | place: USA: Florida | collected 2016-08-06 | reverse complement strand
CATGGTCAGGTTCTGCTATCAAATAGGTGGGAATGTCTTTTACGTAGTGCTTCATTTGGCCTTTAGCTTCGAAACGGGCTCTGAAGTCACTATTTTTTATAAACTCAGGAAAACGATTAGCGATACCCCTTTTGCGCGCGCTTCTTCACGCATCGCTTCCACTTCTTCAGGCGTACAATAACAACGGTAAGCATTACCCGATTCTATTAACTGAGCAATAACTTCTTTATAGCGATCAAAACGTTTAGTTTGAAAAAACGGCCCTTGTGTCCACTCTAAATTTAACCAATTCATGCCATCCATAATCGCGTCAACAGACTCTTGCGTTGAACGCTCTAAATCTGTGTCTTCTATTCGTAGAATAAATTCACCATTATTTTTCTTTGCATATAACCAGCTATAAAGCGCTGTACGAGCACCGCCTACATGTAGATACCCTGTTGGGCTTGGCGCAAATCGCGTTGTTAGACTCATAAAGTAATCACCGTACACTATTAAATTAGCGTTTTATTTCGCTAATATTTTAGTTGAATAAAAAATTGGCGCTATTCTATCAGGCAACGTTTGATAAAACACTATTTACCCCTGAAGATTCCGCTAAAAAGTTCACTAAATAAACAGGGTGTTGAAAATTAGAGCAATCAATTAAAATATGCTGAAAAAACATGAAAAAAAGCACTTGTTTTTGTTGACAGTTTTAATCATCCACCTATAATACGCCACCACAGAGACGGACGATTAGCTCAGTTGGGAGAGCACCGCCCTTACAAGGCGGGGGTCACTGGTTAAAGCCCAGTATCGTCCACCACTTTGTTTTAAGTGTTAGGTAGACAAAAGACTTGCGTAGCTAAAGAAAATAAGGGAAAACACCTTCTGCTCTTTACAAGCCCGCACCAAGTCACTGGATAAAGCCCAGTATCGTCCACCACTTCTGCTTTTAGCAAAATGTCTCTGAAAATGATTGGACGATTAGCTCAGTTGGGAGAGCACCGCCCTTACAAGGCGGGGGTCACTGGTTCAAGCCCAGTATCGTCCACCACTTACTTTTATTTTTATCTATTTTATCCATAGTTATTTGCTGTACGCAGTTAAAAGCGGTGCGAGCACCTTCTACTCTTTACAACCCGCACCAAGTCACTTGTTCAAGCTCAGTATCGTCCACCACTTTATTGTTTTCGCGTAATATTTAATAAAAACTAAAGACAAACTGTTCAATTCAGCTAACTGTCATTCCCGAATGTTTTTATCGGGAATCTCCCGAAAAGTACGTTAAAAGCATCATTACGTTCAGGAGATACGGCAACAAGTGCGGTATGACAATACCTATATTTTCTTGAATACGACAAGCTGAACTAGAGTAAACTCTTATTAGAAGGTAAAAAGCTATTGCTCGAAAGTTATAGCTTATTCTTATGTACTAATTAAAAACTATTTATACCTTTAGCGATTTGAATACCTAATAAACTGAATCAACTGCTGTACTTGCTGATTATTAGGTACTAATTGATTAAGCTGATAAGCGTAATGTAACGCTTCATCAAACGATTTAAGCGAAATTAAAACACTCACTAACCCGTAAAGATAATCTGGATTGTTAGGCACTATTTGATGTGCTAAACCATAATCAGCTTTAGCTGCTTGAAGTTGCTGGTTTTCTTGTAATAAAACGGCCCTAGTATATAAATATCTAGGATTTCTAGCCTCATTAGCTACCGCTTTATCAAACAATGGTAAAGCTGCTTGTTTATTCTTTTGGCGCACTTTAGAAAGCGCTAACTGAAAATATAAATCTGCGGCTTTATTATTAACTTCTAGCCCTTGTTTTAGTATTTTTTCTACTTTGAATTCATCGCCTTGTTGTCGATAAACTTCAGCTAAATAAACATAAGCAGGCATAAAAATATCTTCTACTTTTATCGCAGTTAATAAAGCTTCTTCAGCTTGTTTAAAGTCTCTTTTCAAAGCATACACTTGTCCAATATTTACGTGGGCGGTCGCTCTATCAGCTTGATACAATTGTCCTTCAATGTATTCTGCAACCGCTTTTTCTAACTGTTGCCGTTTTTCTCCAACAAATGTCGGATCAGCCAGGTTTTCCACCAACTGGCGCCCTGCCGCCATTCTGACAGGCTTTTCTTGATGTGTAAGTAAAGGGATAAGCTTTAGTGAGCGATTGATTAAACTTAATTGCCCTGATGCTCTAATCGCAGCGAGTACCAACATAATATCGCTACTATTAAGCTGCTTACTAATAAAGCCAATAAGTTCTCTATTATTTCTAGCACCAAATATACGTGAAACAGCCGAAGCCCTAATAAGTTCAGGGTTTGTCGGGACATTGGCAATAGCCATTAATGCAGGTATAGCGGTAAAGTCGCCGCTATCAGCTAAAGCAAAGGCATGAGCGTAGCCTTTTTCTTTCTGATATGTTGAATTAGGAAACCACTTTGTTAACTGTTTGGCATGTTGGTCATTGGCTATATCACTATGACAAGACTGGCAAGCATTTGGCACACCAAGCGTGACACTTAAATCAGGACGCGGAACTTTAAACGAATGGTCACGACGATCATCAACTTCCATATAAGTGGTTTCAGGCATATGGCAATTAACACATTGTGAACCAGCTGAATTAGCAAGGTGTTGGTGATGTGATCTAATATCGTACTGCTCTGCACTATGACATTGGGTACAGGTGGCGTTACCTTCATGTTTAAGCTTTAAAGTATGCGGATCATGGCAATTAGTACAAGTAACACCATTTTGATACATTTTACTTTGCTTGAACGAACCATATACATATACTTCATCAAAAATTTGCCCGTCAGGGTAATATAAAGGCGTATTTACTAATGACGATTGATATTGCTGATGATATGGCACTGATTCAGTGTGATCTGACAGTTGTGATCTTCGGCTATGACACTGAGCACATACTTCCACTTGCTGTGTTTTTTTCACTCGCGTTGTTGGAAATAGCTTACCTAAGTCATTAGTAGCAAATGCGGGTACTTTTGTTGAAATATCTTGGCTAAAGCCAAATTTATTTTTATTACTGTCAGGATTTTTTATTTTACTATCAGGATTTTTTACCCACGTTAAATGTTGCTCACTTCCCTGATGACAAGCGGAACAACTAACATTAATGATGTCATAACTCGACTGATATGAAAGTGTTTCTAAATCAAAGCCTTTCTTAAAGTTTGTACTGTGGCAATCGGCGCAGTTTTGATTCCAGTTTTGCCCCATTTGCGTCCAATGAAATTCATCTTCAGCATTAAGTTCAGGATAAAGGTTAAACCACCTTTGTCCACCTTCAGCTTTTGAGCGACTGTCCCAAGCGTAAGGAATAAATTGATACTTTCCTGCTCCATCACTAAACATATATTGTTGTAGCGGGTAATAACCAAAAGTATAAAGTAACTCTTTAGTTACTGGGCTTCCATCTACTCCAGGCATAGTTATTAAATACTTGTCGTCTTGAATCAGTAGCTTTATTTCTTCATCGTTTAGCTTAACCTTGCCTAAAGTAAAATCTCCCAAATTAGAGTCCGATGATACTTCAGCCATAGAGTGAAAATGGTGTGAGCTTTTCCAAGCTAGTGTTTGAGTTTGATGACAAGAAGCACAGCTTAAGTCTTTGTTAGCTTCACTTTTAAAACTAACAAATAATGAAAAGACAAAGAAACACCAAATTAAAACCATTGATGTTTTAAACCGAATTAGCAAAGTTATCCCTTAAAATTAATAAATTAAAACAAAACTTAAAGAAGCTTTTTAGCTATTACGCAAGATAAAATAAATTTATTGCCCAGTGCTCTTAAACACCCGATACACAAATAATGTGATTAACTACATGGTTGTAATGCTAACCATATACAAAGCAAAGCTTATCAATCTATAAATTATTAATTCTACACAACTTAGCCTAAGCTTGTTGGAATAACTTTACACCTTGCTCATTAAGAGTCACTTTTAAGCGACCCGCTTTAACCAATATTTGCAAACTAGCTAATGCTTCACCAAATGCAAATAAGTCATTACCTGAGTCAACTTCACAGTTAAATAACACTTGATAAGTTTCATTAACTTGTTTGGGTTCTTTACAATGCAGATAAAGCTGTTCAAGCTTTTCTTTATGCCCATAAACTATTTTATTTAATCGGCTAACACCACCATAAAAAGCTAAACCATGTGCTGGCAAAATCAAGGTTTCATCTGTAATCACTGTTGATATGTGCTGTGCTGAATCAAAATATAATTGCATAGGGTTAGCATCAGGCGCATCAGGCCAAATACTGATATTTGGCGTGATACTCGGTAATATTTGATCACCAGCAATAAGAATATCTAATTCCTGACAATAAAAACATGCATGCTCAGACGCATGGCCATAGCCCATCACTATTCGCCATTGATGATTACCTAAAGTAACTATTTGCTCATCTTGTAATACCTGACAAGGTGAGTCTACAGGGTAAATAATACTGCGAAAGGTATCAATATTCCTAAAATAAGCCTTTACTTGTTTTTGTCCTTCACCGTATCCAGTATAAAACTCATTGAGCTGATCTCTTGGTACACTTGGCTCACAAGAAAATAACATTTGATAATATTTGTAATCAGGCATTGAAATACTAAAACTAGGCTTGTGCTCTAGCTCTTCAAGTAGCCAACCCACTAAGCCAATATGATCAGGGTGACCATGAGTACAAATAATGCGAGTGATTGGTTTACCTTTTAACTGGTTATTTATTACCGCAAGCCACTGCTCTTTGGCTTTTGATGTATTCGGGCCAGTATCAATTACCACCCAACCATCAGCTTCTTCTATTAGCCAAATATTTATATGATCAAGTGCAAATGGCATACTAATGCGCAGCCAATATAAGTTATTACCTACATGCAACAGGTGTTGAGGTTCGGGGGCTTTTTCTTTGAAATTCTTTAACATTTTATACTTTCCAAAAATAGACGAGCGAAAAAAAGGCGATAGTAAGGTAACAATGTCACCTTACTTTCGCCTTAACTTGCGAGCAATTATTCGAGTTTAATTTAGAAGTTAAAACCTACTTCGAAGTTAATACGACGTTTACTTTGATGAACACCATTAGCATATGCACCTGCAATTAATGGGATCTTAGTTAGGTAAACTTCATAGTCTTCATCTAACAAGTTGTTTACAGTAAATGCAGCATGCCAATTGCTGTCTGCTGGTGTTAGTGTGACGCGATAGTCAACTAAAGCGTAGCCATCCTGAGTAAGGTTTACTTCATTATCTGAATCGACCGTATGTTTAGACTTATAGCTAACACTTAACATATTAACTAATTCATAATCACCAAACACTTCTGCAATATGCTCCACAGCTACAACCGCAGTAAACTCAGGCACCCAAGCAAGGCTATCACCAGACCAGTCACACTTGCCATCTGCGCCCTGCTCACCTCTATAAACTTCAGTTAAGCTACACGCTGCACCTTGGAATTCATCGTAGTAAAAATCTAAGTATTCCGCATTTGCAGTAATTTTTAGATCATCTGTTGCTTGCCAGATAAACTCTACATCAACACCTTTTTGAATTGATTTACCTGCATTACCTACGTTAAATCCAATAGAACCATTGAAAATCGACGTTTGTAGGTTGTCGTAAACACCATAAAAGGCTGCAACATTCAAGCGAACTGTTTCCCAGTCTGACTTAAAGCCTACTTCCCACGCTGATACACTTTCATCTTCAAATTCAGTATCTTCTGGCGTACCCGCTGAAGGTCCAGGTGATGTGCCAAGAGGGCTCGCTGTAACTGGGCCTTCATAAAGCGTATCAAAACCACCCGCTTTAGCACCATCGGCGTAATTTACATAACCCATAAAGTCGTCAGAGAAATGATAACTAGCACTTGCTTGTAACATTAAGTGATCTTCTTCGCGTACCATATCTTGAAATTCATGCGGAGCACCCACAGACTTTAATACTCCCCAGTAACTAAACAATTCAGGTGTTAAGCCCGCATATGGATGTCCTTCTGGGTATGGTGCACTAGTAGCAGTAGTACCGTCAATATTAAGTAATCTTAAGCCTTGAGTGGCTGTTTTCTCAATATCGGTATAACGCAAGCCAAGTGTTAAACTTAACTTATCTGTTGGCAAATAATCGATTTGAGCAAATAAAGCTGTTTGCTCAGTGTTTTGCATTAGGTAGTTAGAACGAGAAAATGAACCAAACTCTAATGGGCTACCAATTAATGTGCTTACATAAGGCATATAAAAGTCAACATCAAAACCTGTATTAAAATCTGCATCTTGATAATAAAGGCCTGCCATAATGTTTAATTGGTCGTTTATTTCAGTATCTAAACGCAATTCTTGAGAAAACTGACTGTAATCTTCAGGTGTATTTGATGACATAAAGTCATACGGCGCAACATCAACATCAAGCGTATGATAGTAATCATAGTTACTATCGGCAGTAATTGACGTTAGTGTCATATCATCATTGATACTCCACACAACTTCCAACATGGTTTCATCACTGTCGTTATAGTTACCAGAAGGACCATTATTGAATGGTTGATCACTGTTACCCGTATTCAATTCCCCCGTGCCAATACCAAACGGAGCTAATGGCGAATTAGGGTTTGGTGTAAAATCAGGGTTTACAACCGCATAAATAGCTAACGTTTCACCACGTTTTTCAAAATCTGCTTGTTCATGACGAAGGTAAATACTCCATTCATCACTCGGCTCCCATACCGCACTGACACGAAATGCAGAGTCTTCATAAGAATTTTCTACTTCACCTGTATAACGGTTATATGCAGCGCCACCACTTTGGTCACGCCATTTACCCGCAACGCGAACAGCAAATTCGTCTGTTACTGGTATATTTACACCGCCTAAAATTTGTGACTCTTCATATTCTGTTTCATATTTAACGGTAAAGTTACCATTTAGTTCATCACCAACTTCAGGACGCTTAGTAGCCATGCTTAACGCACCACCAACTGAGCTGTTACCGTAAAGTGACACTTGTGGGCCCTTTAATACCTCCACACGCTCCATATCGAAGAAACCTGAACGCAGTTGATTCATACGACCACGGTATACACCGTCTACATATGTTCCTACAGACTGTTCAAATGACTGGTTATCACCTGATGAAACACCACGAAGTGATAAACGTGAATGGTTAGCTAGTTGTGGCTGTTCAAGACCTGGAACAAACTTAGTAAGGTCGTTAACACTGTGTACGCCCATGCCTTCCATATGTTCGCCTGTTACCGCGTTAACACTTGAAGGTACTGTTTGAACTGACTCTACTCTTTTACGAGCTGTTACTTGGATGACTTCTAAGCCAGATTTCTCTTTGGCTTTTTCAGCCTGCTCACCAGCAGCTTCTTCTGCGTACAAGCTGCCTGAAAATAAGAATGAAACCCCGATAGCCGCCGCTAAGCGACTTTTTACAAAAACATTGTTGGTTCTCATAACTTTCCCCGATTGTTAATTTCACTTAAATTTATTGTTATCTTTTATCAATAGTAGAGTCCTTTATGCGAAATTCAGGTCATATTCTGCTATTTAATTGTCTTAAATATAGCTAACGTTTTAAAATTTGATAGAAAAGTAACTAAGTTTTGTAGGCTCATATCCAAAACGACATTCAAGCTAGACCGTTATACATTTGGGGCTTTGATAAGTTTCTTTAGAATCGTTCAATGCTTTATCAAGTAGGTAAAAAGACGTCAAATTAAGCAAAAATAAATTTATAATAAACCAAGTTCTCGTGCTTTTGAGGTAGCTTGATTTCTTCTTTTAACCCCTAATTTTGAAAATAAATTGCTTAAATGCCACTTAACTGTACTTTCTGACAAGCTTAGTAACGCACTAATTTTGCTATTAGTATGGCCTTTATTAATGAGGTGCAATAACTCTTCTTCTCGCTTGGTAAGTGGTTCAATTAGCCTATTATTTACTTCTTCGTATTGCGCCGCGTTAGCTTCAATACCAAAAGCGGCTAATAAAGATGCTATATAAAGTGCTAGTTTAGAGTTATAGTCATCTAAGGTTTGGTATAACTCTTTTAATAGCTCGCTAATCACTTCGCCTTCATCAACAAACGTCCGAACAAACCCTTCATTTTGGCCTTGAGCTACTAATTTAGTTAGCAGCCTTAATGCTTGTCTATGTTCATTGCTCTGCTTTAACGCAACTACTTTTAAAACTTCTAATTTTAATATGCGATAATGGCGATTAGGTTGCGACTGCTCGATTGCATCAGCTATTTGCTTTAACGCTTTCTTGTATTGCTGGTTTGCTAACAAAAGTCGAATGCTGGTAATAGTATCAGCCTCATTGTCTGCAGCGATTGAGCACTGCGCTTTTTTAACCACTAAATTTTCGCTACTAATACGTTCAGCAATGTCGTTTGCTAATATGACCTCACCATTATTAAGGTGGATCCTCACCAGCTCCCACCGCGCAATAGCCGAAAGTCGAGGTAAATGATCGGAATAACCTATCTGTTCAAGTGTCTCAATTACTTTAATAGCATCATTAGTATTATTTTTTGCCAAATGAATTCGCGCCAAGCATAAATAACTTACTGCTAACCATTCTGGTAACGCAAACTGCCTAATTAACGAGAGGTTTCTTGTAAGAATAGTTTCGCAGTCATCTAACTTATTCGTTTCATATAGTAAACTTGTATACGCTGGAAGTACGCCATAAGCATTTGCTGACTCAATAAAGTCTTGCTGATAAAAATCTCTAAGCCCTTGCTCAGCTACTGCGAGTGCTCTTTTAAGTTTTCCTTGCAATAATAGAGCAAAAGCTTGAACGGCATGAGCATAAGTTACGGTAAAAAAAACATTATCTGATGATTTGTTTTTACCCATAAATTGCGTTAACGCCAACGCATTCATACCATCAATTCTTGCATCTTCAAATTTTGCTTGGCTTAAATGGATGTACGCTTGAATATTATAAAAACCAATTCTAACCAATGAATGGTTACTAGGTTGATTATCAGCCAACAATGCTTGTACTACGTTTAGCGTCTCATCATTATTGTCAGACATTATGCTAAACGATATTTTTAAAGACGTAAAAATACGCTGCTGCTCTTTAGTTAACTTATTAGCCTTTTGCCACTCACTAATTTGAGAAATATCCTTCTCAACCAATAATGTGCGTTTATAAAATAAATCAGCCCATGTTTTTGCTAAATACAAATTAATATGTTGATTTAATAACTCAGAAGAAATGCTATTTGTCCAATCAGCTAATGTATTAAACTGCGCTTTTCTTAACATAGGTAGAGCAAAGTCATCCATCATTTGAGCGGCAAGTTCATTGGCATTACCAGCTATAGCATGCTCTATTGCTAATCTTGGTCGGTTATTGTTTTTATACCAATTTGCCGCACGTAAATGTAATGACCCAACCTGTTCTGGATAGTGCTCTTGCAGCAACTTAGTTAAAAAGCTGGCAAATAACTTATGATAACTTAACCACGACTGCTGCTGATTATTTGACTCAAAAAAAATCGACTCTGCTATATCTTCATTTAGCATAGTTGCCACTTGTGATGCAGAAAAACAATCTGCCAGTAAGTGTTGGCAAAGTTCAAGATTAAATTCTTGCAAAATTGAAGTTTTAATTAAAAATTCTTGTTGCTGCTCGGTTTTGTCAGCAAATATGTTTTCAACCAAATAATCATCAAATAGCTGACTTGTAATTTTCCCCTGTGATGTCAGTTGATTTAGTTGCTCTGGTTGCTTAATAAGAAAAGAAGAAAGCTTAAGCGCCGCAGGCCAACCGTCGGTAAGTTCATAAAGCTTGCTAACCTGCTCTTGACTAAGTTGAACATCATCAAAAGAAGCAAAGTAATCTTGAGTTTGCGCTAAGTTAAACTTTAGCTCTGATAATGAAACCTCTAGCAAATTATCAGCTAGTTTTAATTTAGAAAGTGCCAGCTTAGGCACAACGCGCGAGGCTATAATAATTTGCTGATGGCTTTTTAAGTGATTTAAAGTGTCGCTTAATATATTTAACGTTGATGGTTCAGTAATCGCTTCAAAATTATCTAAAAATAGAAAAAATGGTTGTTCTACGTCACTAATAGCAGAGAACAACAAATCGATATTTTCTGTTAAATTTGGCTTTACCTTTTTAGGCTCATAGCTTTCTAACACGCCGTCTACAGATATTTTATTTGCTTCACTCACCACCTGTAATAATCGAGAAATATCATTATCAGCGTTTTCTAAATTTACCCAAATAGTTCGAACATTTTTTGCCTGCAAATACGCTTGATATTGAGCAAGCAACGTTGTTTTACCATAACCCGCCAACCCTTGAACAATAACAACATTACGAAGCGGTTGTTCGCTAAATTGTGAGAATAAACCTTCCCTTGAGACCGGATTTTTTGTGACAACTTTGGGTTCATACTTAGCGGCAGAAATTTGCACAACTCACCTTAAAATTTAAAATTCATAGTGTTAACAAAAATAAATAGTGAATATATCTATTCACCTACTACACTGAAATTATTATACATTATCGTTTAATTGCTCTTTTAACATTAAATTACGAGCACTAAAACACAGTATAAAGTAATTATTAAATTAGTGCTTAAACTCAAGGCAAAAAGCTCACTTAGACTCTTGTTTTGCTTGTTTTGACCAGCATGCGTATATCAAAAGACCTATAGTGAAACGATTGAATAATTTAAAAGCAGCATAACGCTTTTAAAAATATATGACGGATAATCACTTTGAAAATTATTACATCAATTAAAATCGTAACTATCAGTGCACTTATGCTGTGTGTAGCAACACCAGCATTAGCAACTAAAGACTCTTCTCGCCCCAACATATTAGCAATATGGGGTGACGACATTGGCATGGATAACTTAAGTGCCTATACTATGGGACAAGCAGGCCATTGGACACCCAACATCGATCGCATCGCTAAACAAGGGGCGATTTTTACCGACTATTATGCCGAAAATTCTTGTACTGCTGGTCGCTCTGCTTTTATTCACGGTCAACACCCTATGCGTACTGGTCTAACTAAAGTAGGCTTACCTGGTGCCAAAGAAGGTGCTCGCAAAGACGATGTAACCTTAGCCGCCATGTTAAAAGACAGAGGTTATTTAACGGGGCAATTTGGTAAAAATCACTTTGGTGACAGAGACGAGCACTTACCTACTAACCACGGTTTTGACGAATTTTACGGTAATTTGTACCACTTAAATGCCGAAGAAGAGCCAGAGCACCCTGACTACAACCGCTTTATGACCGACACGATGAAAAAACGCTTTGGACCACGCGGTGTTATTCATTCATTTGCCGACGGTAGAATTGAAGATTCAGGCCCTCTTACCAAAAAACGTATGGAAACGGCAGACGAAGAATTTTTAGCCCATTCTATTAAGTTTATGGAAAAGGCACACAAACAAAATAAACCATTTTTTGTTTGGTTCAACGCAACACGTATGCACGTATGGACTCACTTAAAAGAAGAGTCAAAAGGCATTTCAAAACGCGGCGGTATTTATGGTGACGGTTTGGTAGAGCACGACGGTCATGTTGGACAATTGCTGGATAAACTTGACGAATTAGGTATTAGTGACAATACAATCGTGCTTTATACCACAGACAACGGCGCTGAAAAGTTCTCATGGCCAGATGGCGGTACAGTACGTTTTCGCGGTGAGAAAAATACCACATGGGAAGGCGGTTTTAGAGCGCCAGCTATGGTGCGCTGGCCAGGTAAAATCAAATCAGGTCAAGTGGTTAATGAAATGACTTCACACCTTGATTGGATTCCTACCATTATGGCAGCTGTTGGCGATACAGAAATCAAAGCACAGCTAAAACAAGGCACAACCATTAATGGTCAAAAATATAAAATTCATTTAGACGGCTTTAATATTCTGCCGCAGCTTAAAACAGGTAAAAATACCACAGCTGATGACAACTCAAACTGGCCACGTAAAAGTTTTATCTATGCAACCGATGGCGGCAAAGTTGCTGCAATTAGAATGGGCGACTGGAAATTATTATTCTTAGAGCAAAAATGTAAGGGTTGGGAAGTATGGGCTTGTCCTTTAGTGGCACGCCGTCTACCTTTAATTTTAAATTTACGCCAAGATCCATATGAAGAAGCACCAATAAATGCGGGAGGCTATGATAGATGGTCGGTAGATCACTTATTTACTGTTGCTCCTGCGGCAACAGAAGTAATAAAATTCTTACAAACATTTAAAGAATTCCCGCCATCACAAGCACCAGCCGACTTTACCTTTTCAACGGTTGTTGAAAAAATGAAAATTTGGGAAAACGTGACATATAAATAAAAATCACAAAAAAAAAAGCAAGAGTTAATACAGCTCTTGCTTTTTCGTTCTACACTAAAATAAAAGCTTAGTTATGTAATTCATTAAAAACCATGTATTTATACACACTTTTGGCATTACAAATAAACTAATAACACCATTACCAATAAAGAATAAATATGGCCGAAAACATATTAGCTCAAATTAAAGCGCTTCAGTCAGAAGTAAACCAGTCAATTTTAGGGCAAGAAAAGCTCGTTAATGCCTTAATAATTGCATTGCTGACCAACGGCAACGTACTGCTTGAAGGATTACCTGGTACCGCTAAAACCCGCTCTATTCGCACCTTGGCTAAAGTGCTTGAAGCTAAGTTGGGGCGTATTCAATTTACGCCCGACTTGTTACCATCAGACGTTACAGGCACAGAAATGTTCCAAGATATCGATGGTAAAACTGATCTCTCCTTTAAAGAAGGGCCTATATTCAATCAATTAGTTCTAGCCGACGAAATCAATAGAGCTCCTGCAAAAGTACAAGCGGCATTGCTTGAAGCAATGGAAGAAAGACAAGTTACTGTGATGGGGAAAAGCTATCAATTACCTGATCTATTTATGGTATTGGCCACACAGAATCCAATAGAGCAAGAAGGTACCTACCCTCTTCCTGAAGCACAAATCGATCGTTTCGCGCTAAAAATTCAAATCGACTACCCTGATGATGAACAAGAATTATCAATAATTCGTTTAGTGCGCTCAGAAGAAGGTAACAAACAATAAGCGCCTATCAAAATACAACAAAGTGTTGTTTTTGATGCTCGTCAACAAGTATTAAACATACACATGAGTGAAGCGGTAGAAAAGTACATTGTCGCAATAGTGATGGCGACTCGTAAACCAGAACGCTACCCAAATAGCAATTTAAAAAACTGGATAGCAGTTGGCGCTAGTCCTCGCGCTAGTATCATTTTAGACAGGTGTTCACGAGCACAAGCATTCTTAAATGAAAAAGACTATGTAGATCCCGATGATGTTAGACAAGTAGTTTGTGACGTCCTCAGACATCGAATAAACCTAAGTTATGAAGCGCAAGCTGACGGAATAACTTCTGACGATGTTATTAACGAAATAATTAAGCAAGTCGCTGTCGTATAAACCAAGCCAATGAAAACAGTTAAAGCAATTGATGAACGCATACAAATAACGCTAAAACAACTTATGCGTTTAAAACACGACGCTCATGGCTTTAGCTTTTTATCTAATCAACCATTAAAAAGTAAATTAATGGGTCGTAAACGCTCTACCATTAGGGGAAGAGGTTTGGACTTCTCCGAGTTAAGAGATTATCGCCCAGGAGACGATATAAGAAATGTTGACTGGCGTGTCACTAATCGTATGGGCAAGCCCTATGTGCGCCTTTATTGTGAAGAAAAAGACCGACCTGTCATGATCATTGTCGATCAACGTTCAAATATGCACTTTGGCAGCCAATGGAAAATGAAGTCAGTTTTAGCAGCTGAACTTAGTGCGTTAATTGCATGGAAGGCATTAGATGAAGGTGATCGTGTTGGCTTTATTATATTGTCAGATCAACGTTACATTGAATGTGAACCAACTAGAAGTCATACAAAGTTTCAACAGTATTTAGCATTAATAGTTAAGTTTAATCAAATAATAAACAGTAACAGTGCCCAAACCAACAAGCCCATTTCAATGGCTGGCTTACTCAAAAAAGCTGAAAAGTTTATTACTCACGATTACTTGCTAATAGTTATTTCAGATTTTATTGACCCGCAGGCATCAATAATACCGAGCCTTGCAAAACTAACTCAGCACAACGACATTATCGCCTGTTACGTTTATGACCAACTAGAGCATGATATTCGCCCGCTAGAAAACCTAGTGTTAGGAGATGGCGAATACCAATTACAACTGTCAGCTAATAAAAAAGGTCTAACAGAAAAGTTTAATCACTATACCGAACAGAAGTTGTCTAACATGCAAACAACGTTTGCTAAACACAATATTCCATTATTGTCTTTTTCAACAGAATTTAACGTTGCTGGACAAGTTCGTAAACACCTAGGGGCAGCTTAATGTTAGATGCCTCATCAACAATCAATCAAAGTTTTGGCAATTTAGCATTGACCAACTTTAATGAGGCTCCAATGCCAGAAACCTTACCAATTTTACCTTTTGCCCCAGGGTGGAGCTACCTTGCAATAATATTTATTACTTGGTTAATAATCTTTATTATTCAAAAATTAATTTATCAAATTAATAACCACTATCGAAAAAGTGCACTATTGGCTTTAGCTGAACTAGCAAACTCTTCGTTAACCGAACAAGCGCGACTATATCAACTAGCAGAGCTAATAAAAGGAACTGCTCTTTATATTTTCCCTCGTGAAATTATTGCGCGACAAACAGGAAAAGATTGGTTTAATTTTTTAAATACTCATAATAAAAAACAAGTATTTGATAGTAATGCCCACCAACTATTAGGTGATAACCTATACCAAGTACCAAAAGAAGCGTGCACAGAGAAACAGTGGCACTCATTAATAGAACAAACCAAACTTTGGATCCAGCAGCATCCTTACGAAGGAGTGAATCCCGTCATAAAACCTTTTAGCTTATTAAACTTAGTTAAGAGCAAGTAACCTAATGCTTGAATTTGTATTCCCTTGGCTATTTCTTCTTCTACCGTTACCTCTGTTGCTACGCTTTCTTCCAGAATACCTACAACAAAATCAAATGGTTAAAGTACCATTTTTCAATAAGCTCATCGAAATATCAGGTGATAAAGCCAAGCTAGGGGCAAAAACACAACAGCCAAGCCGGTTACAAAAGTCTGTTTTGATCATTTCTTGGTTGCTTTTTGTATTAGCTGCTGCAAAACCTCAATGGTTGCAAGATCCAATAGTACAAACAAAATCAGCAAGAGATCTAATGGTTGCTGTTGATGCTTCAGGGTCAATGGCAACAACTGACTTTAAAGTGGCAAGTGATAATACAGTTGACCGACTAACCATGGTTAAGTCAGTGCTAAAATCTCTTGCTATGGAGCGTAAAAACGATCGTTTAGGTTTAATTGTATTTGGCTCTGCAGCCTACCTTCAAATGCCTTTTAGTGAAGACCATGCAACTTGGTTAACTTTACTCAATGAAACTGAAATTGCAATGGCGGGCCAAAGTACGGTAATTGGTGACGCCATAGGTATTGCAATTAAGCACTTTGAAGAAAGTGAAACAAAAAACCGAGTACTTATTTTACTGACCGATGGTAATGATGCAGGCAGCAAAGTACCACCAATAGACGCTGCAAAAATAGCTGCTAGCTACGGCGTTAAAATATATACAATTGCGCTTGGCGACCCAGCAACGATTGGCGAGCGAAAACTCGATAGTAAAACCTTAAAGCGCATCGCTGAGCTAACTGGTGGAAATTTTTATCATGCGATGGACACCAGCCAACTTAGTCAAGCTTACCTAAATATTGCCCAACTTGAACCGCAAACATATGACTCTATATCATTTCGCCCTAAACAAAGTATGCATCATATCCCTTTGATTACCTTAGTTATTATGAATTTATGTATGGTAGTGTATATACGTTCAAGAATAAAAGTTAAGGTGCCCTATGATCAGTGACCTGGCTTACTCGCAACTACTACAAAACTTTCACTTTTTAAGGCCATGGTGGGCATTGTTGATCCCGATACTCTGGTTATTGTTATCGAACAAAAACTCGAAGAAAAATGAAGACCAGCAAGCTAAAAAGGTTTTTGCTCAGCACATTTATCAAGAACTAACAGCAGAAGCTGGAAGTATCAGAAAAATATCTCCCTCAATTGTTGCATGGGTTGTAATGCTGCTAATTACCGTGATTTTAATGGGCCCAAGTTGGCAACGCCAGCCTTCTCCTTTTCTACAAGACAGCTCTGCTCTATTCATATTGCTTGATACCAGTAACTCCATGAATAGTGTTGACATTCAGCCTTCTAGACTTGAGCGAGCTAAACAAAAAGTATCAGATCTTCTCGCTGAACGCCCTGAAGGTTATACCAGCTTAATTGTCTATTCAGGCAGTGCTCACTCAATATTACCGTTAACAAACGATCACAATATATTAAGAAACTACTTGTCAGCTGTTACAACCAAAATAATGCCTCAGCAAGGAAAGTCTGTAGCTAATGCGTTAACTTTAATAAAACAAGCAACCATCAGCGACGATACACCCGTTACCGTTTTACTTATAACCGATGACATCACCGAACAAAGCCAACAGGCATTAACACGCTTTTCTGAACAACACCGCTATCAAATGTTAATTTACGGCATCGGCTCTACGAATGAAGAGCTTAGCGCAAAAGGTTTAACGCTTCCTTCATTAAACAATCAAAAGCTTAGTCGCATTTCAGATGAAATAGACGGTTTTTATCTGTCGGCAACAATTAATAAACAAGACATTCACCAACTAGTCAGTAGAATCAAAAGCTTTTATAACCCAATAAATGACAAACATATCCCTTGGGTTGATAGCGGTTATTGGCTTGTTTTTCCCGCAATGTTACTTTATTTACTGTGGTTTAGACGAGGCTGGACGATTCGCTGGTCAAGTTTTATTGTTGTACTTTGCTTATCACTACCAAGTACTCAAGGCCAAGCTGCTGAAAACAGCTTTGCTAATTTTTGGTTAACTCCTAACCAACAAGGACAACTATATTTTTATTTGAAAGATTATAAAACCGCTGCTGAGCGATTCGAAAATACGATGTGGAAGGCCACCTCTTATTACCTAAACGAAGACTTTGACCTCGCAATAGAATACTTTTCAAGAATAGATAGCAATGATGCCAAATTACGTTTAGCAAACGCCTACGCTCATGCAGAAAAATACTATGCTGCTGAGTCTATTTATCAATCGTTACTTGCCGTTTTCCCTAATAACCAAGCAATCATTGAAAACTTAGCGGCTGTGCAAAAAATAATTAAAGCTCGAGAGTCGTTATCTGAACATCAAAAACAAGAGCAAAATGAACGTTCAGATGATGAAACAAGTGATCAATTTAAACAGGCAAAAGGTAAACAAATAAAAACGAATCAACGTAAGCAAGAAGTTCAGCAATACAGTGCAGAACAAATACTAAAGAATGAGCAACTTGCCAAAATGTGGATGGAAAATCTACAAAAAAATCCGAGTAAATTTTTAGCAAACAAACTGCAAATACAAGTGAATAAGCAAAAACTATTAGGGAGTAGCAATGAGTAAAGCTAAATTACTTGCTCTTTTTTTGCTACTGCTACCTTATTCATTAGCACATGCAGCAACAACTATTGACGATTTAATCAGACAAAATGAGCTACAAGTATCTATTGAAGTTGTAAACGATAGACCTGTGATAGTTGGTCAAGAAGTAACGATAAAACTGCGAATTGCAACATCCACTTGGTTTAAAGGGTCGGTAACATTCACTTTGCCAGAAATTGATAACGCCATTGTTATCCAGCGCAGTAATTTTGGCCTAAATAGTAGCGAACACCTCAATGGTAAACGGTGGACGGTGCATGAAAAAGAGTTTTCGATATTTCCGCAACAAGCAACTAACTATATGGTTCCTGAATTTGAAGTTAGCATGAAAATTCATGTTATTGGTCAAGGTGATATTGAAGGAATCATACTAACTAACCCTATAGTCTTCAGCGCCTTAGTACCAAAGCAATTGCAAAATAGTCTTGATGAAAACAGCCAATGGTGGGCAGCTAATCACTTGGCTATTAAACAAGCTTGGGATAAAGATTTAACACAGTTATTGCCTGGTGATGCTGTCACTCGCACTATCACCATTGAAGCAGACGGCTTACTTGCCATGATGCTACCTGAAATAAACCACAATACCATTCATGGTTTACCTCATTACTTATCGACACCAGAGCTTATCGACAACAACAACCGAGGCAACAAGCTTGCAACGCGCATTCAAAAGTTCACTTATATCGTTGAGCAGCAAGGAAAAGTGGTTATTCCAAAAATCAAACTTGCTTGGTGGGACAATAACGCTCAAACCCTTAAACATGCACAACTTGATTCACAACCAATAGCCATCGGCTCACTTACTGTTGGGCAACAGTTTCAGTTGTATATAACTAAAAACCTAACCATATTTTTTTACCTATTATGTGCTCTATGCTTACTTATTGGTTATTTAGTTTTTATTAGAAAAAGAACTAATAATTCAAATCAAGATAAACACCGAACAAAAAAGATCAAAGCTCAGCTAAAACAAGCGATAAAAAGCAATGACCACAAAAGCTTTATAAAATGGGCTTATATTTACTTAGACACTGTTACTAAGTCTAACAACATAAATCTATTAACTAAGGAACTCAGCAGAGAAGAAAATTCGGCAACTAGTTCATTATTTGAAAGCGTTTTTTCGCCAGTATCTTCAGATAAACAAACTGATCGGCTCTCAAAAAGCTATCTCAAGGCGTTAAATAAAAATAGTAAAGTAATAACAAAACCTAAAACACCAAACATTAACCCTAAGGGTTGATCTATCTACTGAAGTAATAAAGATCATGAACATAACAACGCAATACATCGATTTAAATAGCGGCAAAGTTTTCGTAAAAATATGGACACCAGAATCTATAGAAAATAAAGCGCCTATTGTGCTATTACACGATTCACTTGGTTCAGTAAATCAATGGAAAGACTTCCCTCTTCAACTAGCAACTAAATTATCTAGACAGGTTATTGCCTACGACAGACTTGGTTTTGGGAGTTCAGACGCTAGAGAGCAATTACCATCTCTTAACTTTATAGAAGAAGAAGGCTTAGTTTACTTTCCTCAAATCAAGGCTAAATTAGGTTTAACAGAATATTTAGTACTTGGTCATAGTGTTGGTGGTGCAATGGCTATTAACATTGCCGCACAAGATAAGGAATGTTTATCAATTATAACCATTGCCGCACAAGCATTTGTTGAAGATCTTACAATTAGCGGTATTGAGCAGGCAAAATCTGTCTTTCAACAACCTCAGCATTTCGAGAAACTAGTTAAGTGGCATGGTGATAAAACGCGATGGGTAATAGATGCATGGACAGAAGTTTGGCTAAACCCTGAGTTTCGCACTTGGCAACTAACAGTAGCAAGCAAAATTACTTGTCCAGTACTAGCATTACATGGTGAAAAAGATGAATATGGCTCTGTCGCTTTTCCAAGCTATATAGTTGAACAATCCACAGGTCAAGCTCAACTGAATATTATTCAAAGCTGTGGTCATATGCCCCATAAGACCCACACGAAACAAGTACTATTAGCAATAGATGATTTTATTAATGATCTTTCTTAACTCAAGAAGACGAAGACATTAAAACGAACTCAATATAAAAGCCCTATAGCTCATTAAAGTAACTATAGGGCTTTCTCAATCAGCTGGTTCAAGCAAACTCACGGTTTTAAGCGTTATCTTCTAAAATCATATCTGCTGCTTTTTCACCGATCATAATAGTAGGTGCGTTGGTATTACCTGAGGTTACCGTCGGCATAACAGACGCATCAACAACACGAATACCTTCTAAACCGTGTACACGTAATCGCTCATCAACAACAGCCATATCATCATTACCCATTTTGCATGAGCCAACAGGGTGATAGGCGTGAGAAGCTTCTCTTCTTAGGTATTCTTCAATTTCTTGATCTGTATTGAGCGGTACATCAGGCTTTAATAAACAATCACGATGCTCGTTAAAGCCGTCACTATTAAGTATATCAAGCAAACGCTTCACCCCTTCTCTTAAGTCTTTCATATCATCAGGATGTGATAACAAATTTAACTTAATGTTAGGAGGAGTCATCGGGTTACTGTCTTTTAATGTTAACTCGCCACGACTTTTAGGATTTGATGTATTAATAATTACACTATACCCCCATTTGGTCATGATTTTATAATCACGACAATGATCACGGTAAGCTAACGGCACAACGTGTAATTGCGCATCTGGACGTTCTTTTTCTGGTGAAGTTTTAATAAAGCCACCTGCCGCAGTTGGTGGACTAGCTAACCACCCTTTACCTGCTAACGCATATTTAAACAGAGCGATGGTTGATTTAATTGTTCCCACGAGATTAAGTGCTATACCTGACTTCTTCTTACTTTTCACCACTAAAATAACGTCAGGATGATCATGTAAATTTTTGCCAACACCTGGTAAGTCATGAATAACTTCGATGCCTTTTTCTTCCAGTTCTGCTTTAGGACCTATGCCTGATAGCATCAACATTTGCGGAGAATTAAAAGTACCGCCACAAACTAATACTTCTTTTGCAGCTTTTACGGTAACCAATTTACCGTCTTGCATATATTCAACACCGACCGCTCGTTTGCCTTCAAATAATATACGTTGAACCTGAGCACCTGTTTCAACGGTTAAGTTACTGCGCTCCATTGCAGGATCTATATAACAAGCTTTAACGCCAGCGCGTTTGCCATCTTTCACCGTAAATTGATAATAGCCAATACCTTCTTGATAATCGCCATTAAAGTCTTCATTCATTTTATAGCCTTTTTCAAGGCCTGACTTTATAAAGCCATTATAAACATCAAAACTTTCATCACCATTACTAACTTCTAGCGGACCACCAACACCGTGGTACTTATTTTCACCACGTTCATTGTTTTCTGCTTTTTTAAAGTAAGGTAGTACATCATCATAAGCCCAGCCTTTGTTGCCCAGGCTTTCCCAATGATCGTAATCTTCCTTACAACCACGAATGTACACCATGCCGTTAATACCACTAGAGCCACCTAGCATTTTGCCGCGTGGTTGGTATTGTGTGCGATTATTCATCGACTTATCCGCCAATGTATTATAACGCCAGTTGATGGTATTTATTTTAAAGTCTTGAATAAGTGCAGCAAAAGCACCTGGCGTTGAAACCAACTTATTGTTACCAGCACCACCAGCTTCTAACAAACATACTTTATTGTTCGGATCGGTTGATAAGCGATGTGCTAACACGCCCCCAGCTGAACCGCCACCAATAACAATATAATCAAACATCTTTAATTCCTGTTGTAATAGTGTTGATGATTTACTGACGAAGTAACCATTTTAAAATAGGACGCAAAAAGCCTTTATCGTACGGCGGCGCAGTGAATTTTCCAGGATAAAATTTGCCACGTTTCAGCACTGTTTTCGCCTTGCTCATCGCTTTAAAACCTTCATGACCGTGATAGTGACCAATACCAGAATCACCAACACCGCCAAAAGGTACATCGTCACAAAGTGCATGTGAGACAACTTCATTAATACTCACACCACCCGAATGTGTATGATTTAAAATGTAGTCTTGTGTAGTTTTATCAAAGCTCATGATATAAAGACCAAGCGGACGACCACCTTGATTAATATAACTAACAGCTTCTTCTACTGATTTATAGCCTTTAATTGGTAAAATTGGACCAAAAATTTCTTCCTGCATCACAATCATATCTTCAGTAGCATTCAACACTAAATGCGTCGGCATCATACGAGTTTTTGGATCTGGTTCCTGACCGTTAGCAGATATTACTGTTGCTCCTTTGGCTTTGGCATCAGATAGTATTTCTTGTAAACGTTGAAAATGACGTTCAGAGTGAACACTTGAATGATCTGTTGTAGAGCTAAACGCAGGAAACATCTCTTTGAAACGCTTACAGTATGCATCTACTACAGCTTGCTCTTTACCTTCAGGACATAATATATAATCTGGTGATAAACAAATTTGACCTGAATTAGCACATTTACCATAGATAAATCGACTTACAGCATCGTCAATGTCCATATCTGGACAAACAATCACTGGACACTTACCACCTAACTCTAAAGTTACCGGTACTAAGTTTGCAGAAGCTGCGCGCATAACATGGCGACCTACTGCTGTTGAGCCAGTAAACATTAAATGGTTAAACGGTAATGCAGAAAAGCGAGCAGATGCCTCTGCTTCTCCATCAAAAATTGACACTAGTGAATCATCAAACGCTTCGGCAATAATTTTCTTAGCGACTTTGTTAGTTTCAGGGTTGAACTCAGACATTTTTATCATGGCAGAGTTGCCGGCAGCAAGCGCGGTAACCAAGGGACCAAAAGTAACAATTATAGGGCCATTCCACGCACCAATAATGCCAACTACACCAACTGGTTGATACATTAATTCAACCTTTGCAGGTCGCACTAATAAGTCCGTATGGCGAGTTTCAGTTTTCATCCACTTTTTAAGGCGCTTAACGCAGTAATCAATGTTATTAATGTTAGGTAAAACATCTAACAACAAAGTTTCTTCAGGGCTTCGGCGACCAAAGTCTTTATTTAGTGACTCAATCAACTCATCTTGGTGGGCTAATAAAGACTTCCTTAAACGCTTTAATCGTGCAATACGCTCATCTGCTGAAGGCATAGGATTTGCTAAATAAGCTTGCTGCTGTTTTTTCAGCTGCAATGCAAATTCACAAGCTTGATCTTCAACTACCACTTGCTCTTGGGCTGACATAATATCTCTCCCCTAAACCTTAGCCAACGGCTCTGTCTGAGTTTTCCCAATACTTTTTACGTACATCTTTCCTTAACACCTTACCAACGACAGTAAGTGGTAATTGGTCAACAATTACTATTGATTTTGGTGACTTATAACTACCTAATGACTCTTTAACAAAAGCAATTAGCTCTTGCTCTGACACCTGTTCACCTTCTCTTAGCATAACCTCGGCATGAACAGCCTCACCCCATTCTTCATGAGGAATGCCAACAACTGCTGACATAAAAATTGCGTTATGAGCATTAATTGCCGCTTCAACTTCAGTGGCATAAATATTGAAGCCACCAGAAATGATCATATCTTTTTTACGATCTACTAAGTAAATATAGCCATTTTCATCTTTATAGCCCATATCACCTGATTTCCAATAGCCGTCATAAAACTCTTCTGCTGTTTTTTCAGGGTTGTCTAAGTAGCCTAAACAAACACCACGAGAGCGTAGCCAAAACTCACCTATTTCTCCTCTTTTTACGGGCTCGCCATCATCGTCCATAATTTCAACTTCAACACCAGCAGTTACACGACCTGCTGAAGACAAGTGCTTATCGTCACCATTTTCACATAAATGATCAGATTTACTTAATGAAAGCGCGATAGCAAAATGCTCAGTTGAGCCATAAGCCTGAATAAAAATATTACCGAATTTTTTCTGTAACAGTTTTAGTTTTGCAGGGCTCATCGGCGCAGCGCCATAATACATATTTTGCATGGTTGAAAAGTCAACATCTTGCACTTCTGGGATCTCAAGCATACGATAAAGTATAGTTGGTACAAGAAAAGCGTGAGTTGATTTTTCTGTCTCAATGGTTTGACAATATTTCACCAAATCAGGTTCATTTAAAGTAATGTTACAACCACCACTAAAGAATGTAGGCACTAAGAACATACCACTACCATGACTAATTGGCGCAATATGTTGCATTCTAGTATTGGTATCAAAGCAAGCTTCATCTAACGCATACAAAGTATCGCGTAAACCTAGCCAATTATCAGCACAATACACCGCTGGCTTACCTTTACCTGTCGTACCACCTGTAAAACGAATGATAGATTGATGCTCTCTATCATCAATCTCCATATTTGGATTTTCATCAGATACCTGCGCTAACAGATCCCATAAATAAAACAGGTTGTCATTACCTTCAAACTCAGAAGGAATTGGATCCATACAAACCACTTTAATGCCATGCCCAATTAGCATTTCTAAGTGCGTTGCTAAGTGCATATTCTCTATAAATACAACTTTAGGTTTAGAATATTCTATTTGCCATTCATGCTCAGCAATAGCATCGCGTGAGTTAGTAAAAGCCCCAGTAAAATGTGATTTAAAAATAGTAGGGAAATGAAATAACGCCATGTTGTCGTTATCTAAAATATTAACAAAGCGATCATTTCTTTCCATGCCAAACGTCGTCGAAAGCATGTTCACTATTTTATTAGTTACTAAATGAAATTCTCGATAAGTAAAACGGCGGTCACGTTCTACGTTAACTATTGCTTCCAAGTCTCCCCATTTATCAACAATACTTTGGAATTGGCTGCTAAAATTAACTTTCATCTCTAACTCTCTTAATAATTATAATGTTCTAATTTCATGACTATAAGTAAACTGTCTTTGAGCTCAATTATCAGGTCAAAATTGGCAAACATGCAGTTAATACCATTCTGGAAAATTAACTGGTCAGACAGATCCAGTTCCTAGAGCACATTTTTGTGACCCTATCTGTGCAGGATAAAAACTTGTTCCAAGCACAACAAACTTTCTCAACAATGTCGTCATAGTCCAAAAAACTTTGGTTGCCTAAACAACGTTGTCTCATCCAGCTCCACACCTGCTCTATTGGATTGAGCTCTGGAGAGTACGGGGGAAGTTTGATGATACTGACATTGTCGAAGGACTCAGCGATATCATCTGTATGCCAGCTGGCACCATCCATAATGATAACAGCGTGTCGACCTTGTTCTGTCACCGATGAGACTTGCTTCAAGTGTTCTTTCATAATGTCTTTACTTACCCAAGGCACAACGAGACCTTGGCCAATTCCCCGTTCAGGGCAAACAGAGCCAAATAGATACGCATAGTCGAATTGTTGTTGCTTTATTGCTCGTGGACGTGTGCCGCGCTTTGCCCACAAGCGCGTTGTGGTATTCTGCTGACCAAATCGAGCTTCATCTTGGAACCAGATATCAACATTGTTTAGGCTTAAATGTCCGGGGATCCTATGGATCGTTTCTATTTTCAGTTTTTTTAAAATCATCCTGTATTTGCTGTGATTGCTTTGGGTGTCTGGAGCGTGACGTGACCCAAGAAAATCCCATGTTATCCAGGAGGTAATATATTGAGTCAGGATGATAGTGTTTGCCGAATTGTTCTACTATGTAAGCGTGTATATCGGCAGCGATAAGCCTTCCGCCCTCAGTCTTAACTGCTTGTTCCTGAATAAATTCATGCAGCTGTTCCTTTTGCTGTTTCGTTAAAAACGGCGGTCTTCCAGAGCGAGGCTTTTCCTTGAGGCCCTCAATTCCTTCATCTAGAAAGTTGCTGACCCATTTATTAACACTAGTCCTACTTACTTTGAGGTATTTAGCAATTTGTGTGCGGGAGCAGCCATCCTTAAAATGATCGAGTGCTAGCATTCGCATTTTCATTTGTACAGATTTTTGCTGACTAGCTAACTTTTTAAAGTCATATTCTTGGAGACAATTCATAGAATAAATTCGTGATACCTTATAGTCTCAATTAGATCATATATTTACTTAGAATGGTATAAGTATTTACTCTAAAGTAGGCATCTTTTAATACAAAAGAACAAATACAAGAAGATGTAGAATTTTAAAAGGAATAAAAAGAGGCTAAAAGCGAGGACATTCCAAGTCAATTAGCCTACAGAGGAGAAATGCACTTACCAGTGCGAGGTTAAGTATTCGTATTTACTTGTTCAGCGAATTTAAAATTTCTGCTGTATGTTGCCCAACGTTAGGAATTTCACCAATACAAGGCTGGCTAACACTAAACTTAGGCGCAGGTGTTGGCTGTAAATATTGACCTTCACCTGTATAACAGCCACGCGCCTTAATATGCTCATGCTCAGCTGCTTCTGGAATAGATAAAACAGGTGCATAACAAGCATCAGTTCCTTCTAAAATATCGTTGCATTGTGCTTGAGTTTTACTTGCAAAAAATGCCGCCATTTTTGCTCTTGCTTGAGGCCACAACTTTTTATTGTTCTGCTGAGCAAAGTCATCATCATCAGCAAAGCCACACAATGTAACTAATTCTTTATAAAAATTAGGCTCTAACGCTTGAACTGAAACATATTTCCCGTCAGCACATTGATAAGTATTGCACCAATGAGATCCTGCGCCGAAAAAGTCTTGCCCTTTTTCTTCACGTAGCAACCCCTGCGCCCTAATACTGGTTAACAACCCCATGCTATAAATGGTGCCGTCACAAATAGCTGCATCAATCACCTGCCCTTGGCCAGTGTTTTGTGCATATAAAAGCGCTGAAGTTATACCAATGACCAATGGTAAGGTGCCACCACCAATATCGCCCACTAAGGTTGGTGTTGGATATGGTGCATCGTCAGGTAAACCGCCATAATGCAAGGCTCCAGTAATTGATACATAGTTGATGTCATGGCCAGCATTTTTTGCTAAAGGTCCTGTTTGCCCCCAACCAGTCATACGACCATATACGAGTTTTGGGTTGCGCTGATGACAAACCTCCGGTCCAAGCCCCAACTTTTCAGTAATGCCTGGGCGAAACCCTTCAATTAACACGTCTGATTGCTCAACAAGCTTCAATACTGTTTCAACATCATCAGGATTTTTTAAGTCTAGTGCAATCGACTTTTTACCACGCTTAAAAAATGAAGCATCTTTATTGCTATCTAAATCAATACCAGCGTTAGGGTTAGCCGTTTTACGTTCAATTAAAATAACCTCAGCCCCAAAGTCAGCTAGTATCATACCAGCTGCCGGACATGGCCCTAAGCCAGCCAACTCAACAACTTTTATACCGTTTAGTGGTCCCATTTCATTTTCTCCACGTTATAATACCAATTAAATTAAATATTTGATCATTCAGCGAGAGTTAAAAGGCTTAGAGGCAAGGCATTGGTTGCAGGTAATGGTTATTCCCTTATCAAAATCAATAACGCAAGCATATAAGCCTTTTAAACTCGCCCTTCGGGAGCTTGTCAGGAGAGTAATAACTTTACAAATTGCTTTAGTGGAGAATGCTACACCTGCATCAATTTGCTTTGTTCTAACTCCCCTGACACAGCTCTGAACTGACTAAATATTTAATGCAATTGGTATAAAAGCACCTTAAAGGTGCTTTAATAACTTATTAAGAACTTACTTAGCTTGCATCACTGTAGCGCCATCTAATCGGACAATACGACCATTCATATAGCCATTTTCAAATAAGAAAGAACAAGTATGTGCAAACTCTTCCATTTCACCCATACGTTTAGGCGCTTCACACATTTCTACAAGTGAATTAACCACTTTTTCACCTAGCGACTTAACCATAGGCGTACCAAATAAACCTGGTGCAATTGAATTTACACGAATACCGTAACGGGCTAATTCTCGTGCAGCTGGAATATTCATACCATTAACTCCGGCTTTTGAACCTGAATATGCACTTTGACCAATTTGCCCTTCAAAAGCTGCCCCCGATGAAATGTTTATAATCACTCCTCGTTCACCTTTTTCGTCTGGCTCATTCTTTGCCATTTGTTCAGCACATTTAGCCATCACATTAAATACACCACATAAATTAACGTTAATTACCGTAGCGTATTTTTTTAGGCTTGAAGCAATACCTTCTTTATCTAAAATTTTACACGGTAGTGGAATACCAGCCGCATTAACGTCACCGTGAATTGCACCGAACTTATCCATTACAGCAGCAATCGCAGCATCTATACTTTCTTCACTTGTTACATCAGTTTGGCAAAAGATAGCCTTATCTTCCCCAAGCTCAGCCACGGTCGCATTGCCTGCGTCTTCATTTAGGTCAAACAAGGCAACTTTAGCGCCCTTTTCTGCTACTAAATATTCTGCTGTCGCTTTACCTAAGCCAGAAGCGCCACCTGTTATAACAACAACTTTATCTTGCAAATTCATGAACTTTCTCTCAAATTTTTATACACATGCTGGTTAACTTGCAGTAACCAACGATAGAATTATTTAAATGCTTGAATACCTGTTAACAAGCGAGCAATTAACAACTGCTGAATTTCTGTAGTCCCATCAGGAATTGGTCCAACAATCGCTTCACGAGCTAAACGTTCAACAATAAATTCTTTAGTAACACCATTACCACCGTGTATTTGCACAGCATCACGACAAGCAGTAACCGCTATTTCAGTACCGTACCATTTCGCCATTGAGCACTCTTTGTCACAACGAATACCATTATCAATCATGTCAGCAGCACGTAAAGTTAATAGTCGAGCCGCATCAATTTCAGTTGCCATTTTAGCAATTTTAAGTGCAATTAGCTGGTGACCCGCAATCTGTTTGCCATGCTGTGTACGCTCTTGACTATATTTAACAGATTCTTCCAGCGCACGACGAGCAATTGAATAACCCCAAGCCGCCATATGACAACGAGCACGTTCAAACGTTACCAATGTATTTTTTAATCCATCACCTTCTTTGCCAACCGTATTCGCTACAGGCACACGAACATCAGCAAGGAAAATTTGAGAAGTTGACTGGCTGTTTAACGCCATTTTTTCAATTCCCTTAACTTCTAAACCTGGTGTGTCGGCAGGAATAGCAATATGCGTTAATTCACCTTCGCCTGTTTTACAGGTACAAACGAATATATCCATATGTTCGCCATTTGAAATCCAAGTTTTTTCGCCATTAATAACCCACTCATCGCCATCTTTTACCGCACGAGTTTTAACAGCAGCTACATCTGAACCCACATCTGGTTCAGAAATACCAATAGAAATAAACTTCTCACCCGAAATTAAACCTGGTACATACTCATCAATGATATGTTGAGGAGCATTATTAATTAACAAATCAATACCTGCTACGTTAATTAACCCAGTAAGCGCGAGATCTAATGAACCTACCGCAACTTCTTCCCAAATTAAAAGATGCGTTTTCCAGTCCATTCCATAGCCACCACTTTCTTCTGGGTGTGGAGCACTGATATAGCCAAATTCAGATAATTTACTGCTCCACTTTACCAATTGTTCTTTGCTAAAGTGGCTTTCACCGTGAGCTCTAATTTCTGGTTCAATCTCGTTTTGTACGAATTTACGAACCGACTCAACGGCCATTTCTTGTTCTTCAGTCATTTGGAAGTTCATTATTTATTCCTCATTACATTAATCTTTTACAAGGTCGATACTAGCCACTTAATAAAATTAAGCTTTTGCTAAAATGTTAATTGACACAGCGCCTTCTTCAATACCTACTAACCCACCGCTGTTTTCATGTACCGCATGTTTAGCACCAACAACCTGACGAGCACCGGCTTCACCACGAAGTTGAACAACAAGCTCATGAATTTGACCAAGCCCTGTCGCACCTAGCGGATGACCTTTAGACTCTAAGCCACCTGATGGGTTAATTGGAATGCGGCCTCCAATTGTAAAGTCACCATTTTCTGCAGCTGGTCCAGCTTCACCAAAACCAACTAAACCAAGGTTTTCAGCATGTAAAATTTCACCCATTGCTGTTGCATCATGAACTTCAGCCACGTCCATATCTTGTGGACCAACACCCGCTATTTCATAGGCTTCTTTTGCCGCTAAATGCTCACAGTGCTGATCCCACTGATCAGCTGGTCGGCTAGTAGCGCTGCGAATAACAGCAGCAAGTACTCGAACAGCGCGCTTTTCGGCATTTAATTTTTTCAGCCCTTCTTCATTACAAACCACAACCGCTGCCGCACCGTCTGAAATAGGTGCACACATAGGTAAAGTTAAAGGGTAAGTAATTGGTGGAGCTGCCATTACTTCATCAATCGTATAAGGGTCTCTAAATTGCGACAATTCATTATGAACTGAGTGCTGGTGGTTCTTAGCGCTCACTGCCGCTATTTGTCTTTGAGTTGTACCAAATGTTTTCATATGGTTACGACAAAAAGCTGCATATACATCCATAAACACACTATAAGGGCGCTCTGAGGTTGTACCTGGTGGCACTTCAAAACCTTCAGCAGGCTTTAATAAAGTTTTAAGGTTTTGCTCTGGATTGCTCACATCCCATGCACCATCAAATACAGAGAACATCTTAGCTTTGTCGGCTACATTCATCTTCTCTGCGCCAACAACTAGTGCAATATCACATGCACCTGATTTAAGCATTTGGTTGGCTAGATAAAAACCTGAACTACCTGAAGCACAAGCATTCTCAACATTAAAGATAGGGATACCTTCAATACCATTTTTACTTAAGTAAACTTGTCCGGGTACCATACCCTGACCATGTAAATGGCCTTGAGTACAGCCAGTGAAAAATGCCGTTCCAATTTCGTCTTTATCACAACCAGCATCAGCAAGTGCTTTTTCAATTGCTTCGCCAGTCAAACTTTCTAATGTACGTTCGATGTGTCGACCAAACTTAGTCATGCCAACACCTGCGATATAAATATTACTCATGTTCTTGGTTCCTATTATTAGCTTAATTAAGCAACTCTTGCTATTTGCCGATAAATTGCGGTTTACGTTTTTCAGAAAACGCAGTTAAGCCTTCGGTAAAGTCGTATGAACGCATATGCTTTCTTAACAATACTTGCTCATGCTCTAATGCTGCATCTCTCGATTTATCTAAAGCTTGATTAGCCACTTCTTTCATACGACGAAGTGCAATTGGGCTTTTTGAGGCAATTTTGAGTGCAAGTTTTTGTGTTTTATCTTGTAGCTCATCATCATTTGTAACTACGTTAACAAAGCCATATGTTTTCATTTCTTGTGCAGATAAAGTTTCACCAGTAAACAATAAATACTTAGCTACATTGTGAGGGATAATTCGAGGTAATAAGGCTGCCCCTCCAGCGCCAGGGTATACGCCAAAGTTCGCGTGAGCATCACCAATGACTGCACTTTCAGCAGCCACCACTATATCTGCACACATAGCTGTTTCTAGACCGCCCGCCATAGTAATACCATTTAACGCTGCAATTACTGGCTTTGGAAAGTCACGTAGTGGATTAAATACGTTTTCACATAATCGATCTAAAAAGTCTTTCTCTCCAGGAGGTAGCTTTTGTGATGCCAATACTTCTTTTAAGTCTGCCCCTGCACAAAAAGCAGCACCAGTGCCAGTAATAACAACGGCTCTAATTTCATCATTATTAGCTATTTCAGGAATATACTTTTCATAAAGTTCAATGATTTCACCATTGATTGCATTCATTCCTTTCGGGCGGTTTAATGTTAACCAGGCAATACCATCTCGGTTTTCAAAAAGTAAGTTTGCTTCACTCATCACTAATTCCTAATTTTTATTTTGTTAGCCATAAACACGCTAAGTCTTGAGATGGTTCTACTCTAAAAAATAAAAACGCAAAAAAAACCAGCCAAAAGTATGGGTTTAGGAAAAAAGTATGGGAATAGTTAGGAAGGTATATTTAGAAAAACAATAAACAGTTTAAAATTCAATATATTAGAGTGAGATTTTAAAATAAACAAGTTTAGAAAATTGGAAGTTTAAGTATGGGCTCCAAACGAAAGCCCATACTATATTTGTTTAATTTTCAGCTTTAGCTTTTCGATATTCACTTGGTGAGTGCCCCGTCCAACGACGAAATGCACGAGAAAAGTTACTAGTATCAGTAAAGCCTAGTTGATAGGTAATTTGACTAATACTCATTGAGTCTTGCTCAATACATTGAATTGCTAATTGTGAGCGTAAGTCGTCTAAAATTTCTTGGTAACTAGTATCGCGTTGTTCTAGTTTGCCATGCATATTCCTCGGGCTCATATTTAATAATGAAGCAATACGCTCTTTATTACATTCCCCAGTAGGCAATAGCTCAATAATTTTAGTTTCAACTTGGCGTACAATATCAGAGCGATCTAAACGTGCTAAATGCTGAATAACAATTTCATCGTTCACTCGCGCCAATTCAGAACTTGCTGCAGGCAGTTGAACAAACATATCTTCTTTAGCAAAATGTATCGCGTTTAATTTGGAAGAAAACTCAACAGGGCATTTAAATGACTGCTCAAATAACTCTGCCCCAATTTCTGGTTTTTCCCTTACGAGTTGAACTTTTAAAGGGTTAAAGTTAAGGCGGAAAATATGTCGACACATTTGAACAATAGCCATTAACCAGCCTTCAATAGTTTCATCACAAGTTACTGTATTGATAATTTCAATATCCAACACATAATCATCTTTTGTTTCAGTTAACGTATGAATGCCGTTATCACTAAGTAAGCGGAAATAGCGTACTATGCGTTGGCAAAAGTCATTTAAATTGTTACTCGCATATAACGAATAACCAAACGCGTGAAAGCTGCCAGGATGAAAGTTTTTACCAGCTAACAACCCAAAACCTGTTATGCCCGTTGCTTCTACTGCCAGCCTAAAAATTTCCGTAATTTTAACGGTTTCAATACGGTAACTTGGCTCTGATGACGTAACTAAATCAACGCCAGCTTTTTTAAACAAAGCTTGGCTGTCTATCCCTTCAGACTCTAATGCTAACGCAATGGCACTCGCCCAACTGAATATAGTTTTAGGTTCATTATTAGTTGATGTTGTCATAGAAAGTATTAACTCACTAATTTTATTATTATCATTTTTCTATCATAATGATACACGAATAAAACAATGATAGAACCTTTAAATAATTATCATCAAAATGCGTTTAACTAATTTAAAAGTATAATAAAAATTACATTTATCAAGTAACTAAATAGTGACTAAATTTGATATTTATATAGGCCAACACGCAATTTTAATAGAACTGCTGTAATAACAATAGGTTGAGCCAATTTCTAAATGTAATTGGCTTTATGTTGAAGAAGTGAAGAAAAGGAGCTCTAGCTTAAAGAAGGTTGGGTTAATGTAATAGCTAATATCTATAGCCAATACTAAGCATTGGGTATGAGCCGTCATTGTACACATTAAATGTAGCACCAAACGTGTTCTGCGCAACTAAATCAGGACACTTTTCTTAAGGAACTTTGCTCATATTCTATTGGCGACAGATCACCATTAGCGGTATGAAGTCGCTCTAAGTTGTAATAGCGCATATACGCAGTTACATCAT
>Ga0213830_1000372_pt1 | contig 33280 bp, 28 predicted proteins | sample SWATP11_FD_161661 | JGI IMG/M metagenome (GOLD analysis project Ga0213830, IMG submission 161661) | Coastal seawater microbial communities from Marineland, Florida, United States - SWA TP1 #1 | ecosystem: Environmental > Aquatic > Marine > Coastal | place: USA: Florida | collected 2016-08-06 | reverse complement strand
ATATCATTCAATTACAGGGGGAAAGCTATCGAAGAAAAACAGCAATAAAACAGGAAGAATAACTCAGCGACAACCGGTCAAGATAATTGACGCCGGACCGGTCAAGACAGTTGACGTTTTATAAATTCAGATATCTCTTTAGAAAACCTAATTCTCATCGTTCTTCCTTAAACTGACCTAATTCTAGTTATTACCTTAGTGATAATTGTATGATAGTGAATAGCTTGCTGTACAAATAATACACATCTATGGCTGAAATACACAAATCTTAGTTATTCTTTTAACTAAGATCTGTTTTTTTAAGGCCCCTAATGCCTCTCCTCATTGCCGAGCATTTGAAGCTTTGCCAAAAATTTTTAGTGATCTCTTAAAGTGGGGTAAGCAGTCTGGTTGGATGAGAGTAAGCATGCTGTGAAGCACCATGCTCTAGAAATTATCAATTTGTTATTGTGCTATTATTATGGATTATCGAGTTTTGCGAAAACTTCTGTATTTGAACAATTTAACCAGGAGGCGATTAGTTTCATTAAAAACGTGAACGTCTGAAAAAGACCATAGCATATAGTGCAAGTGGGTTTGTTGTCATGTACCGCCAAAACAATTTTTTAGGATTCTCAGCTAGCCTGAAAAGCCATTCTAGACCGAGACTTTGCATCCATTTTGGAGCTCTACCATAAGCTCCTGTGACGTAATTGAAGCAACCACCACATGTTATGATTACCTTGGCATGTATCTCATGTCGATTTTCAATTACCCACTGCTGTTCTGTTGGTTTACCTAATCCAACCCATAAAACATCGGGATTATTGTCGTTTATATAGGAAATTATTCGTTTGCTATCCGCTGCCGTGAAATGACCTTTGTGTGTGCCACTAAGTAAAAAGTTAGCATATCGCTTCTGTAAAATGTCGCCGCAGTCTGCGGCAACGCGGTCGTCTCCCCCTAGTAGGAAGTGTTTCAATGGTTTATCGCTAAGAGTGGGAATGTCGGTAATCAAATCCGTTATCGCCATACGCTCTGATATTGTCGAAGGAGAAAAAAGCTTTGAACCAATTACAACACTTTGTCCATCAGCAACTATTGCGGATGCTTGGCTCAATAAGAATAAAAAATTTTTATCTAGAATGCTCATGCTAATACCATGACCATTCGCTTCGAATACGATAAAAGGTGAGCTAGGTTTATTTGTTCCCGTACATACTTCTTCAATAAATTTGACAAACTCTTGTCTTGATGAAGTAACAATAGGTAATCCTGCAACTATCGTAGTGTTTAGATCTCTGTCCATGCTTCTCTATTGTCATTAATGTAATTAAACAAGCTTACTTTCCAGTGGGGGATAGGTGAGGTAGTAAACATTTGAATTTTGTCATTCACTGCTGCTTCGTTATGAGAAACCTTTACTTTTCTATCAAATTTCTTCTCGGTAGGCAGTACAGTTATCGTTTCGTCATAAATCCGCATGATTTCTTTTACGTACTCGAATCTAGTTGCAGTTCCCGAGTTAACTGCGTTGAAAATACCTTTTGCCTTTTCTCTGATGAGTTCAAAGGCCATTACTACCAAGTCATCTACATATGTTGGATTACCCTTTTGGAAGGGATCACTATACATTACCTTATCTTTTAGATTGTTAGCTTCTTGGATTCTTTTGGCTACAAAGTTTCTATTGGCAGATATACTTCCGCCGAAAAGCCAACCAGTCCTTAAAATAAGTGCGTTGTCATTGTTGGCTAGAGCTTCTTTTTCTCCCGACAATTTACTCATATGATGCACATTCGTTGGCATCGTTAAGTCGTTTTCGTAGTAGGGGCTATTACCATGCTCGCCATATACACCCGTACTGCTTATGAAAATAAAGGGAATATTCAATAGTCGACATGTATGAGCTAAACGAGTGGTATTTAAAACATTGTCTTTATGGCAAATATCAGGAAAGCTCTCACATTCATCCATGTTAGTATTCGCTGCGCAATGAATAAATACAGCATCAGTGTAGTTGCTCAACCTCGATTTTAGGTCACTTAAAGATGCGTTATAGTTGTATTCTTCTTGTTTCAAGGCACAGACTTCATGCCCGTATTTATAAGCATTTTGGCAGAACGAACTGCCTAAAAGACCGTTTGCCCCTGAGAGATACACGTTCATTCTTGTTCTCCAAAATAGAAGTCTAATGGTCGGTTTTCTGATTCAGATGGGTCGTGGGCAATTGAGGCGATGTTAAGCACTAAGTTGGAGCTAATGCCGATTCCCTCAAAACAAAACCAAATTCCCGGCCTTACCGTCAGCCTTATGTTATTTTTTGATGAAATCATTATTTTGAATATTTCACCACTCTGTGGATGAACAAAGTAAAATAAAACTTCACCGTAACAAGTAATGAGATTAAGAGTCATCTTAAGATGTTTTTTCCACCCTTTGCGTTCGTTGAAGTTAATCTCTGTAAAATACGCTTCACCAAATGTTGTAAAAGCGGTATTTGAGGCTTTTACAATGTGCCTAATATTTCCTTTTTCATTTTCAATAATTTTTTCTGAGGAAATAAAAACCCATTCTTTAAGTTGATGATTAAGTTCTTGATAATCTAAATCTTTTATTTTTGCGCCCATGCTATTGCTCTTTTATTTGCATACTCTTGATAACGCATAATTTGCAGCAATGTAAAATCTCTCATGTTACTTTCTTTTTGATAATGCTCTACGTACCAATCGCTTACAAAGTCTATACATTCTTCATACTCTAAATTGGGTTGCCAGCTAAGGTGAAACATAGCTTTGTCGCAGTTCAGTTTAAGTAACCCTGCCTCATGAAATGGAGTTCTATCAACTATTGAAAAGGCATCGCTTTGGTCCTCAATACCCCATCTATTTGCGAGTTCGCTGATGAGTTCAAGCACAGTTTTGTTTTGTTCATTTTTAGGACCGAAATTAAAAGCTTGATGATTCAACTTAGATGGGCTTTGTGTGTCTTCTGATAAAGCAATTGCTAATGCCAAGTAGCCGCTCAAAGGTTCTAACACATGTTGCCACGGCCGGGTGGCATCTGGGCATCGGATTGTAACTGGCACATTGTTTAGCCAACTTTTAATGCAATCAGGTACGATTCTGTCTTTTGCCCAATCCCCACCGCCTATAACATTGCCTGCCCTGGCACTGGCTATTTTTATATTTGTCTTATTCTTCAAGAATGATTCAATGTAGGCGTGTAATATAATCTCTGCGGCCCCTTTAGAACCGCTATAAATGTCTTTTCCACCAAGCCTATCTGTTTCTTTATAGCCCCACTCCCACTCTACGTTTTCATAGCACTTGTCTGATGTAATGATAATAGCCGTGCAATTGCCTTGAAATTCAGTTAAGCATTGTAAAATGCTTGCAGTTCCTAATACGTTAGTTTTTATCGTGTCTATAGGATCTTCATATGATACGGAGACCAATGCTTGAGCAGCTAAGTGAAATATAAAATCGGGATTGAACGTTCTAACAACCTCATTTAAGCGTTTAGACTCACATATATCGAATAGGTGATGTTCAATGTCTTTCTCTAAGTTAAGTATTTCAAACATTGAAGGTGAGGTAGGGATGTCTTTGGAAATTCCACATATTTTCGCTCCGACTGAATGCAACCAAGCGGTTAGCCAAGTGCCTTTAAATCCAGTGTGGCCGGTAATTAATACTCTTTTACCGCTAAATACTTCGATACCCATCTAGTCTCTCCAAGTCTTCCAGGGTGCATCTCCGGAATCCCAAAGTTCATTTAGCTTGATATTATCTCGCATTGTATCCATTGGGTGCCAAAAACCATTGTGCTGAAATGCCATTAATTGATTAGATTGTGCTAAGGACTGAAGGGGATTTTTCTCCCACACACAATCGTCCCCATCGATCAGGTCAATAACGTCAGGGTGCAACACAAAAAATCCACCATTGATGAACGAGCCATCTCCGACGGGTTTTTCTTGAAATTGAGTAACGTTGTTTGAGCAAGTTACATCAATTGCACCGAAACGTCCCGGGGGTTGCACTGCTGTAACCGTTGCCAATTTACCATGCGCTTTATGAAAATTTATTGTCTCTGTGATATTTAGGTCAGAAACCCCGTCGCCATAGGTAAAACAAAAAGCTTCATCATCGTCGATATACTTTCGAACTCGCTTTAGTCGACCTCCTGTCATTGAATTTTCACCTGTATCGACAAGAGTAACTTTCCAATCCTCTGCGCGCCCTCGATGTACTTCCATCGAGTTGCTAGCAATATCAAATGTTACATCAGACATATGCAAAAAGTAGTTTGCAAAATATTCTTTAATAACATAACTCTTGTATCCGCAGCAGATTATGAATTCATTTATTCCATGAGCTGAGTACATCTTTAGAATGTGCCATAGAATGGGCATCCCACCAATATCAATCATTGGCTTGGGCTTGATATCCGATTGTTCACTTATTCTTGTGCCGCGACCTCCTGCCAATATTATTGCTTTCATACGCTTCCTTCTTTCTGTCAATAAGGCCATTTCTATATATCTTTTTTAGAATCGCTAGACTAAAGCTAATCGTCAACAAAAACATTTAATGAACTTCTTATGCAACAGTGCACCACAAAAATCGATTGCACCAAGTTAGCCCCTTTGCCCTTTAATAACCCTTTTGTTATCCGAAAGTTTCGGGTAAGAGTGTCAATAAATTTTGCATTGTCATATTTAGAAGCTTTTATAAACTTCAGAAGAAAACAACGCGCAATCGTTATTGTGAATTCTTTGTAACACAAGTGTTTGGTTTGAACGTTTTTTCTTCATATTGCTTTGCAAATTGACCTCTCTGGTTTTTTGTGACTTTTACTTGCCGACAGTATTTTTTGACAAAGAGCTTTAGATTTTGAAAAAACAACTTCAGTAAAAAACCTTAAATTCGAAGGTTTAAGTGCTACGTAATCGAACGGTAATAATTTTCTTTTATAAATTGGTCTTGTCAAATTTATTGCATCGTAAAATTATCGATTAAAATGAATGTAAGTTAAATGTATCCGCGCTGTAACAACTCCTGCGGCTTCTAGCTTCTTGGTGTCAATAAAGTTATATAGCCTTTAGTATAAGGCGCGCTTTTTGCATGGTTCGGCATGGTTGTGTTTTCGGTTTCGCTTTTGTCGCGTTTTGCTATCAAGGATTATCTAATGGGTAAGAAAGGCTTTGTTCGAAATAATGTGAATCAGTTCGCAGTTCTCTATAGGTTTTTTGATCTGTTAGCCATTCAACTTTGTTTGCTTATTTCCGCCGAAGTGTACGGGGTTGTTGTATCACAGCAATACTATCTTATAAGCCTTATTGCATGCCTAGCGTATTTATTCAGTGCTGAGATGCTGTGGCTTTACCGTTCATGGCGCGCTGGCTCTATGAAAGAAATTTTATTTGTAGCCAGTATAAGCCATTTGCTGATGATGGCTGCAGTCGTAGGCTGGATGTTTATTTCAAAATCATCAGAAGATTATTCCAGACTAGCTATAGCCTTGTGGTTTGCGTCAAGTTGGTTAGTGTCTTGTACCTGGCGTGTGGCCCTTAGATACTTTCTATTTGCTGTACGACGAAATGGCAGAAATACTAGGTACGTTGGCATTATAGGCGCAAATGAAACGGGCTTAGAGTTAACTAACGAAATTAGAAGAACGCCCGAAGCTGGCTATAACGTTGTTGGAGTGTATGATGATAGAGACGCCGACAGAACAGTAATACCTGAAGGTCTTCAGTCACTGGGAGCAATCGATCAGGTTTATCACGATGTGCTAACGGGTAAAGTCGATACAATTTTCATAACTCTTCCTATGACAGCAAACAAACGCATAGAAAAGATTTTGCAGGTTCTTGGCGATACGCCAGCGCAAGTTCACCTTGTTCCAAATTTCTTTGTGTACAATCTTCTTCATTCAAGAATCTGTAACGTAGGGGAACTGCAAACCGTAAGTGTATTCGACTCGCCAATGAAAGGCGCAATGAACTTTCTTAAACGTGTAGAAGACATCATTTTAGCAAGTATCATTCTTACTATAATTGCACTGCCCATGCTTGTTATAGCGGCTGCCGTTAAACTTACATCCAAAGGACCAATTATATTTAAGCAAAACCGCTATGGTATGGATGGTAAGAAAATAAAAGTGTGGAAGTTTAGAAGCATGACGGTTACTGAGGACGGAGATAAAGTGACTCAGGCCAGCAAAAACGACGCTCGTATAACACCTGTAGGGGCATTTTTACGCAGAACTTCGTTGGATGAGTTACCACAGTTTATAAACGTGCTGCAGGGTAGTATGTCAGTAGTAGGGCCAAGACCACATGCCGTAGCACACAATGAAATGTATCGGAAGAAAGTAGAGTATTATATGCTACGCCACCGCATTAAGCCTGGTATTACAGGGTGGGCACAAATCAACGGTTGGCGCGGTGAAACAGATACTGTAGACAAAATGAAAATGCGCGTTCAGTACGACCTTGAATATATTAAAAATTGGTCGTTATGGCTTGATTTTAAAATCGTTTTAATGACGGTATTTAAGGGTTTTGTGGGTAAGAATGCTTATTGATTTGAACTTTTGAGTTATAGAAAAGGTATCCACTGCCCTTTAATGAGACAGTGCTGAAGTAAAGTTCTGCCAGTTTTACTCGATAAGCTTCTGAAGACATGTTATTGACATTATATCATGTGTTCTTTCTTCGTTATAACCCAGCAGTCAGAATAAGGTAACGTCTCTCACCTGACTGAGATTTTTAAACAAGTAGACATCTATCAAATATCTCTATGGAATGAACCGTAAAAGCGTTCTACAGTGCTATCTTGTTGTGGCTTAACTAGTTGGATATATACCAATTAAATATTATTGGCTTCATACCGAGCGGTCAGTGTCGCAGAACTTAGCTCTAGGGTATTATTCATACGACGCTGAGTTGGTATTACGCTCAGCCTTCATTTGTTCTGACAAGTGTGCGACGTGGTCAGCGGGCAATAACGTATCAACTTCAATAGCGAGGCACTCCCAAGTCCCTTCATCAACTACATTCAGTGCTCTGAACCGTTTACCACAATATAGAGTGTCACACATAAAGTCTGAATCGATCAGACCAAACTAGACAAATTTTAAGATGAATTATTTTAGTTTTTCACCAAATTATGGTGGCATATTTTTCGCTTAAATGCTCCTTTTTGTGAAAGTTAGTAACAATACTCATTGAAGCTCTTAGTATTAGGAACTACGCTTTTAATAACCCATAATTTTTTCTTGTCCATGTATTCAGCGGCACGTTCTTAAATATAGGAGATATGAGATGTCTCGTTTATCTTACTCGTGTATGTTTTTTGTGATTTTTCTTTTGGCAGCAGGCTGCACAAGTGTTTCTCACCAATACCACGCAAATAATTCTGCTTTGGCGCATCATGCTAAGCTGGTCTCTCGTTCAGATACTTCATTACAGAGTATCGAAACCAAGCTTTTGACACTAAAAAATGAGGGCGTAATCAAAGAAGCTATATTTAGGGAAAATATTACCGAAACGTCGCGAATACTTTTTGGTTTTCAAAACGCTTCAGTCAAAGATACTATTCTATCGCTATCGAGTGAGCAGCCCGAGAGAACTTCAGAATATATCGAAATTGCATTAGCGTTGTTTCCACAGGCAAAAACAACAATATTAGAAGAGTTGCGACTTGAGTCGCAAATCGACGAGAATGCAATTTTTACAGCGGCGTTAAAAAGTGGTTTATCGCCAGATAGCATTTCGCAATTTACAGCATCAGGCCAAGAATACCTTTTGGTACCTTTGATCAATTCCACAAGTATTACACTTTTCAACAAGCAAGTAGATGATAGTGCACAGGTCCAATTTCGAAAAGTTGGCGAAGAGCAATGGAATAATGGGGGATCGCTTTATTGGGAGCCAATTCGTAGTGCGCTGTCGGGTAGTATTGTGCATCTTAGTCCGAATACAGAGTATGAAATTCAAGTGACTGAAATTAACGAATCTTCTGGAACCGAAGTAAATACGTATCGCTTTGCGACTAGGCAAAACACGCCGCCGGTAGACCCCGATAAAGTGTATAAGTTAAGTGATATTTACAATGGCGGGATGCTTGATCTAGGAACTTTAGGTATTGAGGGGACTCGAGATGGTTGGGCCAAAATAGTTGGTGATAGTAATACAAAAATTATAGCGGGCGATAATGATGATTATGCAATAAATGTTGGTAATACGCAGTATGTCATGTTCGAAAATATTACGGTTGAAGGAGGCCGGTTACACGGGATCTATGGTAATTATGCACATGATATTTGGATAAAGGGCTGTGACGTATCCCGATGGGGTAGGAGTGCGAACAATGTCAGGGAAGGGATTGGTTATGAAAACGAAGCATCAAAATATCCAATAAACTATGATGGCGGGATAGCGCTTAGGCGTACAGGAAGAGTTGTCGTTGAAAACTGCAAAATTCATTCCCCGAACGCAAAAGCAAATCATTGGGGATATGGTCATCCTAAAGGTCCATCCGCAATGATAATTTTAGCAACGCATCCTACACAAGAATTTGCCGGGCAGTACATTATTAGAAACAACCATTTTGCTGGTACAAATGAAGTTCGTTTTAATGATGTCATTGAAAGCAGAGCAAATGGAAGGGTGTGGGGGGGCTTTGTTAGAGATTCAGCAATCCATGACAATTATCTCGCATATGCTAATGATGATATTATTGAATTAGATGGCGGTCAAAGTAACGTACTCTTTTATAATAATGAGGTAGAGCAGGGGTATTGCGGAGTAAGTGCAATACCCAATATGCTAGGCCCGAGTTATATTTTCAATAATTATATTCATAATCTTGGGGACGAAAGGCAGAAACACTGGGGCGCTATTAAGTTAGGAGGCTTATTTTCAAAGCCGGGTGGTATTGTGAACATTTTTGACAACCTTATCATTACAGGGGCAAATGGGATAGCACCTGCAGGCTTTGCAGGAGATAGTACTTATTGGGTACATGCGCAAAATAACATTATGGTTCATGACATCTTTAGAGAAACAATGGGCTATAGTATCCATGACCCTAATAACTACCCTTCTTCAAAATATATCAATAATTTTATGTTTAACACTAAAACTGGTTATTCGGTAAGTAATGCTATAATTACAGTGAACTTCGAATTTCCGGAATTATTGAATTATGAAGTTGTTGACGACATTGTATCGGGAGTAAGTCATTATCAACTACCAATATCATTACCAATGTCTATTCCAAATTTTACTCACCTAACTGAAAACCAAAAGGCTGTAATAGGCATCGTTCCGTCAGCATTAAAAAAAGTTTATTAGACTGCCAGTGTCAGCAAATTTTACAGTTCCGCCAGCTAACTAGATGTAAACTTTTTATATTAACAACGTTAGGGGGGCAACTAACTGTAAATAAAGTGGATTTTCATTCTGGCCTATCTTTTGCATTTTTTCAGTAGGAATTATATGGGGATTATTATGAGATTTCGCAGCTTTGCTATTGCAGCAACTTCTATGTTGGGACTTTTGGTTTCATCTTTTAATGCGCAAGCAGGTTTTATGTCTTGGAACGGTAATGCTATTGAAGCATTGGATTTAAATGGGGACTTTACTTCATTCGAGGAGTTTTATGATTACGATAATGCTTTTCAATGGTCCTCGAATACAGGGCTAGAAGAAGCCGATACAATCGTAATGTTTCTCGCAGAGTTAGGCGGCGAACTTGCAATTTTTTCAACTATTAGCAGTCCGCAAGGTGGCAGTAAAGGGCAGGTTGTCTTCGACTATACAGCGACTGCCGGTTCTATGTTGTTTTTAGACGACCCAGATGAGAGTGTTAATAGCGCAGGAATTAAGTTTAAGTATGGTTCTAATAAAAGCGATGGTTTCATTTACAGCGGATTAGGGGATTTTGATTGGTCGTTTGTACCGTCATTTTTCAACTCTAGCAACGTTGATGGAATCAAGTTCGTTAGTTTCAGTGATGGAGAGTTTAGTTCTGCTAGCTACTCAAGTTTGTTTAGCCTAGATGAACCTCTTGTCGTAAGCAACTTACAATTAGGCAGCGGAAACGTTTCGAACGCGGTGAGTGCTCCAGGAACAATTCTATTAATGGTGTTAGGATTCACGTCGCTATTAATGTCGCGCAAGAGACTTAAATTCTAATAAGAATCTATATTCAAAAAAAATGCCCTGTTATAGGGCATTTTTTATGTTGAATCCCAAGCTTTTAAAGAAATTAGGATCAGGCTCTCCGTTAGGTAAATACGCCTCAAACCATCCGAATACTTTCAGTACATTCACACCTAACTCAAACTCTTCATTGGAGTAAAGTTGTTCCCAATAATCGTATGTGTTTTTGTGGTCAGTACGATCTTTATTTTTTCCCACGACTCGACTCGCTTTATTGTAAACAGCCTTATTAGTGGATTTAGCTACAAAATCAAAACTATTTCCGAGGTAAGCCCTTAGCTTAGCTAACTCTTTATCTGGAGATTTTTTTATATTTTCATAAAAAATTAGGTGAAGATTATTGGCAGAGAAATCTTCTAAAAGAATACAATTTCCTAATGCCCAATGTATAAATTGAATCTCAACAAAATTATTTCTTTGTTTAGCATGCTCTATAAGGCTAATAATATCTACATTCAATCTATTGAGGAGAGATGAGTTTTTTAAATATACATCTAAATCCGATGGCCAGAACCAATGCTTTTTCTGCAATTTTGAATAGACAACAGCAAATGGATTTCTTATCAATAAAACGGGCTTAACAAATGGGAAGTTTTTATAAAGGATAGAAGCAGACAAATTGATAAAAATATCTTTAACTATGAGGCCTTTATAAAAAAGCTTTCTATTATCGAAATCTATTCTTCTATGAGCTAAGTGTCCAGAGAATATGTCATTATATGCGTTTAATACAGCGTTATTATTTGTATCAGTTGAAGAATACAAGTAAGGCGGCAAATCGGAATTTTCAAGAACTAGTGGATGGTATGGCTCAAACAATTCTCGTGCTTTCCGATCTGCATTAATTACAGATGCTATCCATGTAGTGCCGCTCCTACCATCCCCTATAAGCCACAAGACATTTTTATACCTGCCCATTTTGTTGTTAAGATTGAAAACCTTTTCACGTAAGGGGAAGATAAGCTTAGTTTTTAAAAGCTCTTTGATTTCGGCCATAATTATGCCTATGCTATCTCAGTGTAGTCAAATGAGTAATTGAAAAGCTGAATTTCTTCCTCATAAAACTGCGCAATAAAGTCTATAATCTCATCAGTAAAGTCGTCTGATATATTGGACTTTTTACCTTCTATTTTATGGGGTAACTCTTTTATTCCGTCTATGTTTAATTCCTGCATTACCGTTCTATAAGCACTGTCCAATGCTTCAAACTTTCCTATAAAGTCCAGTTCAATCTTTCCATTATATTGTTTGAGCCAATAAGTCTGAGGCCGAAGATATCCATGCCCCGCATACTTTTTCATAAAATCTGTAAAACTGATAGCAGGCGGGTATCCATAATTCTGTTGGTGAATTTTATCGCGCATAGCATTCCGATACCAAGAATGAGCTCTCAACCAAGGGTTTCTTACTATAGTAAATTTATAGTACCGCTTATATTCATCTGAGGATAAAGTGAAATTGTTGTTAGGGTTGGCATGGGTTCTAAAGCGCTCTCTCTGTCTACGTATGTAGTCTTTGAGGTTTTCAACATTGCTTAAAACATCTACGAAACTGTATGGCTCTTGTATCATTCTGATACTTCGGTGGTCTTGCCCTTCTCTACCGTGGTGACCGTCAAAATGTCCTAAAACGTTTTCGAAGCTTGTACCGGCACATTTTGGGATATGTATGAAAATACATTGATGTTTATGACTTATCATTGAGAGCTCTCGTTTTGTTTTTTCTTTTCACCACTTAAATTATCATAAAGCCCTTAATTTAATAAACAAAAAATCATGTGGATGTAATCGGCTAACAAAGTTATCATTTAAGCATTGCTGATCTGACATTATTAAAGTTTTTAATGTTAACTATTTGTTAATTTGACTATTTTTACTACAAGGTCGAATTGAAAACTCAGGAACCAAAATGCCTTTATTGATAGAGCCAAGTGAAAGAAAGCTATTATTCATTCACATACCTAAAACCGCTGGTACAAGCCTTAAATCGAAGATAAAAAAGAATGTCAATATAGCCTTCAATTTTGAGTTTAAAAATGAACTGCCTTGTCCGCCACAACATTTTCATTACGAGTTATTACAGCGATTAGGCATAACGGAATTATCGAATGAATCATTTGCTATTGTTCGTCATCCCTTAGCTAGGTTTATTAGCGAATATTCTTATAGAAAAAGAGTGGATAAAAAGTTTAGGTACATTGATTTACTGACTTTTTCTCTATTTATCCAAAAGTCTTTTGAAAAAAATAAATATATTTTTTCTAACCACATTAGGCCTCAAACTGAGTTCTTAGGCCCGAAAACTAAAATTTTTAAAGTAGAAGATGGGTTGGAAGAAGTTTTCAAATATTACCCCCAGTTTTTCGAAGACAGGAAGCTTCAAGAAGAAGTGCAACGTTCCAATAGTTCCAATTCTGAACAGATTTATATTGATGATGTTACTATTGAAATTGTTAAAAATATTTACAAAGAAGATTTCTTTGAATTTGATTACGCAATTTGCGAAAACAAATTCAAAAAAAAGAAAGCAAGCTTTTTTGAAAAGTTGCGAGCGAAAACACTTAGTTCAATAATATTAGCTTTTTTTCACTTAAAAAAGTAGCGGTTAATTTTAGATAGACTATGAATAAAACTAGACTAATAAACATATTCTGGCTCTTTTTTGAGAAGTTTGGCTTAATATTACTATCTGCATGCTCGTTCTTTTCGTTTGCATATTTCCTCACCCCTTTGGAGCTTGGATTGGGGGCCATTGTAATCGTTCTTTGTGAAATGGTTGGCTCTTTCTACAATGCTGTATTTGAAAACCCATTAGTTAAAAGGAATTGCAACTCGAAATCGGAACTTAGTAGTGTTTTCTGGGTTGGCGGTGCAATTGCTCTAGTATCCACGTTATTTTTATCGCTTGTTTACTTTGTTCTAGACGAAAAGAGCAATATTTGGGCTATGCTTCTTTTTTCGTCAATATCAGTTACCGTGAGCGTACAGTCCAGACCTTTTATCGCCTCTTATCGGTGCAAAAGAGAATTTAAAACTTTAGCGTTAAGAACCCTATGGGGCAAGGTGGTAGGAGCGTTAACTGCGATAATTTCAGCTGCAATGGGCGCAGGTGAATGGTCTTTAATTATTCAGTTAACGGTAATGAATCTTACTGCGTTTCTAATTTTAATGAAAACGAATACATCATTTCTTAAAGTTCCCCCTTCACTAAAAGACTTGAAATCGCTTGGACAAGAAGGAATGTCTATTGGCGTTAGACAATTGCTAACCGGTTTGTTTGATAGGGGGCTTATATTGTTGTTGTCTATAACAACATCTTCTTCTACCGTCGGTTACTATTCTTTTGCTCGCCGTTTGGTTGATTTACCAAAACAAGCAATAAAGACGGCAGTTAATTCTTATTCCTTACCAGTTTTCGCGGCAAGAGTAGATAGACCGCAAACTCTCTCTTTGCTATTCCAAAATATAACGACCTCAACATTTTTAATACTTTGCCCCAGCTTTGTTTATATCGGACTGTTCGGAGGTGAATTAGTTGTTGATGTTTTCGGAGAGAAATGGTCTGGTTCGGTCTCTTTTTTCGTACTGTTTTCATTTATTGTAGCGTTGCAATCGTTAGAGCTATTTGCTCAACCTTTGCAAGCCGCATTTGGTAAGTCAAATATTGGATTAAAAGCGGATATTTTCAGAATTACAGCAACGCTTTCCTTAGCATATTATGCTATTCAGCATTTTGGCTTAATGGGAGTCGCGGGTATTATTTTTATAGACGTAATTACAACGATAGTCATAAGGTATTATTCTGTGAAAAAGTTGGTTTCTTTTTCTCACCGTAACCTAGCAATTGACCTTGTAAAAACACTAGGGACTACATCATTAGTTGCGAGCTTAGTACATTTATTATTTCTAAATTACGAAATCTCCTTGCTTCTCGTTTTTTCAGCTGGCATTGTTGCAATTTTACTACATATCGTTATCTATTACGTCGTTTTTGGACGAATACATGAAAGATTTAAGCTTTTACTAAATGATAAACACTAAGTATACCTAAATTCCTAAAATCAAACTGTCTACTTTATCAAGTAAACAGATGGAACTTTCACTGGTATCAAATTTTCTGGCAAAATGAGCATTAGATTCAAGTATTTTAGTATAATCGTTTAAAGTCAGCGTTTTAGGGTGTGGCTGGCCCGCTGACCAATCGATATATCGTTTACTGTCATTAGAGCAAATTAAAGAATCACTATTTTTGAAAATAGTTTGGAATAGAGATTCGTCAGGAATTTTTACTTTCCTGTAATGCTTAACTAACCCATATGGATCTTCGGCAACATGATCTAATATGAATTGAGCCGACTTCTTCGAGCCAGTATACCAAAACTCACCACCCCAACACTTAATGTTCTTATTAAAAGGTGTAAAATACTTGGTTAACGCTGGGTGCTTAATTAGTGGTAACTGGCTTACTACCTTTAAACCCTGCTTGTTTGTTCTTTTGATGAGCAAATTAATTGAACAATACCTTTTGTAATATTGATGATGCCAAGTTTTAGATAGATGTTGGTAATCAATTAGGGCGTGTCGAATATGGACATCACAATTTGCTGTTTCTAAGTCTTTTAAGACCGTATGTGCTTGTTTAATGGGGTAGTCCGCACCGCTCAAAGTACTATAAAAGGAAGGCGTTTCTGACCTATATAAAAGTTTAAGAGCTTTTAGCTTTGCTTCTACTAAGCTATAGGTACCCCATGATGTTTTTACATGAGGATTAACAAATTCAACATTTGAAGTGCATCTGTTTACAGGAAATTCAGATTTTGAAAAGTCATGATGCCACGCTATTGGAGGAAAGTTATAGACTTTGTTTAGGGTGTTCATTAAACGAAGTGCTTGCTCTGGGTGACCGTGAGTTAAAAGAACGAAGCCGATATTAGACATAACCTTTCCTCTGATCTCAGACATCACAAGTTGTTGTGATGAGATTTCTATTAAAGACACTCTACTTCTGGAATTTAAGGAAACTTCTAATGAAACTTCCGCCTCCCTTCGGTGAATATCTAAAGCAATAGCTGTACCAATTCGAAAGTGTTTAAAGGCTATTATATAGCGTTAGAATGTCAATGAATTTCCATTAGGGCAATAACCGCTATGATTTTTGATAAGCACTTAATTTTTTCGAAGACCAGCTTGATTGATTCTAGTGGCAGTAAAATATGCAATTAAGAAAAAGAACATGTCAAAACTGTTGTGATTAATAATTATAAATCCAACATAATTAACGATTATTTGATTGATAACTATTGCAAAAAGAATAGCTGTTATTGCAATATCTCCGTGTCCACTTAAAAAGTTTTTTCCTAGAGAGTATAAACTATGAATTAACATAATAATTACGAGGGTAAATCCAATTAAGCCTCCGTGAAGAAAAGCTTCATAGTAACCACTATGTGCATTTCCTATAAAGCCCCAGCGGTCAAGGAAGTCAGCTACTGCACTGCTAGCCCAAAAAGCTCCAAATCCATAGCCTTTCATAAACTCTGCTTCTATGTAAACATCCATTAATTCCCAAATAATTGTTCTATTAGTTAGATTTGGATCTCTCCCCATGAATTCTAGTAAATAATTATATAAATATAAAACTAATGTAGTGGAGGCAACTAAGATAAATATAATTATAAAAAGACGATTGAGATTCTTTCGTGGACTGTAAGTACTAAAGTATTTAAATAGGAACATCAAACCGCCTCCTAATGTGACCATTACTAACCCAGTAGCGGATCTTGACATAAGGAGGCAAACGGCAATAACTAACAACGAAAAAGCACCTAATTTACTTCTGTAGAGTCTTAATCCGATACCTATTATCAATGCGTAAGCATTTATTCTGGCACCGGCGTTTTTGTCGAAGTAAATACCTGAAAAAGCACCAGCTCGAATTCCCTCGGAGATGAATGCTGAGCTAGGGTTTATTATTGCTTGAATTAAGCCAAGGACACCTGCAAATGCCACTGTCAAGACCAGTGCCGATAGCAGCGAGTGCGGTGTAAACATTTGAACTAAACAAAATGCAGTCATAATAATGATTATAAAAGCGATTAAGCGTCTAAATGAAACCGAAGGAGCGTAAGACCAATATATCGACAACGTGAACCATAAAACAATCAAACTCCAAAACATCGTTTGGCGTCTAAATGAAGCAAGACTACAAATTTTAAGCTTTAATAATAGCACTAGGCTCATCAATAATAACAGTATACCTATTACTTGATTTGCTAGGGATCCAGAAGCATTTGCAGTAAATAAATCATCGCCTTTATTTACGAACATCCCGCTTATGAAAGATAGAAATCCTAAGTAATAAAAAAAAGACAAAAACAAGTATAATCGCTTAAAACTATCAGACTTTATTTTCATTTTGACTGGCTCTTAAGTATGAAGCCCTTATACACTGTGGCTGAAACCAGACTAGAAAATGTGTTTAAGGCATGCGCTCTTAGTTCCTTACTCTTAACAAATTTATTAAGTGAAAATTCTGTCTCTTTGGCTAGTTGTTTAATATTTAAATACTCAATCAAAGGCGCAACTTGACCATCTTGCAATATTTCACGCGCTCCATGAGGGCAATCAAAGGCAACAACCTGTGTACCCACTGACATCGCCTCTACAATCGCATTGGGGCTACCTTCAAATCTTGAAGATAGTACATACAGGTCGGCAGCTTTCATTTCGGCTATTATATTGTCTGAATAGCCGGGTAAAGAGACGTTATCGGTTAAACCCAAGTCGCTCACTTGTTGTTCTAATTCTTCGCGTAACTCACCTTCGCCAAATATTATTAGACGACTAGGTATATTTCTTTGAACGTCGGAAAACGCATCTAGCAGCATATCAAAACCTTTCTGATAGCTTAGCCTTCCTACCGCTATAACCGTGGGCATGGTTTTATCGATTAACCAAGGGTGCTTTGGAGGTTGCTGTGCGGCCAATTCGGTCTCTTTCGTTATTACAGGGTTTGGGGCCGTCACAACGTCTTTTGCTCGAACCACTGTTGTATCTACTAAGTCTTGTGCCACACCTTTTGATACAGCAATAACTGGGTTAGGCAACAGGCGATAAATATAGGGCGCTAGGAAATAGGTTGCCTTCATTACCTTGTCAGAGTTTACTTTTTTATCCAATGAAAAAGCATTTCTTTCGCTTACACTTAATTTTTTAAGCCAGCCTAATGAAGCACATGTTATAGCGGTAATAACATTTATGTGTGTTAACGCCGCTAAGATACCATCTGGCTGGCAGCGCTTTAACGCAGAACGAAGCGGGCTGAATGCATTTAGCGTTCTTTCACAACGCAATTCAATTAAGTTAACCTCTTCGCTAAGATATGGCTTATTACTACCGCCCTCAGTGATCAGTATCATATCTACATGGTCACCGTCTTCTATCATTTGGTTAGCTAACCTAACCATCATTTTTTCTGCACCACCGCCTCTAAGGTCATGAAGAACTATACATATTTTTGCCATGACTTATCCAAATTGTGCAATGTAAGCGTTTGCAACGTTTTTATATGAAAAGTGTTTTACTCTGTCGCTAATTTGTTTCGATGTTAGCGAACTATAATTGCATAGCGCATGCGCTAGAGCATCTGTGTCTAACGCTTTTACTAAAACGCCAGTTTCGTCAGACGTAATAAGTTCGCTAGGGCCTGTTGGGCAGTCAAAAGCAATTACTGGGGTATTTAAAGACATCGCCTCAACTAACACGGTGGGCATGCCTTCATGCCTTGAAGATAATACAAAGGCTTCGGCGCGCTTTATTATGGAATAAGGGTTGGTTGTAAAACCCGTAAAGTGAACTATTTTGTGAATACCTAAACTAGCAGCTTGTTTCTTCAATGCGTCAAGGTCTTCACCTGCCCCCACTATTACCAATTCCGGCAACGTGGCATCTTTCAAGCGTGCTTTAGAATAGGCTTCTAAAAGAAGGTCAAAACCTTTTTGTTCTACCAACCGCCCTACGCCACAAAAATACCTTTCGGGCAGGGGGCTTTGTGGGCTTTCATTGGATAATTCTGCGATGCTCGGTTGAAGTACGGCATTAGGAATAAAGCTCACTTTATTCTTACCAAAAACAACAGCGTCTTTAATTTGCTGTTTAAGACTTTCTGATACGGCGATGATTTTTCCATTGGAAAGGCTGTACAAAGAATACAGCGCCTTAATAGCCCATGGAGCTAGTTTTTGGTCACTAACGTCAAATGCACAGTGCCTGGTATAGATAACTTTTAACTTTGGAAAACGCAATTTACATAAGAATGCTAAAATATTAGCCGTTTCTGTTGCAGCAATAATGACGTTAATTTCCTTTCGCTTTATTAAGCTGTAAAGGTAGCTCAGTTTCTGTTTAAAACCGTTATTGCTGTCTGCCGCGAATGCTGTAAAAGAATCTTGTAGTTGACTAAAACCTTCTTTGCTCTCGCCAGTTACATCGTGTACGTAAAAAATAGAGGTAACACCCTCATCACTCAATGCTTGAGATAGGTTCTTATGTACTCGCTCTACACCACCTCCAGTGGTAAAGAACTTATGGATAAACAGTACTTTGTATTTTTCCATGGCTACAGCTATGCCTGTTGTTTCATTCTGTGCTTCCAAGCACAATAAATAGAATGGGGATTGGTTGTGATATAGCGCCACAAAAACTTGCGAGGCTCGGTTAAAGCACGATGTAACCACTCAAACCCGATTCGCTGCATAAATTCAGGGGCTCGTTTATAGTCGCCGGTAATATAGTTGTAGCAACCGCCACAAGTAATAATAACTGCAACGTTAAGTTTATTCTTGTTTCTTACCACAAACTCCTGCTCTTTGGGTTTGCCTAAACCAACCCACAGTACGTCTACGTTTGCAGCGTTAATTGCTGCAATTACTTCTGCTTCGTTACTTTTGTCGAAATAGCCATGGTGGGTGCCAGCAATGTGAAAGTTTGAATAACGCTGTTGTAGAATACCTGCGCACTTTTCAACAATGCTTTGCTGGCCACCTAAAAGGTAATGTCTTATATTTTCTGATGAGAGTTGAGGAATATCGTGTATTGTATCTGTCGTCGCCGTGCGTTCTGGAATTGGTTTGTCAGTAAACCACTTTGAAAACGCTACAACACTTTGTCCATCGGCATGAATAATGTCGGCGCTTTCCAGTAACCGCATAAATACAGGATCGCTATTAGCAATTGAAATGCCTTGGCCATTTGAGTCAAATATTGTTAACGGTGATGGCTTTTCGTCGCCAAGTGTATCGCTTTTAATACGCTCTACGATTAAATCAACTAACTGTTTTCTGCTTAGGCAAGCCGTTTTTAGTCCGCCCACGTTCGTAAAAACAACTTCTTCCATTTTCATTGCTTTCGGCACCTGCTGTACTTATTTTCCGTTTTTGGGATGTTATTCGCTAAGAATGACAATTTTGTGATTTTATCAGATTACTCTGGTTTTATACATTTATCGTGCCATGCAAAAGACACTTGCTTTAACAAACAATGCCTTGCACGGGAGGTAGGTCTTATTATATTTCTTCCTCCAACAATAAATGTATAAGCCTAGTGATGCAATGATGTATCTTTTGGAAAAGGCTGTTAAATTATAAGTTAAGAAGTTTCCTGCTCTTTCAGTGTGTTTTTATTTATAATGGCTAGGCAAATTCATCTAATGGCTGGTAAGTGAATAAGTTTCGGCGAAGTATTAATGTTTGGGTACGGATTATAGTTGTCTCTGTGCTAGCCATAGTTTGCTCTAGAATTTTAGCAGACGGTGAGCTTGTGTTTTCCGAGTTGCTGTATCAGCGAATTGATGAGGTTTACGGCAGCAAAGCGAAAGAACGAGTTGCAAGCTGGCAAAGAGTATTAAACAGCGCAAAACAGCTGGATGAAGATGAAAAGCTTTATGAAATAAATCGCTTTTTTAACGAACTCCCCTTTGTTGACGATAGTCAGCATTGGAACAAATCTGATTACTGGGCAACACCGGTTGAATTTTTAGCTTCTAACGGTGGCGATTGTGAAGATTTCACCATTGCTAAATATTTTAGCTTAAGGGCACTAGGAGTACCCGAAGAAAAAATGCGGTTTATGTATGTAAATGCGCTTAGGTTAAATCAAGCGCACATGGTTTTGGCTTACTTTCCTAAACCCAATGCTGTGCCTATTGTATTAGACAACATTAACCCGCGTATATTACCAGCCTCCCAACGGCGCGATCTTGTACCCATTTACAGCTTCAACGGTGATGGTCTTTGGCTTGCTAAAGCTCAAGGACGAGGAAAACAAATAAAAAATAGCCCAAACCATAGTTTATGGGAAGACCTGACCACTCGAATGGAAACGGGCTTTTAAAATTTAGGATTGAGAATGTCTTTAAGTCGACAATTTGGTTTAGGTTTTTTATCAGTACTAGTATTGGTGTTTTTAGGTACAGTTTGGATAAATGTAAATAGCACGCGCTCGTATATAAGCGATCAATTGTCATCTCATGCTCAAGACACGGCGACATCTTTAGGTTTGTCTATCTCACCGTACGTTGGTATGGAGGGCGGGCTGCCGGTAGTTGATACCATGGTTAATGCTATTTTCGACCGTGGTTATTATGAGAGTATCGAACTCCAAGATTTAGATGGCAATTCATTGCTTAAAAAGGTTAATCCTCCGAAGCCTGAGGTGGTTCCCGAATGGTTTATGCAACTATTTCCTATTTCTCCACCAATAACTAAAACAGAGATTAATTCGGGCTGGGTAATGGCTGGCGAATTAACAGTTAAGAGCCATCCTGGTCTTGGCTATGCACAGTTATGGAGCAATGCGAAACGCACTTTTGTACTAACACTGGTGCTTTTCGTAATAGGAACTTTGTTGCTCGCCATTTTACTTAAACTTATCACAAACCCATTAAAGGTTGTGATAAGAGCTGCCGAACGTATAGCTAATCGCGACTTTAATCCTATTGAGTATGAGCCGAAAACGAAAGAACTAGGCTTACTGGTTAAGGCATTTAACAAAATGGCGGGTGTTCTTTCAAAGCAATACAATGAGTTGACGGCCCAGGCGCAAGCCTATTACAAGAAGGCCTATCTTGACCCGCTGACTCAATTAGGAAATAAACAAGCCTTAGATAATAAGTTGGCGCGCATTTTCACTAAAACAGAAGACGAGCCAGCAGCGGGCTTTTTAGTTCTTGTTAGGCTCTCAAGTTTAGCGCATGTTAACGAGTTGGAAGGGGCAGCTATTGCTGACGAGTACATTAAAAATGTGAGCAAAATTTTGCTCACTGCTACGCAGCGGAAAGGTGAGTTGTTTAGATCTCGTGGTGCCGACTTCGCAATTTTGTTGGAAGATATGAGTGATGAAGATTGTCTGAGTGTACTCGAAGGCTTATCGGAGCAATTTAAGGCAAATAACTCAGACATGTTTAAAAACGGATATGCCCACATGGGAGTAGCACATTTTGGCGCTGATACTCAAAAGGCCCTGTTGCTGGAACAAGCTGATTCTGCATTAACCTCTGCTTCTACTTTTCCCAATGGGTGGCAGTTAGCGAGTAATATTACAGTTCAACAAAGCCACCAAAGCTGGCGTGAGCAACTTAAACGTATCATTAACGAAGACGCGATTGATATTCTTCTTCAACCTGTAAAGAATTTTGACAATGATACTCTTGTGTCCGAATGTTTAGCCCGATTTATAAATAGTACTGGTGAGAATTACCTGCCAATGGCTCAGTTAATACCAGAATCTGAAAAGCTATTAGTATCAGGAGAGCTCGATAAGGCAATACTAAGAAAAATTGTTTCTCTGTTAAGTAAATCACCAGAGAGTAGCGAGTATAAGAGTATTTCTATAAATATATCAACGGCTTCACTTAGTAGTCTGGACAATGTAGATGAGCTTGTTGATATCTTGAAACAGGTAAGAGGCAAATCTAAAAATGTGATAGTAGAGATTCACGAGCACTCACTTCACCGATGCTTTAAAAATTGTGTATTTTTTGCAAATAAACTGCGAGAGATAGATTGTAAAATAACGATAGAGCGCTTTGGTAGTTCGATATCAGCCTTTGCTCACATAAGACAGATTCGACCAGATTATATAAAATTAGATGGAAGTTTCACTCGTCATATCAATTCAGTGGAAGAAAATCAGTTCTTTGTCAGTAGCTTAGTGAGTATTGCTCATGGTCTCAATATTGAAGTGATAGCTGAGTTAGTGGAAGATAAAGATGAGGCGCGATGCTTGCATGGTTTATTCGTGGATTATGTTCAAGGGTACTATTTCGGAAAGCCTGAAGTGTGGTCTTGAAGCGAGGGGTTTAGGCACAGTTAGCCTTTAAGACACTATATTTTAACCTGTTAACAGCGTAAACTAATTGTATTAGTATTATGTCATAAATTTTGGAGTTGCCATGCGCAGAATTATTTGGGTTTGTTCTCTTGTTTGTTCTTCATTGATGTTCGCAAGCATGGCTCAATCTCAGGAAACCGGACAGCAAGATTTAAGAGCATCGGCAGTATTAATTGATGCCGCGAGCGCACCGGGATACAAAGTTATTCAAGAAATCGAAAAGTTAATGGACGGGGGCGTCGAGGGAAGCGAAGCCACAAAGACTTCATTAGCTGCACTTGCTGCAAGTGAAAGTGAGACGCTAACTACTTCGCAAAAAGAGATGCTTTCGACTTACACGGAAGCCAGTTATGCTTTTTTTAATGCTTTGATTGGCGGTTCTGAAATATTCGAAGCTACTTTCGCTTCAATCGAAGAACTACCAGCGAATGCTGGTGATGTTGTTACAGTTGCGGTTACCTTCTTTCCAGAGCAAGCCAGTGAAATTTTAGCTGCAGCTGTTTTAACAGGTGAGATTACGCAGGAAGATGCCATTGCATTAGCCTTGCTTGCCGGAGCTAACCCTGCAGACGTAAGTACTGAAACTGCGGCAGGCGGAGACATTACAGCCGTTCCTGCTCCACTAGGCGCTGGTGTTGGCGCTGGTGGCGCTGGTGGTGGTGATACTACGGCCTCTACTAACTAATAGTAAAACACCCCGCGCACGCGGGGTTTGTTTTTTATCGAGTTCATCTGGCATTATTACTCAATTTTATTAGTATTTCTCCTCTATACTCGCACTATTGGAACTTAACTTGAGTACACATCATCACTTCGTCGCAGCGGAGCGAATAATCTTCTATAGTTTCTTAGTTTTTCTGTTTTGGCTTCCATTGCCACTTGGGTCCAATCGCCCTTGGGCGTGGTCTTTAATGGAAATTTATAGTTTCTTTATGCTCGTTAGTTTGATTTGGATTCATAAAGAAACCGTTTTAGAGCGGTTAAAGCCTTTTAGAATACCAATAATACTGTTTAGTATTTTCGTAGTATGGGTATGGGTGCAGCAACTAGCACTTCCCGTATCAGTAATAGAATTAGTGTCACCCAATAGTTATGCACTATTTAAGTCTGCAGAAGTTGGTTATGGCATGACCATATCAGTGGACTCAACACAAACTAAAACCAGTTTACTGAAGTCTGCCAGTTACCTATGCGTTTTTATTAGCTGTTTGTTATTAATAACAACGCCCAGTAGAGCGAAACAAGTCATGCTGTGTTTTTTACTGGCTGGAGTTTGGCAGGCTACCTATGGCAGCTTTGAAGCATTGTCAGGTTTATCTAGAAGCTTGGTATTTGACTTGCCAGTGAAGAACATCGCTACTGGGACATTTGTCTATCGCAATCATTACGCAAATTTTTTAGTGCTTTGCTTGTCGATGAGTGTGGGTTATCTAGTTAGTACTTTGGAAACGCGAAGCCTGCCAACGAACAGAGCCAGGCTTCGCAGTATTTTGACTACACTTTTAAATGGTAAAGCATTAGTGAGGGTATGCCTTGCTATTATGGTTATAGCTTTGGTTATGTCTCGTTCTCGTATGGGAAATAGCTCTTTATTCATTGCTATGACGATCACTGGTTTGCTTGGACTGTATTTGATTAAAAACAAGACCAGAGGCCTAACGTTTTTAATTATCAGTATGTTTGTTATCGATATTTTTATATTAAGCGCCTGGTTTGGTTTGGATAAAGTTCAAGAAAGGTTAGTGGCTACCAGTTTAGAGCAGGAAAGCCGTGACGAAGTAGTGAGAGATGCATTGCCATTACTCGGTGACTTTGCTGTAACGGGCTCAGGTATGGGCAGTTTTTACGGCATATTTCCCAGTTACCAAAGCGAGAATATTCGGCTTTTTTACGACCATGCCCACAACGACTATTTGCAATTTGCGATAGAGGCAGGGATACCTGCTTCTGCACTGTTATTTGCCCTTGTCACTATGTGCCTATATTTTGCAATACGAGCCATGCGGGTGCGCGCAGATTCGATAATGAGGGGCGTCGCTTTTGGGTGCACTATGGCTATTTTGAGCGCAGCAATTCATATGACCGTGGATTTTCCACTTCAGGCGCCAGCAAATGCGACTTACTTTACGACGATATTAGCACTGTCATTGCTTTGCACTAAGGTAAAAAAAGAAAGTCGAAGACGAAGGTCTAAACGTCACACTGCCGAGGGACATCTATGGCTTTAAAATTCAAAGGGCGAATAGAGGACGATCCAGTAATAAGGAACTTGCTAAATGCAATGCCCGATGACGTAAAAAAATCTTTTACAGAAAAGCAACTGACTTACTTAAAAACAGCAGTTGCTTCACGGCAATGGGGTAGTCACCCAGTAGATTTACGAGGAACGGTGAAAGGCTTAAAACACCGTTACTATTATGTATTCTTGGCGGGAAAGAACAAGCGAGAGCTTAGTAGAAGAGAAGAAAGAATGTCACAGTTGGTGCAGGCAGGAATTTTATCGTTATTTTTAACGCTGTCTGTGCTGATAGGGCTTTTGGTTTTATATGTACTTAAATCAGCGCTAGGCATCAACTTATTTGAAGGTTTCTCTCTGGGGTTGTGGGATTGGATCAACACTTAGCTAGTCTAAGCACATATCCATTGTTTTCTTTAGTAAGCCATCTACAGATTATGCGTCTCTGTTCATATTTCTCAATGAGAGATAGTGCTTTATCTCGTGATTGAGGTGAAAGTATTGCATTGTAGATTCGATGTTTTATCGTTTGCTTATATTGAGTGTATAAAGGGTGTCGTGCTTGATATGCAGCAAGCCCTAATTCTGTAAACAGCAAATGCACCTCTGGCTGGCTTTTTCCGAACTTATCAGCTTGTGATAAATAAAACTTAAAGTTTTCGTCGAACTCACCATTTCTCCACTTTAAAACAGCCATATTGGCCCACGTAACTGGCCAACTTGGTCGATTTTGTATAGATAGCTTGTAAAGCTGCATGGCCTTTTTAGTAACGTTAACGGGGTCTGATTCTAGCTTTTGGTACAATCCCCACTGGTAAATATCGGCCAATACGTCTAGGTACAGTGGGTTGTTATTAGAAAGCTCAACTGCTTTTTGTGCAGTTTCTTTTGCAAGAATATAGTCACCTTGACTATTGATCTTCTCACTTTCTCTCCACTGCGTTAACAGGTTGTTTGCTTTGTAGTAGTGCAACGCTGCACGCAATTGGTTGAATGACGCGTTAATGAATGAAAATAAGACTAGAGTTACCATAGCAATAACTAAGTATTTAGTTACTTTAGCTTTTTGGTTCATTGAAACCATTTGCTAGCGATTCTCCAAGGTGTGGTAACAAACAAGGTTTTAGATAGCTGCTCACCAAAGCTCTGCGATACCACGTTATAGGCTTTATCCATTTCCACTGGGCGGCGTTTTAAACTGTGAGCGTCAGATGCTATGATATCTACCAAGTTGTCCTCAAGCATTTTAAACCCCGTCTGCATTGCTGCATCTGAAAAGGTTCCTGTTAGTACACCTGCAGTTAATTGGAAAAGAACCCCTTTACCTTTTAGCCATAATGCTTTGTTGTAATCTGCAATGATGTCTCTGTTACGTTCAGGGTGAGCAATCATAGGTTGAACGTTGTTGCGTAGAAACCAACCGATAAGGCGATCAGTCCCGGCTGGGATATGGCTGTGCGGAAGTTCTAAAAGAACAACGTCTTTGCCGTTCCATTCGCCTATATAAGGAAGGGCTTTATTTGCAAACATTGGTAGAAGTTCTGGTGATATACGACATTCCGCAGCGTAGTGAGATTTAAGCGGAATGTTATGCTCAATAAGTGCGGCGGAGAAGTCTGCGTGCACCTTTGCGATGGTGCTCAAGTCGTTGTCGAAATAACCACTATGTATATGTGGTGTACACACAATATGGGTTACACCCTTGTCTACAGCATCTTCAGCTAGAGCGATTGAAGCCGCCATATCGGCGGCTCCATCATCAATACCTGGAAGTAAATGACAGTGTAAATCGATCAAGTTTTAGATTGCTCCTCAGCGGTATCGGATTGATAACCGTAACGGTCGTAAAATCCAACATAGTCATAAGATTTAGACGCTTTTTTCATATCGACTTGATTTAACACTACGCCATCCACTCTTTTTCCAGCTTGCATGAAACGGGTTAAACCGCTATTGATAAGTTTATCACTTGTGCTGTCTGCTTTAACAACATAAAGCAGTGTATCACAACAGTTAGATACTACCATGGCATCACTTACAGCCTGCGTTGGCGCGGTATCAATGATTATGTGATCGTAGGTTGCCCTAAACTCAGATATAAGATCCCTGAAGCGATGTGAAGCCAGAAGTTCTTGAGGGGTAGGGGGGATGGTACCAGAACAAATAATATCTATTCCAGAGTTAACGTCATTAACCAAACATTCGTCTAGCGTATGCGTACCCGAAATTAGGTTTGCTAGGCCTGGTTGAAAACCAGGGAATCCAAATTGCTTCGCAATTGTGGGACGGCGAAGGTCGGCCTCGATTAAAAGCACTTTTCCTAACTGCCCCATAGCAAAAGCTAGATTTATAGAAACAGTAGTTTTACCTTCTTTTGGTTCGCTAGACGTCACCATGAACACTTTTTGAGAGCTATCCAAATGAAGCAGTTGTAAACTTGTTCTTAAAGTCCTTATTGCTTCACTAAAGGAGTGATGCTTGTTGTCGAAAAACTGTCGAAGAGGAAGATCTTCTTTACGCTTGTGCTTTTGCCACGGAATCAATCCTAGCATGCGTTGACCTAGTTTTTTCTCTACATCTTCTACAGAGCGAATACCGCGATTTAATGCTTCTAGCGTTAGTGCAAGAAAAACACCCATGCCAAGGCTAACTACAAACGCTGCAGCAATGATTAGGCCTTTTTTCGGTTTTGCTGGGATAGTAGGTGCAAGTGCTTCATCTAATATTCTAGCATTCGCAGTTTCAAAACCACCTACCTCGCTAGTTTCCTTTAAACGAGTGAAGAATGAGTTATATAGTTGCTGATTAATATCAACTTCACGTTGCAGTTTTCGGCGCTCTGATTCAAGAGTTGTTAATCTTCTATAATCTTGTTTCGACGAATTTACCGTTTGGCGGAGGCCTTCTACTCGCGACTGTAGCTGTTGGTATTCGCTGGTTATTCCTGAAATTAGAGCTTGAATTTGTTTATTTAAGCTCTTTTGAACAGAATTTAGCTCAGCTGTGGCAGAAATCATACGCTGGTGCTTTGGCCCGTAGACTTTACTCAACTCAGAAACTTTACTTTCAGCTTCAAGCTCAGCGCGTTTTACAGACTGGATAGAAGGGTGGTTCAATACTTCAGGTAGTTTTGCCAACTCTTCTACATCGCCTTGGTAACGTCTAACTTGTTCGTAGATGATAGCACTTTGCTTTAGTCTGCTTTCTGCTGCCACAAGTTCGCTATTAAGGTCTTGAAGCTCTTCACTGGCCAAGCCTACGACGCCATCTAAATCTACAACTTGATTTTCTTCGTAAAAGTTAGTCAAAGCACTTTCTGAAGCAATGAGCTTTTCGCGAAGTCCCAGTAAGCTATCGTTTAGCCACGTCGTAGCTTTCGATGTCATTGCAAACTTAGATTCAAGATAATTTTCTATATATGTCTCCGCAAAAGCGTTTGCTATCGTTGCTGCCAATTTCGGAGATTCACTTTCAAAAGTAATTTTCACTACTTGCGTGTTTTTCACTGGCGAAATAGTTAAAGCCATAACTACTTTGTCAGTGACTGCTTTGCGCTTTGCAAATAAAAGTTCTTCTTCTGTGCGATCAACTTTAGGTGTCTGAGGCAAAAAAGGTAGTGCTTCTTTGATAGTAGATTTTATATCTTTAATAAAAGATGAGATGCTGTTTGACTCTTCTTCGTTGTAAAGAGGGTGCTCGACGAGGTTTAACTTGCCGACTACCTTTTCAGCTATTTGTCGTGACTTAAGTATTTCGTACTGTGTTTCAAAATACTCTTTACGGTTCGAGTTTAAGCCGTAGATTTCTTCTATCGATACGACTTTTGCTTCTTCTGCTTCTATTAGTAAAGAAGACGAAGCACGGTAAACCGGGGTCATGGACATAACGATCATGGCTACCAATATCGTCACGACAAAAGCTAAGCTGATGATCCGCCATTGATAACGTCTAATCGTCTGCCAGTATTGGCCAAAATCAATAGTATCTTCCCCAAATAGAGAAGCTTCTAGTTGTTCAGTTCCTTTGGGTGCCATGGGTACTTCCGAAGTGGTAAATTAAAAGAAGCTTTGTTCAATAGTTACAATGTCGCCTGGTAATACGATACCAGACCGGTCTACTGAAATAGTGGTTGAGGATCCGTCTATATCTCGAACGATAAATATTTTAGTTTTTGACGCGCGTTCAGTGTAACCGCCTGCAAGTGCCGCTGCCTTATCTATGGTCAAGCCAGGCTGATAAGGGTAACCGCCAGGCTTTTTGACTTCGCCATTTATAAAAAACGGTCGATAATCCGTAATTGAGACCGAAACAGAGGGTTCTACCAAATAGTCGCCTTTAAGGCCATTGTATATATAGGACTCTAATTCAGGTAGGGTTAGGCCGACTAGCTTTATCTCACCAAGGTATGGATAGTTTATGATTCCCACATCCGATAAGCGAGTTTCTAACGAAAGATCGTCTTGACCATAAACGGTAATTTTCACTACATCACCGGAACCAAGTCGATATTGATCTAAACTATTTGATTGCGCTAACACAGAGGGAGCAAAAAAGCTTATAAACAGAGCGCACAATACTACAAATCGTTGCATCTTTTTGTGTCCGAATTAAAGAGTTACTTTGACGGTAAAGCTTACTAAATCTCTATCGTAGTCAATGATATCACGGTTACTGCTACGCGTGTCTTTCACGTAGTCAAGATTTAACTGCATCCAACGACGAAATTGATAGGAAAGGCCTGCGCCAATTCTAATTGTATCGTCACTTCTTGTAGTTACGCCTTCTTCACCCTCATAGCGGTCTTGATCAAAAGAGGTCGTTAAGCGGGTGGTAAGCCTTTCTAACCAATCATGAGACCAAGTAGCACGATAGGTTCTACTTTTAATGAAGTTGCCTTCACCGTTGGTTTCGTTGGTATTACTGAACGTTGTTAAATCTAGCTTAGTATACGAAACAGGTTGCCACACAACACCGACTTGCCAATCGACACCGTTAAAAGTATCTCTACCCGGAGCATCAAAGTCTTTAGCACGATAACCCAATTTAGCGTAGCCTGAAGTTTGAGCAGTAGACTCCCAATTCACACCTAGTAACAATAAATCTTCAGTACTATCTAGCGGGTTTTCTGGGTTTAAAGCAAAGTCATAATCCACATTTTTGTGAGTATAATCTAAAGTTACTTCCGTTAACGGGGCAACTTCGTATCTAAGCGTTCCTCCAAACGTGGTTGTATCTCTATCCCTAGCACGATATACATCGCTTTCGATATCATAATCTAGTGTTTGATAATCAAAAATAAAGTCTAGGCCGAATTGGGAAGTTAGTGCCCCATACGAATATATGGCCTCAAGCCCAGAACTTTTATATTGGTCAGGTTCGTCAAGTGTACTCCCGTTACCGATAGAAAAACGTGTTCCTCGGTCGTCGTGACCATCTTCCCAATTAGCTTCGGCCTGTAAACGATTTCTTGAATTGAATTCATGGTCAATTCTGGCATTCAAAAAATGGTCGGTGTAGTTGTCTATCTGACTCGAAAAATAATCCTTACTTTCTAATCTATACCCAATCTGTACCTGATTTGCACCATAATTGTTCAGTAAAATAGCTTCTGGTGAAATTGTGTGGAACCAACTGTTAATCTCATTTGAGCTAGAACGTGTTACGTTATCATCGTGTCCAAATTTATATTGGAGAGAGGGAACTAAGTCAAATGACCCCAACTCAACACTTGCGGCTTCTTGGGCTACAGCGTTGGTCGCTGCCAACATTGTAGGTAGCATAAGAGCTAGATACGTTTTACGCATTCAGTTTTCCTTACTGAGTTAATAATGCTGTAGTGTTCGGATAAAAGTTACTCTTTAGCTTAAACCGAAAAACAAGTCGTAAATTCAGTGATATAAACTTCATCACTGTAATAGCACTACAGTGCAAAAGAGGCATGCGTTCTATGTATGCCATTAGTATGCCAGAATAGTAGGTAAATATGATGTCATTATGACAACTCACAAGTCAAAAGAAATTATCGGTAACTGCGATACATGTCGTTATATGCCTCTTTTGAACTGTTTAAAGAAGTTACTATTGTATACAATTGACTAATGAAAGTAGGTTACTTCCAGTAATTTTTACCTTTTACTTTCTTCTTGTTAAAAAATACCGCAAGATTTGAAAAATTTTGAGTTTGGCCTAGGATTGACATTCAAAGGACATTCGAATTTTTTATACTGCGTGGTTAACGGTGTATAAAATCCGAGAAGTATATGGAAAATAACAAATCTTCTGAAAAGCATTCATCAAGTGATTCTAACAAAATGGTGAAAGGGGGACTTTTAGTCCGAAACCAAAGCGGCTTTTCAACGCTTTATAGAATGGTCGACCTCTCCATTATCTCCATTCTCTATTATCTATCGTCATCTTTTTATAACGTACCGTTTGGAAACTTAAGCGTTTTACTTCCTTTGGTATACGTAATTTTCTTTCAACTCTCAGCTGAAGCAATAGAGCTTTATCGCTCTTGGCGAGGTGAACGTACAATCGAAATGTTGAGAGCTGCTGCAATAACGTGGGCAATAAGTGCGGTGGTCACGTTAACCGTTGGCTTTTTCTTTACTGGGTATATAGATACTCCTTCACCTGCAATTTTACTATGGCTTGCTAGTTCTTTTCTAAGTTTACTCTCTTGGCGATATGTTATGAGAAAACTTTTGTTCAGACTTCGTAAGGTCGGAATGAATTCAAGGAATGCTATCGTTATCGGAGCAACCACACTGGGATACAATGTCGTCCAACAAATTATTGAAAATGATCAGCTTGGCATTCGATTCAGCGGATTGTTCGACGACCGCGCTGAATCGAGGTTAGCACAAGAGTTTCAAAGTCAAATCAATGGAAAAATTGAGAGCGCCATAGAATTAGCGAAGCGAAATGAAGTGGACTATATATACATAGCTTTGCCTATGAACGCAGAAAAGCGAATAAGGCATATTTTAGAGAAGTGCAGTGATACAACCGCAAGCGTTTATATAATTCCTAATTTCTTCATGTATAACCTATTAAATGCCCGTTGGCAGAGTATTGGCTCTGTTCAAGCGTTAAGTGTATATGACACGCCATTTCAAGGCGCAAGCAATGTTTTAAAGCGAATAGAAGATTTGGTTTTAGGCTTTCTAATTTTATCGCTACTTCTAGCTCCTATGTGCATTATTGCATGCATTGTGAAGCTAACATCTAAAGGCCCTATAATATTTAAGCAAAAGCGGTACGGGCTAGATGGTAAACAAATCACAATATACAAGTTCCGGTCAATGACAACACAAGACAATGGTGCGATAGTCAAGCAAGCTACAAAAAACGACCCAAGAATAACCAAGGTTGGTAGGATTTTGCGGCGTACTTCTTTAGATGAATTACCACAGTTTATCAATGTACTACAAGGTAGAATGTCTATCGTTGGCCCTAGACCTCATGCTGTTGCTCACAATGAAGAGTATAGAAAGCTCATAAAAGGCTATATGTTACGCCATAAAGTAAAGCCTGGGATCACAGGCTGGGCTCAAGTCAATGGTTTGAGAGGGGAAACTGAGACTGTTAGTAAGATGGCCCAGCGTGTTGAATACGACCTTGAATACATTCACAGATGGTCTGTTTGGTTGGATTTTAAGATCATTGTAATGACTGTTTTAAATGGATTTTTGAATAAAAATGCTTACTAATTAACGTGGTTGTTCTAAGTGCGTCACTGAAGCTACCTTTAGAGTCTACTTAAATGTCTTAACAGGCTTTTCTGAATTTAGCCTATATATTCATAGTCGATGATTCCCTCAGCGATAACGATAAGAAGAGCTTAGCAAAATACACAGTGGCTTTGATTTTAAGCCGCTATGCTGTTGTGTAGTTGGCAGGCTATATCGATGAGTTTGTTCAAGGCTCTTTCAGTATTGAAGGGCCATTGAACTTTTACTTCTCAAACATTTTTTCCGCTTATCCGTCTTCGCGCTAACTTCACAGATCCCTCTTGAGCCAAACGGACTACACTTCAGATGATGTAGCCAGTAAATACCTTTTCACTTAGCTGTTTGTTCTCCCTGTCGCTCGTCCTCCGACACCTGCAATATGCGCCTCTACAATCGTACGAAATATATTCATCTGCTTATTCTTTAGTCTATTTTGGCGCGATTTGAGTCTTATTCATCTAATAAATTAAGAAAATTTATAAAGAGTTTTTAAATTTTGTCGCTTTTACTCTCGTCATTTGTTCTAAATTTTTATAATATCCCGACCAAAAATAACAACTATTATTATTTGCAATTGCAAAATTCGGCAGAAAGCCGGGTCGTGATAATAGGGTTTTACAGATTTTTAAAAGTAAACACACAACACTTACAGAACACTTGGAGAGCAATTTTGAAATTCAAACTTACGAGTATTGCTGCTGCGATAATT